>Ga0214472_10004151_pt1 | contig 15272 bp, 10 predicted proteins | sample RVTome_6_FD_207662 | JGI IMG/M metagenome (GOLD analysis project Ga0214472, IMG submission 207662) | Soil microbial communities from uranium-contaminated site in the Upper Colorado River Basin, Wyoming, United States - RVT140D175 | ecosystem: Environmental > Terrestrial > Soil > Contaminated >...
AGGGCCTCGAACTCGGCCCGCTGGTCGAGGGACACCGTGAAGTGGACGGCGGCCTCCCGGCCGCCGCGGGCGGCGTACACCGCGCCCTCCACCAGATGCTCCTCGAAGGGGGTCCGCGCGCCATCCGGGTACGCGTGGAACGGGATCAGTCCCTTGGCCCGATTCCGGTATCCGAGCCCCTCCCCGAACAGGAGGGTCTGCAGCACGTGGCGGGGATCGGCGGTTCCGCCCATGCCCCGCGCGGCGAGGGCCTGCTCCAGCTCCCCGGCAAACGCGAAGCGCTCCCGATTCTCCAGGAACCGCGCCACCGCGGGTTCCGCAACGCCCTCGGCGAGACGCGCATACCCTGCGGTCAGGGCCTGGAACATCCGGCTCGCGGCCCCGGAGGCGGGAACGAACTTGACCAGCCGCCCGGCGTCCACGGCCTTCCCGTGAAGCTCCAGCAGGGCGGCGTGATCGCTCTCGGGTACGGCGTGGATGCCGTCTCCGAGGCGGCAGGGGCGGTCGAGGCGGACGGGATCAGGCGGGGATCGCAGCAGATCCAGTTGTCGCTGGGCGTCCTCGAGGGCGATGCCGTGGCGTTCGAGCTGGAGCACGTCCGCGTCGGTGAACATGGCGGCAAGCCTACCAGGAAACGCGGAGGGAAATGAGGTGCGCTCCGCTCCGAAGTCATGGCCTTGGAGGTTGCATCATTGGAAGCGGAGCGCAGAGGACCGGTCATCGATGGCAAACAGTGGAGTGAAGATCCGGCCCCGTGTCTCAAGTATCGGCGGTTTGGGCGGGGAGATTACGCGGTGCCGTCACCGCGGGGGCCGCGGAAGGGGCAAATGACCGAACCCGTCAGGCGGCGCCGCGAAGCCATTTGTTCCTGCAGTAGGTGCGGAGGCTCTCGAACCGCTCCTCGAGGATCCGGGTCTCGGTTCGGGCCCCGTCCAGATCCTCCCTGCCGAGGTGGATGAGGACGCGCTCGCACACCTCCCCCACGCGAGCGGCTCCGATGGACATGCAGGCGTCTTTCAGCCGGCGCGCCACCCCGGCGGCGGCGTCCATCGCCCCCGCTTCGAGGGCGGCCCGAAGCTCGTCGAGGCACCGGTCGCCCACGTCCAGGAACCTCTGGAGCCGGAACTTGAGCTCGGCCGCCGCCTCTGCGGTGACCCGGGGGGGGGCCGCCGGGGAGCGCGGAGTTCCGCCTCCCGGCGCGGCGCCGGCCACCGCCGGCCCGGCTTCGTCCGGGGAGGTGTCCCGGGCGGGGACGTCCTCCGAGAACACGGTAGCCAGGGCGTAGGGCTTCCGGGTTCCCGGGCGGAGCAACGGCGTGCTGCGCGCGCGATACCAGATCGTGTTCCCCTCCGGACTGGGCCGTCCCATGCGGATGTCGGCCGAGGGTCTGCCGCTGTCGAGGGCGATCCGGGAGGGATGCCGGTCGGGGGAGAGGGGGGATCCGTCCGGTCCGAGGAAGGGGACGGTCCACAGTTCGGCGCCGTGGATGCGGTCACTGGCCGAACCGAGCAGGGTGCCGGCGGCCGTGTTGAACAGCTCCACCCTTCCCTCGGCGTCCTGGAGGAACATCGCATCGGGAACCGCCTCCAGCGCGCTCCTCAGGCGGTGCTCCTGCTCACGCATCCGCATCTCCGCGTGGTGCTGTTCGGTGACGTCGCGGGCGCGGAGGACCATGCACTCCAGCCCCGGATCCTCGACGTGGTTGCCGAGCGAGGCCTCGAGGGTCCGCAACGAACCCTCCTTGGCCCGGCAGAGGAACCGGAGCTTGACGGTCCCGGCCGGCTCCAGCAGCACCGTTTCCAGACCGGAGTTGATCCGGTCGTGCTGGTCGGAAGGAGTGAGTTCGAACAGCGACTCGCCGCAGACCTCGTCGGGGCGATAGCCGAGAACGTCGTGAACCGCGGGGTTCACGAAGAGGAACTCCGCGTTGGGGGAGAGATAGGCGATGATCTCGTTGCTGGTTTCGACAAGCGTCCGGGCGCGGTTCTCGCTCCGCTCGAGAGCGGTTTCGGACTCCTTGGTACGGGTGATATCGGTGAGGACGAGCATCGTCTCCGCGTTCGCTCGGTCGGGGCCGAACAGCGGTTGGGCCTCCAGGCGGACCCAGAACGGATGCCCGGATCTGGTGGTCCCCGCGATCTCCGCCGTGACTCCGCGGTTGGCGGCCAGGCATTCGCGGAGTTTGTCGAAGGGTTCCTCGCCGGCCGGGCTCTCCCCGAACGCATCCCGGAGGCTCCGGCCGCGCATGGCGTCGCGGGAACGGCCGGTGAGCCGGGTGAACGCGTCGTTGACCCAGCGGATCTCCATCCCGGGCGGTCCCGAGGTGAGGATCACGGCGTCGTTCACCCGGCTCACGATGAAGTCGAGGCGCCTTCGCTCGTCCTCCAGCCCCGAGACGCGGTACACGGCGGCGTCGGCCCGTCCGCACACCGAGAGATGCCGGTCGTTCACGCTCCAGATCACGGCGAACACCAGAAGGCCGGCCAAGAGACCCACGCCCAGGTACAGGGATGGGCCCGGGCGCGCGACGGTGACGGCCGCGGACCGGGGCACGCGGAACAGCCAGCGCTCCCCCCCCGCGATGACCCGGGCGTCGTGATACCGGGGCGGGGCGGGCCAGGCCCGCAACCCGGCGGAGGCCTTGCCGACCCACGGCCGGCCCCGGCCGCCCCCGGCCTCGTCGACCGGCGACCCCCAGCAACAGGCTTCGGGGTCGGGATCCCAGCCCGAGTACATGGTGAAGGGGGCGCCCACGGAGTCGGCGAGGCCGGCGAACAACCCATCCAGCGCGACCAGGGCTCCGATCCATCCCACCGTCGCGGCCCTGCGCTCATCGGCGGTGGACGGCTGCGTCCGGCCGAAGACGGGGACGAACACCGCGGCTTCTGCGCGCGTGGAATCCCCGCACCAGGGTACCCCGGGGACCACCGCGGCCGTGCCTTCGTCGCGGGCTCGCTCGAGGGCTTGCCGGGTCGCGAGGTGTCCGGAGATGTCCGCGCCCCGCAGGCGGGCCTCCCCGTCGGTGGCGTGCTGCACCACCATCAAGGTCCCGGTCTTCCGGGAGGTGCGAACCTTGAATCCCTGCACGCCCCCCGCCCGCACCGCCCGCTCGAACGACCACATCCGATCGCGCTCGACGGCGGCGACGAAGATCCACGCCCCCGGAGCCGAGCCGGTTCCGGCCAGGGGACGGACGAAGGCGTCCCACTCGCGGCGGCTGACGTCGCGCTCCAGGGAGAACAGACCGCGGCCCGCGGTCAGGGATTCGGCGATCCGCCCAAGCCGCGAATCGAGTTCGGAACGGCCGGATTCGATGCGACGCTCGAAGCGGGCGGCGCGGGCGTGGAGGGCAGAACGGCGCACCTCGTTCCACAGGCCCAGGGTGCCGAGCACACAGACCGCGAGCAGGAGCCAGGCCACCGGCGGCGGAGGCGAGGCGAGGGGGGCGTAGCGCTTGAACCTAAACCGCACGCGGAGGATGCTCCATGACCGGTCGCCACCTGGTTGAGGACGGTGGAACCCAGAAGGAACGGGGGGAGCCCGTCGCACACACTCCCGGTTGAATGATCGGTCCGCGGAAGAGGGCGCTTTAGATCTCCGCGGGCGTGCGTGGAGAGGGGAGGTGCCCGGTGCCCCGGGGCAAAAGACCCAAAGGGAGGTGGCGGGCGAGGTTTTCCGGGAACGGTGCTCCCGGGGGCACAGAGGAACGGTGCTCCCGGGGGCACAGAGAAACGGCACTCCCGGGGGCACAGAGAAACGGCACGCTCCGAAAAACGTGCCGCTCCCGGGGGATGTCCGATCACTCGGTGCGATTCTAGTGACCGCAAACGGCTCCTTCCCCAAGAAGCCGTACAGGGACACCGGGCTGCAACCCGGTCGAGTCGACGCCGAATCCGGCCCGCCGCCGGGTCCAACGTCAGTGCCTCACCCGCGGATCCGAAGATCCGCGGGCGAAGCGTCCCACCAAACAGGGGGGACCTCCGAACCGGACAAAGATGTCGATACGGGGTAGCTGCCTCCCGGTCGCGGATCTTGGATCTGCTGTGCTGGCTGCCGATCCGCTTCCGGAATTGCCCGGTCCTTCAGCAACTAAGACGAGCGAACCCCACCGAAGTTACGTGCGGAGGACGGATTTTCCGTTTGGTAGCGGCGGGTGGGTGGGGCATGATGGTTTCGATCTCACCAACCGTCGCCGGGACAAGGACATCCGGTTCCCACCGGAGCCGCGACCGGCGGGCGGGGCCGTTGTAACTCTCGGGCCGGAACGGCGTCTCATTCTGCGGAAGCGACCCTCGCGGTGCGCGGCCGACGTCCCCCCGACACCCGAGTTGCCTGAACGTCAACCGAAGCGGGGGACTGTGACCGGATCGAGAGGCCGTGGCGGCCCCGGAGAAGCGGAAGCCCCGGGCAGCGGGATTCCCGGCGGGACCCGCGGTGACCGCATCGACGAGCGACGGCTCCTCGCGCGGGCTCGGGAGGGCCGGCCGGGGGCCTTCGCGGAGGTGGTCCGGCTCCACCAGCACGACGTTTTCGGGCTGGTGGTTCGGATGGTGCGTGACCACGCGGTGGCGGAGGAGTTGACCCAGGACGCCTTTGTAAAGGCGTTTCGGAATCTGGGCTCGTTTCGAGGCGATGCCAAGCTCTCGACGTGGCTCTACCGGATCGCGGTCAACCTGTGCCACGACTACCACGCAAGCGTGGCTGCGCGGATGCGTCGCGAGGAAACACACTTCCAGCTGGAAAGCGGGAGCTCCGAGCTGCCCGCCCGGGGCCCGACCCCCCACGAGGCGGCCGTGGCCCGGGAGATTGGCGAGGACTTCCAGCGGTGTCTGGACGGGCTGGCCGAGCCCTACCGCGCCGCCTTCGTCCTCCGCCATCAAGAGGATCTGAGCTACGACGAGATCGCGCGGGTGCTCGAGATCAGCCGGAGCAACGCGAAGGTCAGGGTTCACCGGGCGCGGGAGATGGTCCTCGCCGCCCTTCGAGAATCGGGACACGATGTCTGAACGACGCAAACCGGTCGACCTCGACCGGCTGAACGACTACTTGGACGGGGAACTCTCCTCTTCGGACGCTGCTGCCTTCGAAGCGGACCTGCGGACCGACGTCACCACGGGGAATCGGATAACCGCTCTGCGTGGAATGGCGAACTGGTTCCGTGAAACGCGGCCGCGGGCCCCGTCCCATCTCGCTGCGAGCGTGGAGAGGGAGATGCGCGCAGACGGAGCCGGCGCGCCGTCCTCCCCGGGCGCCCGCCCCGCGGCCGCCCGGATTCCGGCCCCCCTGCGGGCCCCGCTGTGGGCGGGCGCCGCCCTCGCCGCCGCCGCCGTCCTGGCCATCTTCGTTCTCCCCAGCGTCTTGGAGGACGGCGGTCCGGGCCGCACCGCCCGCGAATTCCCCGGCCCCCCCGGCGAAAGAGCCGCTTTGGAAGCCGTGCCGGGTACGGTACGCTACGAGTTCAGCTATCATGCACCCAGCGCCCGGCAGGTCTGCCTGGCCGGGGACTTCAACAACTGGAAGGTCTGTGACGCCCAGCTGACCCGCGTCGAGGAGGATCTCTGGTCAATCTCCCTCGAACTCCCCCGCGGCCGTCACGAGTACATGTTCGTGGTCGACGGCCAATGGAGAACCGATCCCGAAGCGGCCGTGCATGCCGACGACGGCTTTGGGAACAAGAACGCCGTGCTCACCCTCTAGCCCGCCTCCTCCTCGTGTTGGCCGCGGGGGCGGCCTGGGCCGCTCCCCGCGCCGACGCGCAACCCCTCATCTTCTTCTCCACCAGCTTCAGCGCCGGCCACGACGACCAGGTCCTTGCCGAACCCGAACGGCGCGGGGTGATCGAGGCCATGGCCGAGGACTTCGGTTCGGTGGCGGGGAAAGTGCACGTCGGCGGGCGCGGGCTCTCGGCCTCGGACCGGTTCATGCTCACCGGGGAGGCGTCGGGGACGCGGTACGGTTCGGGGGATCTGGGGGATGATGCGGGAGTCCGCCTGAGCGGCGTCTATCGCAGGAACCTGGATTCCCGGCTGATGCTGGACGGCCAGGTGTCCTGGTGGCAGTTCCGCCGCGCCGAGCTCACCGAGTTCAACCTCGACCTCACCCGGACCGGGGCCCGTCTGGCCTGGGCCCCCGCCTCGTCCTGGCTCGTCACCGCGGGCGGACGCCACAGCTGGGTGCAGTTCCCCGGCCGCCAGGTGCTCCCCGACACCAGCCTCGTCGAAGGGGAGGGCGGGATCACGGTCGTGGTCACCCCCGTGGATCCGCACACGGAGAGCGACCGTCAGACCGATCTGCAACTCGCGGTGCTGCGCAGGGTCGGCGGCGGCGCCTACGTCTCCATGGAGTACGCCCATCGCTGGTCGGAGTCCAATGCCCAGCCCGTCGACTTCCAGGGACCCCTCGTCACCCTGAGGGCGGGGAACGTGCTCCCGGGAAGCATGGAGATCGTGGGCTATGTGGGGTACAGCCGGCGCGACTTTCCCGATCTCCACTGGAGCCGGCCCGCCCCCGGAGCCGATCCCGTACCCACCCGGCGGCGGGACGATTCCTGGCATTTCGGCTTCACGCTCGACCGCCCCCTGAGCGACCGGGTGAGCCTGTTCGCCGACGGGACCTGGCTCGATCAATCCTCGTCCGTTGACGACTTCACCTTCGATCAGGCACGGATCACCATGGGCATTTCGGTCGGGGTGTGGCGCTCGGGAGATCCCCGGCGTCCTCTCGATCTGATGCCCCGCGCGGAACGCCATCCGTTCACCCCGGTGGCGACCCTGGACGGCATCCGGTTCCGTATCTCGGCACCGGTGGCCGAGGAGGTGAGTCTGGTCGGTGATTTCAACGCCTGGGATCCCGCCCGAACCCGGCTCGAGCCTCTGGGCAACGGGGAGTGGGAGGCTCTGGTCACCCTGGCCCCCGGGATCTGGCGCTACGCGTTCGTGGTCGACGGGGTGTGGACGCGGCCGCCGGCCGCCCCGCTGTACGAGCCCGACGGCTTCGGGGGGGAGAACGGCATTCTCAACGTCTCGGACGGAGAGCCGGCCGCAGGGGGCGCTGTAACCGAAAACATCGGCGAGCGTCCAAAGGAAAGAGTCTCGCGCCTCGCCCGGGATCCGGCCGGGGAGAGGCCATGACGGTCCGGCGCCCGGGAAATCCGGTCGCTCACCAGGAGGGAACTATGCGTTCCAGGTTGGGGGGACATTCCATTCTGCCGCGGGTTGCCGTATCGGCGGCGCTCGCGGGGGGTCTTCTCACGGGACTCGCGGGCGCGGTCTCGGCCGCCGGGAGCGCGGTCGGGGAATCCCTCGCCGCGGTGATCGAGCTCTACGCCGCCGAAGCCTCGGGCGGATCCGACTTCCCGCTCCTCGCCTCCCGCGTCCAGACCCTCGGGCGGGACCGGCAGCAGATCACCGAGACCCTGGTGCGCGCCCGTGATCTGGGCGTTCGCGCCGACGACCTCGCGCCTCTGCTCGACCAGGTGCTGCGTCTGTCCGCGGACGGCATGCCCGTCCGGCCGGTGCTCAGCCGCTATCTCCAGGGCCTCGCCAAGGGTGTCCCGGTGGCGCGGATCCGCGGCGCCGCCGAGACCCTCGAGATCCGTCTTCGAAAGGCGGACGAGCACCTGAGGCGCTCCTATCCCGAGATCGATGCGCTCTCCATCGAGGATCGACACGGAATGATCGACCACGTTGCGTATGCGCTCGAGGTGGGGGTGCGCCCCGAGACTTTGGACCGGTCTCTCGCGTTCATGGGGAAGGGAGTCGGGGGGGGCGCGGACGATGCGGGGTCGGTGCGGGCGCCCATCCTCGCGCTCAGCTTTCTCGTCTATGCCGGGGTCGACGACGAGCGCTCCTTCGAGCTGGTGAGCACGGCATGGGACCAGGGATACCGCGGCGCCAACCTCGAGCGTCTCGGCGAGACCGTGGTCAAGCTGGGGACCAGCAGCGGCAACCCCGACCGGGTCGTGAACCGGGTGCTCGACCTGCTGGGAGCCGAACTGTCCCCCGACCGGGTGTTCCAGGATCTCGATGCCCTGGCCGGTGAGCCGGCGGGGGGCAGGATCTCCCCGAGTGTCCCCGTGGACGACCCCACCCGCGGGCAAGGGGGACGGCACCGGCCCGACGACGGTTCTCCGGGTTCCAGCGAGGGGAAACTCAGGGTGGTCGACGGCAGCCAGTCCAAAGTGGGCGACTGACCCTCCGCTCTGCGCCCCCGGGTTCAGTGCGCCCGGCCGTTTCCCAGCAGTTTCTTGGCCAGGCTTCCGAGCACGCGGAGATCCACGGGCTTCTCCAGGATCTCGTGGACGCCGAGATCGGCGATCCGGTCCTCGTAGGACTCCCGGAGGTTCCCGCTCAGCACGACCAGCTCCGCGGCCACTCCGCGTTCCCGCATCCGCCGCATGACCTCGTCGCCCATGATGTCGGGCAAGTTGATGTCGACGAAGGCAAGACCGAAGGGCTCCGAGGACGCGATGGCGAGCGCGGTCCGTCCGTCGGGCGCCCCCAGCACCTGGTATCCCACGGATTCGAAGTAGTCCATGAGCAGGATCCGCATCGTGGGTTCATCCTCGATGATGAGGATGCGGTCGCTCATGCCGCTTCCCTCCGGATGTGGGGGTCGGCCATGGGGAAACCGAGAAGGACCGTCGTGCCCTCCCCGGGACGGCTCGAGACTTCGATGGTCCCGCCGTTGGCCTCGATCAGCGATTTGACGATGCACATCCCGAGCCCCGTCCCCCGCGTGCCCTTGGTGCTGAAGAAGGGGTCGAAGATGCGGGGGAGGTCGCCGGTCTCGATGCCGCAGCCGTTGTCCCGGAACTCGAGCTCGGCGCCGGACCCCCGGCGGCGCACCGTGAGCCGGACCGTGGGCCGGGGCGCGGGACAGTTCTCGAAGGACTCCATCCCGTTCTTGATGATGTTGATGACCGCCCGCCGGACCTGCTCGGGGTCGATGGTCACGGGCAGCTCCTCATCCTCGGGGAGGTTCTTCTCGCAAATGACGCCGGCCGCCAGCATCTGGTTCTCGAACTCGGTGCACAGCTCCTCGGCCATGTCACGGCAGAGGGAGACGAGATCGAGCGTCTGTATGCGCGGGGCGTGGGGGCGGGCGTAGTCGAGGACGTCGCGCACGAGCCCGGTGAGCCGGTCGACTTCCCGGATGATCATCGGGGTGTGGGCTTCCAGCCGCCGGTTGTCGTATCCCTCGAGGGTGAGGAGCTGGGCGAAGGCGCGGAGAGGGGCGAGGCGGTTCTTGAACTCGTGGGCGATGCCTGCGTTCATGGTGCCCAGGGTGATGAGATGGTCGGCCCGGGCCAGCTCGCCCTGCAGGCGGCGGATCTGGGTGACGTCCCGGTACTCCATCAGGATCCCGTCCTCCCCGTCGAGATCGAAGAGCGTACCGTAGGCGTTGCAGGTCAGCATGGAACCGTCGGCGGCGATGACCTCCATCTCCACGTCGTTGAGGACCAGTCCCCGCGAAAGATCTCGGTAGTGCGCCTCCATCGTATCCCGGGCCGCGGCGGGATGAAGGTCGAGCAGAGACTTCGAGGCGGCGGCTTCGTTCCCGAGACCCAGCAAGGACCGGGCGCGGGGGTTGGCCATGATGACCCTGAGGTCGCCGGTGCCGGCCACGACGATGGCGTCGGCGCTGCGCTCGAACAGCAGCTGGTAGCGGGCCTCGGAGCGACGCAGGGTCTCGAGATCGGTGAGATCCTGAATGGTGACGAGGATCTCCTCCACGTCCCCCTTCGGCGTGCGGATGGGGAATCCGGATATGTAGTAGTGGCGGACCTCGCCGTCCACCGAGCGCGTCTTCTCCAGATGAACCGCCTTGCCCCGGTCCAGAACGGCCTGGGTGGGGCAGTCGGAGCACACGCCCTCGAGGTTCCCACAGAGGCTGTTGCAGTGCTTGCCGCGCAGGGCCGCCGGCCCCGCCTTGGCCAGGGAGGCGGTGACCGCGGGGTTGGCCCAGCGGATCATGTAGTCGGTGCCCAGAACCAGCGCCCCCGCTTCGCTCTTGTTGAGCAGGGACGCGAGCTTTTGGCGTTCCCGTTCCAGGACGCGTATCTGCGCATCCATCGTCTCGAACCACCGCGTGAACTGCTTTCGCTGGCCGGAACTCTCCGCGCGCCGGGACAGCTCCGCGGCGCGCATCCCCATGATCGCGGCCAGGTGCACCGCCTCGCCGGGAGTTCCATCGGGCCGGACGCCGGGGCCGGCCAGCAGCGAACCCGGCTTCTCCCCCGGGATGTCGATCGGGAAGCACACCCACCCCGAGCCGTCCGCCGTCCGGGGTCGCATGCCGCCGCCGCGGCTCCAGCCCTCCTCGTGGAGGGCGGCCAATCGCTCGAAGTCCGGGGAACCCGGGGGAACCACCTCGACCTCCATGGAATCGGCGTTCGGATGCAGCCGGAACCCCCGCTCGGAGGGATCGGCCCCCTCCAGCCACAGGGCGGCCTCGGTGGCGTCGAGGAGATCCGCGACCGCGGCGAGGCCGAAGGCGGCGACCTCGCGTAGATCGGCGGCCTTGAGGACCTCCGGCAGCCAGGACGGAGGTCCGGGGCCGGTGGGATCGGATCTAGGCGGCACTTCTCTGGGCGGCGCGCGCATCATAGTGAAACGCGAGGTAATCGGCGACCTTCTCCACTTCGGCTTCGATGTTGCCGTCGAAGGCGGCCACCTCGTGGCTGTCGATGTCGATCTGACCGTGAATGACCTTGCCCGATCGGATCAGGACCACCAGCTCCGAACGTGTCTCTGTGCTGCAGGCGAGGTAGTTGGTCAGCTTGGTGACGTCGGGAATGTTCTGGTTCTTTTCCTCCTTGACCGCGGTACCGCACACGCCTTCTCCGACCCCGATGAACACGTGGTCGGTCGGGGCGCCGATGAACGGACCCAGGCGGAGCATGCCGTCCGGGAACAGCTCGTAGATGCCGGTCCAGTGGAAGCGATCCACCGACTCGTGAACCAGCTTCACCGCCTCCTCCAGCAGCGCGTTGAACCGTGCTCCGTTTCGCATGGACTCCTTCAGCTGCGCGCAAATCGCGTCACCGTTCATGGATACTCCCTTGGCGGCGGCCGAGCCGCCGGGAACGGGTTTCTGGATCTCCGTTTGCTCTGTTTTCGACCTTCGCGGCCCCGTGATTAGGAGGGAATCACCCTGGGGGGGAGCCTCCCCGGCGTGGGGGGCCGGCGCGGGGAGGCGGGAGGAGGCGGAATCCCCGTCCCCCGCCCGGATCGGGGGGCAGGGTCCCCGGGGGCCGGGCGGCGGGCGGTTCCGGGCCGGGGCAAAACCCCCATTCCGGCCCCTCCGGCGGGGGCAGTCGGAACGGGGAACTTCTGTTAGACTATCCGCCCGCTGTAGCCCCGCTGGATCGTCCGAGCCTTGGGGAGGATGTGGTTTCGATGGCGTTCGACGTTTCTCTGGCCCGCGGTCAGTTCCCGGCCCTCGCCGCCGAGTGGGTGTTCATGGACAACGCCGGGGGCACCCAGGTCCCCTTCCACGTGGCCGAATCGGTGCGCGACTACCTGCTCCATTCCAACGTCCAGCACGGAGGGAGCTACGAGATTTCCCGGAACGCCGCCGCGACCGTGGCCGAGGGCCGCCGGGTGGCCGCGGACATGATGGGCGCGGATCCCGGCGAGATCGTGTTCGGATCCAACATGAGCACCCTGTTCCGGATGCTGGCTCTCGTCTTGAGCGAGATCTGGGATCCCGAGGACGAGGTCATCGTCACCCAGGCCGAACACGAGGCCAACGTCGGGGCCTGGGACTATCTGAGCCAGTTCGGCATCGTGGTCCGGCCCTGGGAGATCGACACCGGCTCCATGACCTTCGACGTGTCGCGGCTGGTGGATCTGATCAGCGACAAGACGCGCATGGTGGCGGTCACCCACGCCAGCAACGTGCTGGGGAGCGTGTTCCCCGTCAAGGAAGTGCTCAAGCTCGCCAAGGGCTGCGGGGCGTATCTGTGCGTGGACGGCGGACAGTACGTGCCGCATCGCCGTCTCGACGTCAAGGACCTGGGGGCCGACTTCTATCTTTTCTCCTCCTACAAGGCGTTCGGCTCCCATCTGGGCGTGATGTACGGAAAGCGCGACGTCCTGGAGGGCATCCCCAAGTGGGGGCACTTCTTCGTCGAGGAGAACGCCGTCCCCCAGAAGTTCGAGCTCGGTACCCAGAACTTCGAGGGCATTGCCGGTCTGGTGGGGCTCGAGAAGTACTTCCGCGCGGTGGGGATGTCGCTCAACGAGCCCTTCCCCCAGGTGCTGGACAGGGCCTTCGAGGGGATCCGGAAGCACGAAACCGAACTCACCCGCGATCTGCTGAACTACCTGGCCACCAAACGCAAGGTACACATCGTGGGCGAAGCCGACGTGAGGATGATCGAGGACCGGCTTCCCATCGTGGCATTTCTGGTCGACGAGACCGATCCCCAGGAACTGGTCCAGGAAGTGGACAGGGCCCGCATCGGGATCCGCTGGGGGCACTTCAACTCGCCCCGGCTGCTGGACGCGCTCGGCATGCTCGAATACAAGGGCGTGGTGCGGGTGAGTCTTGCTCACTACAACACCAAGGCCGAATTGGATAGACTCAAGAAGACGCTCGACCCCCTCATCTCCTAGAGGTCCTGTTAACACTATCGCAAGCCGTCGGCGATCAGGGCAAAGTGGATGAAGCCGGTGAACATCACGTCGAGCTTCTCGAAGCGAGAGAAGATTCGTCGGAAGCCCTTGAGGCGGCGGAACAGCCGTTCGATTTCATTGCGACGCTTGTACATGACCCGATCGTATTCCCAGGGCCTGACTCTCGTCCTCAGTGGCGGAACCACCGGGGAGAAGCCCAAGTCCAGGGCGAGTTGGCGCGTCTCGTCACCCTCGCAGGCTCGATCCATCACCAGGTGTAGCGTTTCGTGCTGTGGGCCGAGGCGTCGCAGCAGGGCTCGGCCTGCCGGGGCATCGTGCGCCTGCCCGGGTGATAGCGAAAAGGTTATGGCCGTTCGAGCATCCGCGGCAACCATATGAATCTTGGTGGTCCAGCCGCCTCGGGACCGTGGGGGTCCGAAGTGGTAGACTGAACTTACGGGAATGGGCACAAGGGTGGACCGATGGTACCAAGGCCAACCATGGGATTCGACTCATCTTGCCGGAGGCTATGTCCGAGCTTGACCAGCCAAGCGCGCAAGGGATCACCCTCACGGTACGATATGGGTTTGAACGCAATCCTCCGAATGTGGCGAATTAGCCTCGGTGGATTGCTCTTGCTGCTGCTCTGGGCGACCATCGGACAAGCGTCGGAAGACGATCGGTGGTCGCCCGAGTTTGGCGGGACGCTGGTTGGCATAAGGCCCCTGACATTCACCAAGTACGAGGGGAATCTCTATGTTGGTGGCAGTTTCCGTAATGCCGGAGGCAACCTGGCAGCAGCGTATCTCGCACGGTGGGATGGTGCTTCCTGGCAGCCAGTTGGCAACGGAGAAGTCAACAACCACGTCTTTGATATGGCTGTATTTCAGGGGGAGCTGTTTGCAGCGGGCCGGATGCTGAGTGCGGGGGAGGCGCCCGCAACCGGCGTGATTCGGTGGGATGGTAGCGTCTGGAACGGATTCGGTCCATCGTGGGCCGACGAGCCTACTAGGGTTTTGCTCTGCACGGGAGACAGCCTTATCGCCGGTGGCTGGTTCGGCATTCTCAGTTGGGATGGCACTTCGTGGACTGGTCTTGGAGAAAACCTCGATGACGAGGTGTATGCCCTTGCCGAGATCGACTCCGGGATAGTCGCGGGCGGGGATTTCGAAGCATCGGGCTCTGAGCCGATGGCACATCTCGCCCTATGGGATGGTCAACAATGGAACGCGTTTGGTTCCGGCACCGATGGCCCCGTTGTATGCATGATAGTTCACGACGGGTCCCTCTTTGTCGGAGGCTACTTCACTTCCGTGGACAGTGTGAGTTCACCTTATCTTGCCCGATGGGACGGCCAGAACTGGCACGCCATGCCTGAAGTTCCCAACGGCCCCGTTCGGACGCTGGCGAGTTTTCAGGGGCAGTTGATTGCCGGGGGACACTTCACAGCACTTGGTACTAGCTCTATCGCGGGTATTGCTTCTTGGAACGGAACGTCGTGGCAACCACTCGGCTCGGGGCTTGATTTCGATATCTGCTGTGCTTCGCCCAGAGCTGAGGGGATGGATGTCATCGACGGGGAGCTCTATGTTGGAGGTGATTTCTCGACTGCTGGCGGGGTCGAGTCCTACGGGTTCGCCATCTGGGACGGCACGCAGTGGAAGGGCTCGGAGTACTCGAACTCCGGTAACGGGACGAACTCCCAGGTCGTCGCTCTGGGTGAGTACAACGGAAATCTCGTGATCGGGGGGACGTTCTCCAGGGCAGGGACGGAGAGGATCGACCGGATCGCCATTCGGAACGGCTTTGGCTGGGCCTCCATGGGTAGCGGCACCAATGGAACCCCTCTGGCTCTGGGGACGTACCAGGGTGATCTGGTCGCCGGGGGAAACTTCTCCATCATCGGGGGCACGATTGCCTACGGCGTCGCCACCTGGGACGGAGTCTCGTGGAGCGCCCTGGGATCCGGCGTGTACGGATCCGTGTGGTCCGTCGGAGAGCACGACGGGGACCTGTTCGTGGGGGGGGACCTGTACTGGGCAGGGTCCACGCCGGTGAGGAACATAGCCCGCTGGGACGGCCAGGAGTGGCACGACGTGGGAGGCGGAATAGCGGAAACGGACTGGTACGGTGCCGTGCGCGCCCTCCAGAGCTATCAGGGCGACCTGTACGTGGGCGGGATCTTCGACTCTGCCGGAGGCGTGCCGGTCAAGGCCGTGGCCAGGTGGGACGGGTCCTCGTGGTCGGCGGTGGGGGGTGGGCTCCAGGGGTTCTTTCCCTATGACCCCGAGGTGCACGATTTCACGATTCACCAGGGGAATCTCGTGGCGGCGGGGTACTTCGAGAAGGCCGAGGGGGAGCCGGGCCGCAGCGTGGCGGCATGGGACGGCGTTTCCTGGACCCGCTTCGGAGCTGGCGTGCCGGGGTACGTCGATGCAGTAGTCAGCGACGGAACCGAGTTGTTCACCGGAAGCGCTTACATCATGCACTGGAACGAGATCGAGTGGACGATCGTCGGGTCTGGAGTGGATTCCTGGGTCCGCGCCCTCAAGGTGATCGGGGGTGACGTCTACGCCGGAGGCAGCTTTGTGAGCGCGGGAGGAAAATCCTCGCTCCATGTCGGCCGCTACGCCGCCGTTCCCCTCGCCGTCG
>Ga0214472_10004152_pt1 | contig 15271 bp, 6 predicted proteins | sample RVTome_6_FD_207662 | JGI IMG/M metagenome (GOLD analysis project Ga0214472, IMG submission 207662) | Soil microbial communities from uranium-contaminated site in the Upper Colorado River Basin, Wyoming, United States - RVT140D175 | ecosystem: Environmental > Terrestrial > Soil > Contaminated >...
AGCGAGAAGCTCGACGTATTGAGCCGCAAGATCGCCAGCGCGGCGAACACGGCGATTCAAGAGTCTGGCACCAACATCCTGCACCTGATCCTCGGTTTCATAGAGTGGTACGAATCGGAAGACTCTGATCAGCCACGCCTCGCCCCCTTGGTCGTGATTCCGGCCGCGCTCGATCGCAACGCCGGACGCGGGAAGGGATTCGCCTGCGCCGTCGAGCATTCCGGCGAGGACCTGGCCGTCAACGAGTCCCTGATTGAGAAGCTCCGGGCCGACTTCGGCGTCGAGTTGCCGCAGATGGCCGAGGACGAGCAACCGGAAGCGTACTTCCGGCGCATCGAACCTGTCGTCGCGCAGAAGCGCCGGTGGCGCGTCCGAAGGCAGATGACCTTGTCGTTGCTCAGTTTCGGCAAACTGCTGATGTACCGCGATTTGGATCCGGCAGTCTGGCAGGGTCTCACCGATCACCCGACGATCAAGGAGATCTTCGAAGGCAGGACCGTCGCGACGATTGGACCGGCCCCCGACTATGCCATCGATGATCTCGAGCAGAAACGCGAGTTCGTTCCCCAGGTGGTGCTGGATGCTGACGCGTCTCAGCACAGCGCCTTGATCGACGCGCTTCGGGGGCAGAACCTGGTCATCGAAGGACCGCCCGGAACGGGCAAGTCGCAAACCATCGCGAATCTGATTGCCGCGGCCCTGGCGAATGGCAAGACGGTGCTCTTTGTCGCCGAAAAGCTGGCGGCCCTCGAAGTCGTCCGAAGGCGGCTCGACGAGGCAGGGCTTGGGCTGTTCTGTCTGGAGCTGCACAGCCACAAGACCCGCAAGGATGCCCTCCTCAAGGAACTCGCAGAGCGGGTTCAGGCGCGGGGCGGTCGCGGTGATTCTGACTCGCTGGACGCCCAGCTACGATCGGTGGCGACGAAGAAGAAGGCGATCGCCCGGTATGCCGCTCTATTGCAGAGTCGTCACGAGACGTTCGGCGCCACGCTGCAGGAACTCATCTGGTCTCGGGAGCAAAGCCTGATCCAGTGCGGCACCTCCTGTCCTTCCGTCGAGGACCTGTACCTTCCGGCCGTGATGCACTACCGGCCGAGTCAGATGGCCGAGGCCGAGCAAGGGCTGGCGGAATACGCTGAACACCTCACGATACTGCTGATCGACCGCCTTCAGGTTGAGGACCATCCGTGGTCCTGGGTCAAGGCCGGCCTGACGTTCGAGGATGAGGAGCGCCTGATCGGGCTCCTTCGCCAGGTTCAGTCGAGCGTGCGTCTGGTCGAAGAGGGGCGTCAAGGTCTCTCGGCAATGGGAATCGACGTCGCCGAGACGCTCGATGCTCTGAAGGCTTGTGGCGGCCTGCTTTCCGGGTTGCCAGAGATGCCGCCGCTCATCGATCCGCGCCTTCTGTCCATCTGCCGTGAAAGGGAGCTGCGGGAGGCGCTGATTCGCCTGGCGGCAGATGTCGGAGCTGCCCGGAACCAGCGAAGCCGTCTCGCGCTTGCGACCGAACGCGGCGACCCGGAACCGTTGTTGGGAGCCGAAGCCCAAGCAAGGGCCGAACGTCTCCTCGCAGTCGCGCGCGAATGCGGCCTCGACGGACAGGCCCTCGCGGGTCTGACCGAACGGGTCGCCAATCTCGCACGCGCCGAGGGGAGCCTGGTAGCGGTTGAGGCGTCGTGTTCGCGGGTCGCCGCCACGACCGGGGTTTCCCCACCCAGCGACACGAGGGGCATTCGGACAGTGCTGGCCACAGTGAGCGCTATCGAGGCAGCGCCGGTCGATGCTCTGCACCTGAGGTCTGTCGGCATGGAGGCGGATGGAGCCGCAAGGGAGGTTGGCAATGCCGCAACGCAGGCGGCGGAGCTGAAGGCTAGGCGCGCTGAACTCGGGAAGCAATCTGACTTGTCCGCGGCTGCCGAGCACGGCTCGAGCCTACTGAAGCGTCTGGCCGGAGTCCTGGACCACAGTCCGATCTGGCAGCGGCTTTTTGGTCGCGATTTTCGCCAAGCACGGCGTGTGTCCCGTGAGATCGCGACCGTCGCCGAGAGGAAGTCCCGGCACGAGATCGCTCGGCGCTTCCGTGAGCTCGCTGAGCACCTCGATGCCCTCGATCGGTTTCTCGCGAACCCCCACTTCAGGGGGATTCTCGGGCCCGGGTTTTCGGCGGGTCTTGATTGTGACTGGCCGGGGCTCGTTCGAGTGGCGACCTGGTACGAGTCGGTCTTCGGCTCAGTCCCGGGGCTCGATGAGAACTCCGCCGGGCTCCGCGCTCTCGTGTTTCAACAGCGAGCTGACGTCTTGCGCAGCGTGAGGGACCAGATTGCCCTGCTGACTGTCGATCGGCGAGTGCTCAGCGAGTTCGCATCAGCGAGGGCCTCGGACCCTGCCGGTGCTGTCGATCAGCCGGTCCACGCACTCCTGACGGCGGCCCGGAGCCAGCGTGATCAGGTGGAGGATCTCATCCGGGGCGCGGGAGCTCTGGGTCTGGCCCCGACAGTTCCGCTTTCCGCTCTTCCAGATTTGTTGAGCCAGGCACGTGACTATCGAGAGGCATTGTCCAGAATAGAGAGCAACCAGCTCGCGCGGTCGGCCTTGGACGGATCACTCGACGGCGCGGACACCAACGTCGAGTTGGTCGTGCCGACAGTGGGTTTTGCGGCGGCCGTGTGCGAAGCGCTGCCCGCGGCCGTTCGTGACCTGATTCTCTCCACGGGCAGTGGGGCCGCGCTCGACCAGTTGCGCGACCTGCTTGGCGATGTGCTACGGCGCTCAGAGCAGCTCGCCGAGACCTTCTCGGTCGTCGATGCAGTCGCAGGCTGTCATGAATGGCGCGACGGCGGTCGGGGTATTCAGGCTTCGGCCGAACGTGCGCGGGCGCTTGTCAATAGGCGGGATGACCTGCTGCAGTGGCAGCACTTTCTCCGTTCCCAGGCCTGGGTCCTTCAGGCCGGTCTGAAGACGCTCGGGGAACTGGCCGCAGGCGGGCACATCCCGGCTTCCGACATCGTTCCGGCTTTCCGATTCGTGTTCTACAGCACACTCGTTCGCGGCATGTCCTTCGACCTTGCAGGGTTCGATGGACTCAGTGGCGTCGGCCAGGAGCAGCTTCGACAGCAGTTTATCGATGCCGACCGCAAGGCGATCGAGCATTACCGGCGGTACGCGGCAGACCAGATCGGCCGTCGGTTGATCCCGGCGGGGAACGGCACGGGCCCCGTCCGCACGTGGACCGAGTTATCCCTGATCAATCAGGAACTGAGCAAACAGAAGCGGCACATACCGATCCGGCAGCTGGTCAGGCGATCCGGAAGGGCACTGCAGGCGATGAAGCCGTGTTTCATGATGGGGCCGTTGTCCGTTGCTCAATACCTGGCACCTCGTCACCTGCAGTTTGACCTGGTTGTCATGGATGAGGCTTCGCAATTGAAGCCTGAGGATGCGATTGGCGCCATCGCGCGGGGCAAGCAGGTTGTCGTGGTCGGCGATCCGAAACAGTTGCCGCCATCCAACTTCTTCGAGCGGGTCGTCACCGACCAGCAGGCCGAAGAGGAGGAGACCACCGGCGCCGAAGAGGCGGAAAGCATCCTTGATGTGGCCACGGCGCGCTATCAGCCGGTTCGGCGTCTCCGGTGGCACTACCGCTCGCGACATCACAGCCTGATTGCCTACTCGAATCGGGAATTCTATGAGGGCGACCTGATGGTGTTTCCCTCCGCCGTCGATCGACATGCAGAACTTGGCGTGACATACAGGCAAGTCAGTCGCGGATGCTTCGAGAATCGGCGGAATCCGGTGGAAGCTGCCGAGGTTGTCTCGGCCGTAATGGACCACATGCGGTCGAGGTTCGAGGAATCGCTCGGAGTGGTCACCCTCAATTTCGATCAGCGTGAACTCTTGGAGGAGATGCTGGATCGACAGTGTCGCGAGGATCCGGCGGCAATCGCGTACCAGGAACGCATGGAGCAGCGTGGGGAGCCGTTCTTCGTGAAGAACCTCGAGAATGTGCAAGGCGATGAGCGTGACGTGGTGTTCGTCTCCGGGACATACGGCCCGGACGCGGGCGGCGCACAGCATCAGCGCTTCGGGCCCATCACTGGCGTCAATGGACATCGCCGGCTGAACGTCCTGTTTACCCGAGCCAAGAACCGGGTTGTCGTGTTTTCCTCCCTTGATCCGGATCGGATAAGGACCCACGGTGCAAGCAGAGGAGTGAGAGTTCTCAAGGAGTACCTGACGTTTGCGAGAACCGGAACCCTCCCTCAGTCGGTTCGGGACGGGGACGGGCCGACGAATGACTTCGAGCGATCGGTAGGCGGCATCCTGCAGTCGCGGGGTTACGACGTCGCGTACCAAGTCGGAGTGGCTGGGTTCTTCATCGACGTCGCCATTCGGAACCCGGCGAAACCAGGCATTTATGTTCTCGGCATCGAGTGTGATGGCGCCGCCTTCCACTCGAGCCGGTCTGCACGCGACCGGGATCGTCTGCGTCAGGAGATCCTCGAGAGTCGGGGCTGGAGGATCCACCGCGTGTGGTCAACCGACTGGTACAAGGCCCGAACCAAGGAGATTGATCGGCTCCTCGCGCGGGTCGAGCGCGCGCTGTCCGATGATCCGGACTATCAGCAGCATCGTCAGAGTCAAGTCCGCCTGGAGAGTATCCGGGTCCGGTTGGTCGAGCTTCGCGAGGGTGAGATTGGGCGGGCGTTCCCGGAGACGCCAGGGGGCCAGTGCTTGCTCCGGGATGAACTCCTGGACCTGTTCGTGGAGAAGAGACCGACAACGCGGGAGGACTGGTTCCGGGTGGTCCCCTATGAACTGCGTGCTGCGACTGAGGCGGCGCAAGTGGGGCAGTTTCTGGATCGGGTGCTGGGGATCATCAGGGAGTTGGCAGACTGATGGCCGTTGTCACCAAGTCGTACGCTGGGTCAACGCCGGGGTGCCTCTTCGCCGCGCTCGGCGCCGGCCGCCCGAACGCGCTCTTCTTTGCCGGCGACCTCGGCCAGCGCATTTTCCAGGCGCCGTTCTCGTGGAAGGCGCTGGGCGTGGACATCCGCGGCCGCTCGCGGACGCTGCGCGTCAACTACCGGACGTCGCATCAGATCCGAAGGCAGGCCGACCGCCTGCTCGGGCCGGAGGTGAGCGACGTGGACGGCAACCGCGAGTCGCGCCGCGACGCCATCTCGGCCTTCAACGGCCCGCCGCCGTCGGTCCGAACGTTTCCCGCGGCCGAAGACGAGGCGGACGCCGCGTCGGCCTGGCTGTCCGAGCAACTCTCCGCTGGCGTCGGCGCCAAAGAGGTCGGCATCTTCGTCCGATCCGAGGCCCAACTCCCGCGCGCCCAGGCCGTGGCCGGGAAGGCCGGTCTGAAGTCTCGAGTTCTGGACGACCGCCCCGCCCCGGCGGGAAACGCAGCCTCCATCGGCACCATGCACCTCGCCAAGGGCCTCGAGTTCCGCGCCGTCATCGTAATGGCCTGCGACGACGAAGTGCTGCCGCTGCAGGAGCGCATCGAGCACGTGGGCGACGACGCGGACTTGCAGGAGGTGTACGACACGGAACGGCAGCTGCTGTACGTCGCGTGCACGCGGGCGCGGGATGCGCTCTGGGTGAGCGGGGTGGAGCCGGCGAGCGAGTTTCTGGGGGATCTCGGGAGCATCTCGAGGCAGGACTGATGTACCGAATCAAACCGGTCCATGTCACCCCAGGAATCCAGGGAACTCCCGGAGCATCGAAGGCGCAGGTCCAGGCAACCGTCAAGACCGTGATCGAGAATCTGACCCGCCCTGTCACGGTCGTACGGCACAATCCCTCCGTTCATGTCCCCGTTCGTCTGGATCGACCACTCCGAGAAGCAGCGCCGACAGGTGCTCGAGGCCATTGACCAGTTCCGCGAGAAGGACACCCGCGACGAGCTCGGCACCGCGGGCATCCGCGACGCGTTCTCGGACCTCCTTTTCCCTGGCACCGGCGCACTCCAGACCCGCGCCCGTTACTTTCTCTTCATTCCCTGGATGTACCGCCAGATGGAGGACCGCAAAGTCCCGTCGTCGGAAATCGGGCGAAAGGTCCGCGAGTTCGAGATTCGCCTGATCGATGCTTTCGCCGCGTCTGAAGACTCGAAGGGCACGATTGGCATCGAGGCCCGCGAACGCCTGCAGCGCGTGCCGTCCAGCATCTACTGGAATGCGCTCAAGGTGCTGCGCATCTGCGAGTTCCAGGGCTCCCAGGCGGACTACCAGCGTTCGCTCGACCGCTTCTACCAGACGCGGGGCCGCGCGCGCCTCGCCGACGACAACGAGCCGGCTGGACCGCGCGCCGGGAACTGGGACGCCGATCTGCCGTCGGCGCCGGACGGCCTTCCCAAGGAAGCCTCGTTCGACCTGACCCCTGCGGAGGCCGACTACCTGCACGAGATGATCCGTTTGCACCACCCGAGGTCGCTATTCGCGTTCATTCTCGACCGGCCGGTATCCGCCGACGGCGCCAACTTCCCCTGGGACCTCGACATGCTGCGCGAGGCAGGCGACGAGCTGAGGCGGCAGGTGGAACATGCCCGCTGCTTCTCAGAAGTCAGGCAGGGCGCCGCGGTCCTCTACAACCTGCTGCTGTCCCGCATGGACCCGGTGCGCGAAGAGGTTGTCAAGAAATGCCTTGGTCTCTGGGACGACTGGCTGGCGCTGATGAGCAGCCGCCGCGAAGCCCACCGTGAATGGAATCTGGCTGACTTCTGGCGTCTGCTCGACCAGCAGGGGCGGCCGCCGCGGCGACCGACCAGGGATTTCGTGGAGGCGTGGCACCGCCTCGTCGTGGCGCAGGAGCCGGATGGGGCACGGGAGTCCGAGTCGGCCCAAGGGCTCATCAAGACCCGCGAACGTGCCATCAAGGGCGCCCTTGCCCGCGTCGACAACCAGCGCGCGCGCGAGATGTGGCGCGGCGAGAGCGGCCTCGGGCAGTTCGACTACCGATGGTCGAACGCCCTCGTCATCATCCGGGACATCCAGGAAGGGCTGGGGCCGGGCCATGCTTGAACCGAAGGACCGGCTCCTGCTGCTCGAAGCCCTCCGGCCGCCCATTGGCTTCCGCTTCGACGAGGGGATCGGCACGACGTACACGCTGGATCTGGTCGCGTTGCTCACGGCTCCCCTGGCGTTCACCTGGTTTGACCAAAAAGACGACCCGCGAGCGGGCGAGTCGGTTGATTCCCTGGAGGTGGTCGAAAGCCTGCGCCGGTACTCCGACAAGCTCACGCTCTTCTGTCACGCCGGCCGCATTAGCATTCCGAAGGCGCATTACCCCCAACTCGCGTTCCTCGAGCAGTCCATCGTCGAATGCCTGCCGGAGTCGAAGGGCGCATTCCATCCAAAGGTGTGGGTGCTGCGGTTCAGGGCCGACGAGGGAACGGAAGTGCGGTACCGGATGTTGTGCCTCTCCCGAAACCTCACGTTCTCGCGGGCCTGGGATTTGCTCCTCTCGATGGACGGGGTGCTCGGCCCGAAGCCGGTCCGGCGGAGCCGCGGCCTGGCGGAGTTCGTGCGAGCGCTTCCGGCGCAGGCCGCCAGGACGACGGTGGCCGAGGACGTGTCGCGGCGGATCGAGCTTCTGGCGGGTGAAGTGGAGCGCGTCGAATTCGAGCCTCCAGACCAGGTGTCCGACTTCACGTTTCATCCGATCGGAATCGGCGGCTGGCGTCGTGACCCCCTGAAGGCTCTGCGCGAGACAAAGCGGCTGCTCGTGGTGTCTCCGTTTCTGGCGGCCAGTCAACTGAACGAATTGGCTGACTGGCGTTCGGAGATGTGGGTCGTGTCCACGGCGTCCCAGCTCGAAGCCTTGGCGACCAAGCCAACAGGGAAGATCAGCTACTACACGCTGAAGGAACGGCTGCGCGCCGAGGCGGAAGATGACGACGCTGCGCCAGCGGCCGAAACGGAGGCGATTGAGCTGTCGGACTTGCATGCAAAGCTGTACGTCACCGAGACCGGGGCTGAAGCGCACGTGTGGACGGGCTCCGCCAATGCCACGCTCGCCGCCTTCGACAGGAACGTCGAGTTCCTGGTCGAGCTGGTCGGCCACCGCAAGCAGTTTGGCATTGACGCGATGATGCAGCCCGAGAAGAGCCAGGTCCGGTTCATCAACCTCCTCGAGCCAGCTGACGACATCGTCGCCAGGGCCCCGGAGCAGGACGACGTGAAGGCACTCGAGAGGCGGCTCGACGATCTGCGGTCGGCCCTTGCGGGCGCCGGTCTCGAGATCCATGTGACCAGGGCTGGGAGCGAGTCCTTCAACCTCGAGGTTCAGACGGCGTCAACTGTCGAAGTGCCAGAAGGCATCAAAGCGTCATGTTGGCCGTCGGCGGTGAGCACGGCTGGCGTCGCGTTTGGTTCGGTCCAGGCTGGCGAGATGCTGGCCAGGTTTCCGAGCGTGTCGCTGCAGGGCGTGACGGCCTTTCTGGCGTTCAGGCTGTCTGGTACCGTCGCCGGCGAGACGCGCGAAGTCGACTTTGTCCTGACGCTTCCGCTGGTCGGGGCGCCTGAGGGCCGGCGCGAACAGGTACTGCGATCGCTCGTGAAGGACCGCGGCCGTATGCTCCGGTTCCTGTGGTTGCTGCTGGCTGACGAAGTGGCCGACGTGCCGCAACCGATGGCTACAGGAAACGCGTCCGATTCGACCGGGGCGCCAGCGGCGACCTCGGCATTCGCCGTGGGCGGGTTGTTCGAGGTTCTCCTTCGGAATCTGGACCGGTCACCAGAGCGGCTGGACTACCTGCACGGCCTGATCGCCGAGCTACGCGCGAATGAGAGCGAGCCTGACCTGTTCCCTGACGGGTTCGATGCGATCTGGCTGCCGATCTGGAACGAACGGCTTCGCCAGAAGGAGGCGGTGGCACGGTGAGTCGCCCGACGAACGTCAACGCCTTCCTCGAGTCGCTCAAGGACTTCCAGCGCGACACCGTCGATCACGTGTTCCAGCGAATGTACCTCGACCCCGAGCCGTCGTTGAGGTTCCTCGTCGCCGATGAGGTCGGGCTGGGCAAGACCCTGGTCGCTGCAGGGGTCGTCGGCCGCGCAGTGCAGTGGTTGGAAGAGGGTGGGCGCACAGATCGGGTTGATGTCGTGTACATCTGCTCGAACTCGACGATCGCGCGACAAAACATCAATCGTCTCAACAAGACGGGCCAGAAGAACCACCGCCTGCCAGACCGCATCACCCTGCTCCCACGCGACCTTCAGCAGTTGCGCGGGCACAAGGTCAACTTCATCTCGTTCACGCCGGGCACGTCGTTCGACCTCCGGTCGAAGGGCGGCCGGTCCGAGGAGCGGGCGCTGCTCTACTGGCTGCTGCCGGAGGACTGGCGACAGAACGAAAAAGGTGCCCTGTCCCTCTTGACTGGCAGCAAACTGCGCGACCGATTCAAGAGCCAGGTAGACGACCTCCGCCGGACGGGTGCGCTGGATCACAAGCTCAAGGAGCAGTTCCACGAGGCGTTGGCGAGTCCTTCCGCGGACGCTACCAGCGGGGAACTGAGGCAGAGATTCCTGACGCTTGCCGACCAGCTCGGGGGGCGCAGCGAGCGCCTGACCGACGAGGAGGCGAAAGCTCAACAGCGAATTGTCTCGGAGTTGCGGGGAACCCTTGCAGCCGTCTGCATTCACTCGCTGGAGCCAGACCTTGTCATTCTTGACGAGTTTCAACGCTTCACGGACCTCCTTCACGGGGATGACGCTGCCTCGCAACTGGCCCGGCGGCTGTTCGAGTACCAGGATGTCAGGGTGCTCTTACTGTCGGCTACGCCCTACCGGATGTATTCGACGGCTGATGCCGAAGACAAAGACCGGAACGCGCACTACGAAGATCTGGTCAAGACGGTCGGCTTCCTGCAGGGAGACACGGACAAGACGAAGGCCTTCGAGCAGGCGCTCGGGCGCTACCGCGAGGCCATCTTCGGTCTTGGTAAGGATGGCGGACATGCCGAGCTCGTGGCTGCCCGCGATGCGGTAACGGCCATCCTGCGCTGGGTGATGGTGAGAACCGAGCGACTTTCCGTGGCGAAGAAGGACGGTATGGTTCGGGCCATGCCGTCGGCGTCGGCGCCGCTCGAGGGCGCCGACATTCGCAGCTACCTGGCCATGCAGCAAGTCGCGCGGGCGGTTGGTCATGGGGACGTGACCGAGTTCTGGAAGTCCGCGCCGTACCTGCTGAACTTTATGGACGACTACGACTTCAAGCGCGGCTTCGAAGCCGTGCTGGCCGACTCGCTGAGGTCCGAGGTGATTGCCAAGGCGCTCGGCGGCAGACGCGAAGCGTTGCTCTCGCGCGAGGATTGGCTGGCGTACCGGCGGATTGACCCAGGTAATGCGCGGCTGCGGACATTTGGCGAGGACGTGCTGGGAACGGGAGTGTGGAAGCTCTTGTGGTTGCCACCGGCGATGCCCTACTACCGGCCCACCGGGGCCTATGCCGAGGTGCCAGCGGCCGCGGTTACCAAGCGCCTCGTCTTCTCGTCCTGGCAGGTTGTGCCGAAAGCCGTGGCGTCGTGGCTGACGTACGAGGTCGAGCGGCGCATGTTCGGGATTCCCGAAGCTGGCGAAGCCGGAGCCAACTCCGCGGAGTCGCGCAAGAAGAGGCGGGGTTTGTTGCGGTTCTCGGTGGCTGAAGGACGGCCGACCGGAATGCCGGTGCTGGCGCTGCTGTATCCGTCGATATCACTCGCTCGCCTGGGCGACCCTCTGCAGGTGCTGGAGTCAGGCGACTTTTCATCGACCCTTGAGGGACTGCTCGATCGAGTGGAGTCTGTCGTGCGCCGGCGACTGCAGGCCCTGCCCATATTCAGGCCTGATGAACCGGGCGAAGAGGACGAGCGGTGGTACTGGGCAGCCCCGCTGCTTCTGGACCTCCAAGAGTCGGAGGATCACGCGCGGCGGTGGTTCGGCCAGGCGAATCTCGCAGACCTCTGGGCGGGCGAGGTTGGCCGGAATGACGATGATGATGATGACGAGGAGGACGCCGAGGTCGGAGAGAGCCGAGGGTGGGCGGAGCACATTGCCGTCGCGAGACGGTGGGTGGGGAAGGACGACGTCGAGCGTCGCTCACTCGGTCGCCCGCCTGCCGACCTGAGCCAGGTGCTCGCCCTCTTCGCGGTGGCCGGGCCGGCCGTGTCGGCGGCGCGGGCACTCGCCCGCGTGTCGGGCGGGTTCCAGCGGCTGGGTGATGACGCGTTGAGGAACGGTGCCGGGCGCATCGCGTCTGGCCTGCGGTCACTGTTCAACCAGCCGACCGCGATGGAGCTGATTCGCGGCCGGACGCAGTCCGAGGAGGTTCCGTATTGGCGTCAGGTGCTCCAGTATGCCGCCCACGGCAATCTGCAGGCCGTTCTTGACGAGTTCGCCCATGTCCTCGTGGAGGACCTCGGCGTGTCAGGCCGTCCGGCGTCGCAGATTCAGAAGGACGTGGCCGCCGGCATGCAGGAGGCGCTGCAACTGCGAACAGCCACGCTGGCGGCTGACGAGGTCGTGGTCGAGGGCGACAGCGTCAGGCTCAGCTCCGAGAAGATGCGATTCCGGACGTCATTTGCCATCCGGTTCGGCGGCCGGCAGACAGATGATTCAAAAGCCGTGCGGCGCGAGGGGGATGTGCAGCGCGCGTTCAACTCGCCGTTCTGGCCGTTCGTCCTGTGTTCGACGTCGGTGGGCCAGGAGGGTCTCGACTTTCACCGCTACTGCCACGCGATCGTGCACTGGAACCTGCCGTCCAATCCCGTTGACCTCGAACAGCGTGAAGGCCGGATTCATCGGTTCAAGGGCCATGCGGTCCGCAAGAACGTGGCCGCGGATCATGGGGCACAGGTGGCCTATCGGACGGACGGCATCGAAGCCGACCCTTGGATGCAGGTGTTTCACGAGGCGCGCGCCACGAGGGTCGATCGGTCGTCGGACCTCGTCCCGTTCTGGGTGTACGCGCGAGAGGGTGGCGCCGCCATCGAGCGGCACATGCCCATGGTCGGCCTGAGCAAGGATTTCGAGCGGGCTGAGGCGCTCAAGCGTTCGCTCGCCGTGTACCGTATGGCGTTCGGCCAAAGCCGGCAGGACGACATGGTCCACTACTTGTTGCGCCACCTCACACCTGAGCAGGTTGACCAGGCTGTTGCCGAGGCGCGAATCAGCCTGGTCCCGGACCCGTCGCCCAACCGCCATCTGTCGGGCCGCCCCCAATGCGCGGGTGAGTTGGCTGAGGAAGAGGACGAGACGGTCGTCGGCAGCGGCGTTCCCCTCACCCTTCTGCAGATCGAGGAACTGCTGGACGAGTTCACCCGAATCCGTCCGGCTCCCCGCACGTGGTCGGTAGAGGCCTTCGGGGCGTTACTGGACCATTTCAGTGCGCTGCGTCAGGCACCGTGAAGCTGGAGACCGCAGATGTCGCATCGATACACCGACGTGGACAGAATGATCCTGAGTCGTTGGACTGAAGTCGTTGGCCTGCGCGGAGCGTTTGATGAGCTGCTCGAGCGTATGAGGGATGTTCTCGAGGACTCGCTCGCGAAACTCGCCGCGCACGCGCAGGAACTCGGGTATTCGTGCGACCATGACGCCAAGAATCCGTCGTTCCGCTTCTGGAAGAAGGAGTGGGAGACCAAGACCTGGAAGGCCCCTGGCGTCTCACTGCTCGTCAAGGACTTCGCTCCGATGGCCTATGGAAGGGTCCGCGACGATCACCCCTGGATGTATCTGGACATCCAGGAGGCCGGCAAGATCAAGGTCAAGGACCGGCTGGCGTTCGGGCAGGCGATCCGCAGCGCCCTCGACGCACCCTTGCGGGCCAAGTGGGAAGTTGCGGACGCCGCTATCGAGGACTTCGCAGTCGGCGTCATCTCCAGAGAGATCGACGATGCCGAACGCCTGCGGTGGATGAGCGAACCTCAGGAGCTCCAGCGGTTCATGCTGGCTCGGATGGACGAGGCGCAGGAGATCGTCCCTGCGGTGAACGTGGCGATTGAGCAGGTGGGGCGGCGATGAGATCGGGGGCGACTGCGGTCGACGAGGCAGGTCTGACGTTCCCAGCCATACAGGTCCACCACCAGTGTCCGACCCGACCGCACGCACGCCCGGAAGATCGTCACCAGCCGGTCGATGTTCTGGGCCGAGTACATCGCGAGGACGATACCGCGCGTCGCGCGGAGGGTGTGGAAACGGCGCCTCGGTTGCGGCCGCCACCGGCAGTCCGAGAATTCCCCAGGCGGGCTTCGATAACCTGCGTGTGTACGTGCCGCAGCGGCGGCGGGTCCTCGTCAAGACGTCCGGCGAGTTCGCGCGGGTCAACGACATCCGATTCGCGCGGATTCTCCCGGAGGAGCTGGCGGCCAGGGCCGGTGAGCTGGTGCTGACGTTCAGGGCGTCAATGATGCGCGAGATCGCCCCGGCGGGATGCCTGGACGCCGCGACGGGCGGCTGGTCGATGTGGTGAGGCTATCTCGACTGGCCGGAGCAGCGGAGCCTGCTGCAGTTCTTCGAGTCGCACAGGATCGATCGCGACTGGGCCGGGCGAATTGAACGGGTACGGCTGCGGTCCGGTCCAGCAATCCGTTTGCAGAACCTGACACTTACTGTCAGGTTCTGCAGTCAGAATGGCCCGGCGGGCGAGTGTTGGGGGGGGTTGGCGCATGAGCCGCCCAGGCCCAATCGGATGACACGCGCCACTATCGGCATCGATCTCGCCTCGAAACCCGAGAACACGGGCATCTGCGCGATCGCCTGGAATCCCGCAGATTCAGGCGCTGGCGAGGTGGTCGAGACGTCGGGCAACGCCGGCGCCAGCGACGAGGACCTGCGCCTGCTCTTCGATCGAGCCGACACCCGCGTCGGCATCGACGTGCCGCTCGGCTGGCCAACCCGATTCAGCGACAGCGTTGCGACCTACTCGCGCGGCGGGAAGTGGACGGTCCGGCACGGCGACTGTCGCCTGCGCGCGACCGACATCTGGCTGACGGAGGAGCTAACCCGCCGCGGTCTTCGCAGGATCGTGCCGCTCAGCGTCGCCGCCGATCTCATCGCCATGCCGGCCATGCGGGCGGCCCATCTCCTCAGCGCGGCCGGCCTCGAAGCCATGCCGCGCGACGGCTCCGCCCGCATCGTCGAGGTCTACCCGGCCGCGGCGCTGGCGTCGTGGGAATTGCCGAGCCGTGCCTACAAGGGGAAGAAGGGCGCGGACATTCGCGACCGGTTGCTCGAGGAGGTGCTCACCCGGCTTGCCGGGCGCGTTGTCGTGCCGTCCCACCACCGCCAGCGGCTCGTCGCCATCGACCACGCCTTCGACGCCTTCATCGCCGCGCTCGTCGTCGGCTGCCACGAGCACGGACTGACGACGCCGATTCTGCCTGAGCTTCGCGCGAGGCAATTATGCCTTTCGCACACCCTGACCTACCATGTCACACCCCCGGTGAATACTTGGGGACATGGCGACGGAAACCACGGACCTTGTCACTCTTGCGAAGACCGCGCTGACGAACGAAGACGCGGCGGTCGAACTGATGATCCGGCTCCGCTGGCCGAATGGGGCGGCGTGCCCGCGCTGCGGCGGCGCGGACCCCTACAGGCTCAACCCGAAGGCGCAGGGCAAGCGTCCGGCCCGTCGTGGCCTGTTCAAGTGCGCGGCCTGCAAAAAGCAATTCTCCGTGACGACGGGTTCCGTGTTCGAAGCGTCTCACGTGTCTCTGTCCAAGTGGCTGATGGCGATCCATCTGATGGGCGCGTCGAAGAAGGGCATGTCCGCCCACCAACTTCACCGGATGCTCGGCATCACCTATCGCGCCGCGTGGTTCATGAATCACCGGCTACGCTTGGCGATGGCGGTGAACGAAGGACTGTTCGCGAAGTTGGCTGGTGTCGTCGAAGCGGACGAAACCTATATCGGCGCGAAGATGAAGCGCGGAACGAAGGCGGGCCGTCCGGGCGTGTCCTCGCACAAGACTCCCGTGATCGCCTTGATCGAGCGCGGCGGGCGGGTGCGGGCGTTCCCGGTCGAGCGCGTAACGGGCGAGACGCTGCGCTCGGCACTCAAGGCCCACGTCGAGCCGTCCGCGACACTGATGACGGACGAGTATCAGATTTACGACGTGGCCGGGAAGGACTTCGCGAAGCACGAGCGCGTGAATCATGGTCGCAAGGAATACGTGCGCGGCAACGTCTACACGAACACGGCCGAAGGATTCTTCTCACTTCTGAAGCGCGGCATCAATGGCTCGTTCCATCACGTCTCGAAGGGCCATCTGTTCCGCTACGTA
>Ga0214472_10004153_pt1 | contig 15270 bp, 15 predicted proteins | sample RVTome_6_FD_207662 | JGI IMG/M metagenome (GOLD analysis project Ga0214472, IMG submission 207662) | Soil microbial communities from uranium-contaminated site in the Upper Colorado River Basin, Wyoming, United States - RVT140D175 | ecosystem: Environmental > Terrestrial > Soil > Contaminated >...
GATTGTACGGCTTGAACGTTCTCATGCCCATCACTATAGTCTCAATCAATTTGTTGTCGAGAAATAATCTTCATGCTGAAATCTTTTTATACCCGCCTGTCAAAACTTTCTCCGACAGGCTCCTAGGGAGATGGCAGGAGCGTCACGCTAGCCGATGATCAAGGCGAGGCATTTGGCGCTGCCGCCGGCCTTGAGAAATTCCCCGAGCGGAGTCTCATACACAGTAAAGCCCAGGGATTCGAGCCGTTCGCGAACCTGCGGGCATCCGGCGTTCATGGCGACTGTATTTTCCGTGACGATGGCGTTGCAGGCAAATTTCTTGGCCTCGTCGTCGGATACGGCAATGAGCTCGGTAATATTATCCTGCAGCACGGCCAGCGCGTAGCGATCGAAAGCCGGCGGATAGTACAGCGCTTGGCCGCTCGCCAACGGACAAAAGCAGGTGTCCAGGTGGTAAAACCAATCGCTGGTCAATTCGAGGGAAAGGATTTCCTCCCCGATGATTTCTGCGACTTTGTGATGAGCCGCGATGTCGGATCGGATGTGATAGCCGGCAAACCAAGTGTCGCCGCATCTGAGCAGATCGCCTTCGCCTTCGAAATTGAATTCAACGGGAAGACGGGTTACGGCAAATCCTCGTTCATGAAACCACTTCTCGAAATGAGCGGCTTCGCCGCGCCTCACTTCATAGCGAAAGTTGCTGACGATAAATTTTTGCTTCCATGCCAATCCGCCGTTGGCAGTAAAGACCATGTCGGGAAGCCCGGGTTGCGCTTCGATAAGCTCAATCTCGACGGCCAATTGTTGTCGCAACAGCCGCTCTAGGCCATCCCATTGCGCCTGGGCCTGGACGCGATCGCTGGTTTGACTGCGGCGCATCCATGGATTGATTTCGTATTCGATGCCGTAATAGGCTGGAGCGCACATGAGAAGCTTCATGGCAGTCTACTTAGCGCGCTTGGGACGCTCCACCCCCAGGCGATTCCAAATCGAGGCGTTGACAGAGCTCCCTGAGAAAAGGTTCGACATCCGTGACTAACCCCATCGCCTGAAAGGTGCCCCGGTCGGTCAGCTTGGTAACCACAGAAGGGTTAATATCGACGCACACGGTTTTCACGTTGGCCGGGAGTAAATTGCCGGTGGCGATGGCGTGCAACGTCGTCGCCATCATCAGGGCGAGACTCACACCGCGAACTTTTTCGCGCATCAGTTCTTGGGCGCGCAGAGTGTCGGTGACGACGTCGGGGAGCGGCCCGTCGTCGCGAATCGATCCGGCCAGAACGAAGTCCACGCCTTTCTTGACGCAGTTGTAAAAAATACCGCTCTGAATCAGGCCGCTTTCAACCGCTCGCTGGATGCTGCCGGCGCGCCGTACGGTGTTGATGGCCCAAAGATGATGCTCGTGACCTTCGCTGGCGCGGATCTTCTTGTCGAGGTAGACCCCGAGAGAAGTGCCATAAAGCGCGCTCTCGATATCATGCACGGCCAATCCGTTACCCGCGAAAATAACTTGAACGTAGTCGGCTTCGATCAATCTGACCAGATAGCGCGCCGCGCCGGTATGCACCAGCCCGGGACCCGCGACGACGAGAATCCGGCCGTTGTCCCGTCGGACTTGCTTCATGGCTTCGGCGATTTCTTGAATGAGTAATCCCTTGGGTTGCTCGGTGGAGACCGCGCTCGACATAAATTCGAACCCCGCCCGCGGAATTTGCCGTTCGACGGGTTGAATTTTTACTCCGTTATGTCCGACCACGACCAGATCATCTTTGCGGACCTGATGTATGGGCACGCACTCGGCACGCAGCGCTTCCAGGTCTACCCGGATACCACAGTCCATTTCGCTACGTTTCACCTCGATCCACGAACCATCGATGTTAACCCAGGTCAATAGATTGGTGGTCGCATAAAAGCGCTCCGGAAAAACCCCATCCGCCGGTGCCGCTTCGAGCCGCGCCGGCTCCGGTTCATCGTTGACAGGCAGGGCGCCATGTTCTTTTAGTTTGGCTAGCACGTGGTCGAGGAGTACGGGTGTTGCGGCGTCGATCTGAACCCGCGCATAGCTGCGATCTGCCCGGCGTTGGCCGACCTTGATGTCGAGGATCTCGAACTCGGCGCCGAGGTTGATGATGATGTCCAAGACCTTGGGTAGGATGAGAGAATCAATGATATGACCGGAAATCTCAACGGTGCTGCGCGCCATAGACACCTCGGTTTGACGGCCGTTCCAACTAAGTGGATATGGTACACCAGTCTACTTACGGCGGCAAAGTTTATGATTCGACCTGCCAGCAGGAATCGTCTGGCTCTTTGCTGGGGTCAAACAAGGTGATAGCGCTGGAAATCGCTGGGGTGACGCGGCGTTAGTGACAATGATCGTTATCGTTCAATGGCTGGCTATTGATTTGTTGGCAATTCACGATATATCCCGCTTAGAATGGTGTTTATTGCTCATCGAGCATCTGCGCTAGCGCTCACCGGGAAATGACCGAGCAGGAAAAAAATATTATTGCCGGCTGCCTCAAGGGCGAAAAATCGGCTTGGGACGATTTGGTCCGGCAGTATGCTAACCTGGTTTATCACACCATTCGAAAAACCTTCACGCTGCATCACGTCGACTCGCGCGAGGAAGCGGTCGAAGACCTTTATCAGGAGTTTTTTGTCGCGCTGCTCAAAGACGACTGTAAAAAGCTCGGCCAGTTTCGCGGCGACCACGGCTGCACGCTGGCGAGCTGGCTCAGGGTGGTCGCTTCCCGCTTGACCATTGACTTCCTCAGGAAAACGCCGGCTCAGACGGTTGAGGTCGACGAAATGCTCGCCTCCGACCAGGCTGGCAGTGCGGATGCGATGATCGATCAGGAAGAAGAAAAATCTCTCGCCAGTGCGATTGATGAATTGTCAGCGCGGAAAAAATTGATTATCGAGCTGTCGTTTCACAAAGACCTACCTCCGGACGAGATTGCCGCGATCCTCAAGATTTCCGTGGGCACGTTTTACACGCAGAAAAGCCGGGTTCTCGCCAAGCTGCGCCAAACCCTTGCCTAATCGCGCCCGCGAGCGAAGGTCCGGGCGCAGAGTGCCGGCGCTGTTCAGATCACAGAGGTTTTGAAGCGCTTTTCCTCCCCCGCCGATCTCGCGGCGATCCGAATAAATAAATTTATTTTCTTCAAGACCGCTATTTCTGTAAGACCCAACACTCCTCCACGTCTGTTTGGACAGCAGAAAAAAGTCCAGCTAAATAGGAGAAATACCATGTCGTTCAAAACACGCTGCGTAAAAATTGCCGATCACCAATTGAAGGGTCTAGGAGCTCTACTGGCGAGTTCGACTCTTTTGCTCGGATCGTTGGTAGCTGCTCCAGCGTCGCGTGCCCAGGGTCCTTCCGAAGCCGAAACAATTAAATTTATCGAGCAAACAAGTCATGAAGCGGCTAGGATCCGCGGAACACGTCCCTCAGGAGTTGAAGACAGGGCTTCCAATATGATCAATTTCCCAGGCCAAAAGATTAGTTCTACTTATATCCGTGAGTGGTTTAACCCTGAAGAAAGAGGTTTTGGCGGCTTCATTTATCGCAGACAGGCGCATCTCAGCGATCTGGCCGAAGTGCGCTTAGTGGAGAATGCGATAGTTTTCAATTGCCGTGACAATCAGAAATGTATTAAGGAAAGCCGTGCGGATCTTCGCGGGCCGGTGACTTCCACACATAAAACCTCAAACTTTTCGGTAGGGTTTCGGCAGGACACCCAGGAAGAGCAAAGACGGGTCGTGAAGGCCCTTGTACACCTGGCTAAACTGCGCGGCCTCAATCTCGTGGACGGGACGGTTAATAGGGAATTGTTCAAATAGCCTGCTCGCGTCGGCAGAACAAATGCCGAGGTCGCCCCCATGATTGAAGTTCTCGCAATCATCACCTTACTACAGCACCCCGTGGCTCTTGCGAGTCACGGGGGTATCGTAATCTCCGGCGAATCCGGCGTGGTCGATCCCTCCAGAACTCCGGAGGAGGAGCTCGATCGGCTGATCGACGGCGGCATCAAGGCTTACAATTACATCGTCACAGTTGCTGACGATCCAGCTTCCTCCGTATTTGGCGACTCTCGCTTGGAACGCAACGGCGAACTGAAATTAACCATCGAAGCATCCAGGCCCGAAACGACCTATCTTAAAGTCGCGACGAAATCTGCCGGCACCAGCATAAGCCTCTCGCTTCTGGCGCAGAAAAAATCTGCAAAGAAAGTTCTCGCACGAAGGACTATCAAGCTATCGTTACAGGACTCAAGTCCGGTCGTGATCGATCGGTTATTTGCTCAACTCAAGCGCTTCGGCCGGAAGGCCGACTCCCAGGTCGCTGTTACCGAGGAGGACCTTCACGAGGGGCTGGTGCCGTCTTTCGAAGACATGGCGGAACTCGCGGTTCTCATAGCGCTTCGCGCCCATCAACCGGATCTTGGAAAAGACCGGCGCGTGACTGACAATTACAGACAGGTCATAAGCAGGATTTTTCAAAGGATCGAGGAGCTTTGATCCGACGCGCCCAGCACTTCTCCTCCTTCACAGTTGATCAGATTTGTAAAACTTACTGCATTTAAGCTCGGGTATAGGTCGTGCTGTGCGCAAATCTCTTATTAGTCTTTCTGCTGGATTGGTTGTAATAGGAACCGCCGTATTGATCGCCGGCGTATGGTTTTCTGGAACCTTGCCAAATCATTCTGCTGACGAAACGGGGCAAAATGTTGCAGTCTCGATTGCCTCGGAGCTGGAAAAGCACGCCTTGTTGCCTTTCGAGGATGACCAGCTGTCCCAGCCTTCGACCGCGCAGGTATTCATAGATCCCGACGGCGTGCTTCTCGCTTTTGAGGCTGATTTCGGCCCGCCGGAAAATTACCGCAGCGTGACTATGCACGTGTACTTCGACCCGAGTGATATCGGAGTAATCAGGTTGGAAGGAAACGAGCTGCGCTTTGCTTGCCTTGGCGGTGCGAAATGCATCAAAACAGAGCGCCACACCGAGTTGTCGATGCCGATCGTACGGACCTTCGTCGATGCGCCGCGCCAAGAGGACAAACTTGTCATATCTCTCGCGTCCGCTGCGCTGGCCGTCCAGCAAAGGATGAGAGACGCGTTCGTTCGGGGGTTCGAAAGCCTAGGCGTCAAGTTGGCTCGCTAAGCAGCGCCCGTTCTCGCTCAATCGCGACCTACCGTGCCGGCAACAAGTTCTATTCGTTGCGATCAAGGTTCGGATTGCTACATCTGCAAGATTCTCATCCCCACTCGCCCACACCTCCTGTGTAAGAAAGCTCCAGCTGTCCGTCTATTGGGTCGAATAACAGTCAAAACGACTTAAACCAGGAGGACAAAATAAAATGTCCAAATTATTGGCGGCGGTGACCGTGGCGGTGAATCTATCAGCCGGGTCGGTCGATTCTTTCGGCGGTGATGCTGCGGTCATCGCTAATGGGTTCCTGCCCGGACTTCGTTCGAGGATGTTCGCCGAACCAAATGAGACGATTCGCAATCTCGTCTACCCAAAGGACGCATGTCGTCCGGTTGTTGAGACGGTTCCGGCGCAAGACGACTTTGAGTCGGCACCGCACTTTGAGATTGGTCGTGAGCGACCGTGCAACTCCAGGGGTGCACAGAGAAATCTGCTTTGCTGGATCATTACCGGCGTCGACTGCGGGACATATTCTGATTTTGTTCGCCCCGCAGTTCAAGAGTGATCATAGCCGCGGCTCATCAACACGGAAAAGTCACTGTAAGAAAGTCGGGCAGGTTACGTCAATTTGAGTGAAGCAGAATTAACGGGCTTTAAAGAAAGATGGAGGGAAAGTTTATGAATCTCAAAAAAATATCGCTATTAGCCGCCGGCTTCATGTTGGCAGGCTGGTTTCAGACCATGCCCGCGCGCGCCGATGATTATTGCAGCCGTTTGGAAGTCTCGGTTAGACCGTTGCCGGGCTACTTTCATAGCTCTCAGCCGGTTGAAGTCAGGACTAGAGTAAGACCTGGCCCGGGAGTGGACAGCGATCGTTACTCCACAGCTGTGATCGAGATCGAGTTGGAATTACAGGGTAGAAACTCTATGGGTAGCGAGCCTGCCCAGTTGCGGCATCACGCCAAGTGGGGGACATTCTCCAAATCCAATATCGTCTATGCGAGCGAGCCGATAAGCGCTATCCGGGTTGTCAATGCTAGTTGCTGGGGTGTGACGGTGATGTGAACGAGCTACCCCGCAGGTTGCTTTGGGCCCGTTCGAGCTGACCCGAAGCAACCTGCGGTCCTAAGCGTTTATCTTCCCGCAAGCAGACTATCGAACCGATCATAATATTCTCAACCCGCTGGCAACCGCCTGCACAGCAAAACCTAATTATCACCCCATTCACGCCAGAATTGCCCGTCAACTCACTCCTCGATGCCCCGTAAGTGCCCAAATAATCGATTAAATTAGAGACCCTGTAAGAATGCCGTCGGGGTCCCGTCTATTCAGGCAAATCCAATCCAAAGAGGGGGACAACTCAGATGGCTAAAACAATCTTCAACCAGACTTTCATTGATACCAAGGCACTGCTCTGCGGAATCATGGCGCTGCCCTTGTTAACCGGCTGCGCGGTGCCGCTCAACAAATCGATCATGCAGCCGCAAGCGACGGTGCCCGCGTCGCAGAAGGTAACCGTCGCGGTGCTGCCTTTTGAAACTGTCGAGCAACCGGTCGATCCCAACGCCGACGATGACAAAAAGAAACCGCAGGAATCCTTCGACAAGAACGTGCGTAATTTCGAGAAGAAATACTTTGCCGCCCGGCTGGTCGAAACCCTGGCGAAGTCGCCTTGGGTGAAAGAGGCTCATGTGTCGCCGGTCATCACCCCGAGCGTCGACTATCTGGTAAGGGGAGGCATTATCGAATCCGACGGCGAAGACACCACAGTATCGATCACCGTGTCGCGCTGCTGTTGGCAGGACGTGCACACGGAAACCTTCAGTATGGATCTGGCGTCGAGCCACTTCGACGAAATGGCCGATCCCGGATCTCAGCTCTGGATCGATCCGGTCAACAAGATCGGCGAAATACTGGCCAAGGTTACCCCAGATCAGCGGCGGAGCATCGAGAAAGAACGAGTATCGGCCTATTTGGCAACCGGCACAGGCAAAACTGCTCAGGCGCCCCAATCGCCCAAGGTGCAAAATACCGTGCAAACGGCTGCCGGTTGGGAACGGCGCGAGCTGCTCGGCCGGGTGTCCAAGATGGCTTTTGGCTTTGCCAATGGGCTTTGTCCCACCTACGTTCAGTGGCAACAAAAAAGCACCAAGCTGCACGAAGAAAAACGCCAGAAAGATATTCAGACCGGTTTGAATGTTCTCGCCGCGATGACCACTTTAGGCGCGGGCATGGCGAGCGCGAGCATGGGAGTCACTTCCCATAGCCAGACTCTCAGTTACGCCTTCGGCATGAACGTGGCGAGCGCCATGGAGTCCAGCCAGGAGGCGGCAGCCATCGCCGAAGCCTTGGGCGGGTTCACCGGTTCATTCGGTGACGCGGTGGAACCCCAGACCCTCAAACTCGGCGATCAGGTCTATACCTTGACTGGTTCCATCGACACCAAAATCGCCCAGTTGCGCGATATTGTCCGCAAAGAAATCATCGCCGAAATCGAGCGCTACGCCAGTGTCGGGATCAACCGCTAAGGAGCAACTGACCATGCGTTATCTAATTATGACTCTGGTGATCCTAGCCCAACTAAGCCTGCCCAGCGCATCGAGAGCCGAGAATGATCTTCTCGGCCTCGATGCCGATTTGGCGAACTTTGCCAACGGCGTGTTTCTTTACCAGCACCTAAGCGATCTAGAGACCGGCGCCGGCAGCGCAGACTTGTTCACGAAAGTGCGGGCGAAGGCTGAGACAGCGCTCCATCGCCACAAACTTAAATTTCTGGCGCTATCGGTGGAGCAGCAAGCAGGCATGATCGATCAAGTCCGGAACATTACCAACAAGGTGACGCCGGCAAAACTGGTTTTTCCCGGCGACGCCACGCGCAACGAGGTCTACCGAAATCTACTTGCAAGGAGCAAAGGCCGCTTGTCCGGATTGATCGAGGAGTACAGTCAAATTTGGCGTGCAGAGGTGGAAGAACAAAAGCAATATCAGGCACAGTTACGCCAAATGAAGGTGGAAAGTAATCAAAGAGAAACAAGTGAGTCGGGCGCTTTGCTGGTAGATCCAAATTGGAATCGATAGCAAAGAAAGTTCAAAAAAGGAGATTCAATGTTATGAAGATCGCAAATAAGTACTCTAGATCAGGAATTTCATTCGTCGCTACGCTTGTAACGTTGTTTGCGTTTGCTGATCTTATCGCCCCTACGGGTAGCCAGGCACAAAGTATTGGCTTTGGTCATGCCTTGCAAGTGATAGCTCAAGCAAAGGATGTAGCTGATAATCTCACAGCTGGCTTTGACGCGAGCTTAAATGCTATGGACGCAGTCGCGGGTAAGTCATCAAAGGGTGATCAATTCAGCAATTCACAGTTTGGGAACGCCCTGGCAGGTCAGCTGCATGCCCTGGATCACGTCCGTGTTCCTGGACCACCGGATTTGTCTGCATTTGCCGTGTCCTATGGTGACATCGCGGATCCGGCTACTCGCTGTCAAGGCTATAAGAAGTTACAAAACGGAGTTGACGCCCTTAGACAATGGCAAACCGGGAACCAAGAAGCTCTAAACGAAGGTAAAGATCTCCAGGATAAGCTAGACAAGGCAGATAAGGCTCGAAGAAAATTGGCAGAGGGCACGGAATGGTGCGCTGTAAACCCCACCTGCGGGAGTGTTCTTACCAGCGTATGGGAAGATTCGGACGTAGCCAAAGACATCAGCAACGCTCAGAGCGCGGTCAAGCATCTAGTTGAAAGTGCAGAAAAAGACCAAATTCACTATTCGGCAGATGTGAAGAAAAAACTAGGCGAGTATGAAGAGGCGGTTAATTGGGTGAAAACAAAGGTTTCGAATATCGATAAAATTTGTCAACAGCAAGATGAACTGTATTCCAAACAGGAAACAGAGGATGAACCCTTGAGAAGGTTTCTAGACGCTCAAGATTCCTCCAGCGCCGATCGTCAGGTCTCGGATTACTTGGCTAGCCTTGATTCGTCTCTTGCTGACCTACGGGCGCAGTTGCAAGCGGAATGGGACCGTATTGAACGGGACAAGCAGGAGAAGTTGGCGCAGATCGCTCAGTCTTTTGCCGGCGTGCAACAGGAACTCTTAAACGGTTTAATGGTCGCTCAGGCGCAGCAGCTACAAAGAAACAATGCGCAGTGTTCGGCGATCGCCGCCCAGATCCAAGCCAACAAAAAATGGCTCGGTCAAGTGGCTCCCAACCAAAGCCAATATGCAGGGGGCAAGGAAACGGTCAACCAGGTTCGCCGAGCTACCGACGAGAATGCCCGGCAGTACCGCTTGCGGGGTTGCTAAGCCCGTAAGGCGGCCATTATAGTACGTCTTGGCGTTAATAACGGAGTCCTTATGAGCTATCGAAACGACGAAGAAATTGGCAACGCCATTCAAGCGCTGTTGCGCAAGCGCAGCGCCACGGGAACGCGCGCGGGCTGTCCCGATGAGAACAGCCTCGGTGCTTACTTGACAGGCAGCATCAGCGATCAGCAGCGAGACCGGCTCGAGGATCATTTGGCGCAGTGTCGTTTCTGTTTGAGCGAGGTTGCCGCGGCGAATCAGGCCGGCGAGAGCAATCTGGCAAGTGCGCCGCAATGGTTGGTTGAGCAGGCGATGGCGCTAGTCGCGGCGCCCAAGCCGGACGGCGTCTTGGACCTGGTAGTGCGCTTGGTCAAGAATTCGCTGGAGTTGGTGCGTCAATCGGGTGATTGGATCCCGACCATGGCGCCGCAGCTGGTCGGGGTGCGGGGAACGACAGTGCCTTCCGATAGCGGCATACTGCAGATGGAAAAGGATCTCGGCGAAAACAAGGTCGTGGTCGAGGTGGAACGGGTTGAGGGCGGCGCGTGTCAGGTGATTCTGAAAGTTAGCTCTGCCGACGGTAAGCCGGCCGAGGGGCTGCGCGTCAGTTTGCTGGCAGGAGACCGGGAGCAAGCTTCCTATCTCGTCCGCCAGGGGCAAGCGACTTTTGAAAAAGTTACGAAAGGCGCTTACAACCTGGTCATCTCCCGTGCGGGAACGAGTCTCGGGACGATCACGCTTGGCATCGAGGAAGAGTCATGAGCGGGTATGGGTTGGTTTTAGAAGCTGCGCGCGAGGAACGCCGGATCAAGGTCAGCGTTTACGAACGGGGCGGCGGCGTTGAAGGAACACTCCGGTCTTACGAAGACTCGGCGGTTTCGTGGGATCAAGTTGAACGGGGCGTTTGCGAAATCACCGCCCTGTTAAATCGCGCCAACAAACGAGGCAAGCTCAGCCCGGAAATTTTCCGCTCGCTGACCAAAGCCGGCCAGCTCTTATTCGATTTGCTGATTCCCTCGAAGGCCCGGGAAAAACTCAATGCATCGACGGCCACAAGCCTGATTCTCCATATCGACGATAAGCTGGTTCATATTCCTTGGGAGCTGCTTTTCAACGGCAGGGAATTTCTCTGCCGGCGCTATGCCATGGGACGGGTGGTGAGCACTAGCCAGGTGCCAACGGCGCTGGCGAAGCGAGAATTGAAGTCTCCCCTGAAAGTTTTGATCCTCGCCGATCCGCGCCGGGATCTCAAAGCCTCCTACCGCGAAGGGGTCGAGATTAGAAACCTCCTCGATGAGGCACGCAACGAATTCGAGGTTGATTTTAAAAGCGCGCCAATCGATATCGGGTTCGTCAAGAAAAACCTGCGCGACTATGACCTCGTCCACTACGCGGGCCACGCGGACTACCACCCCGGCAAGCCGTCCGAGGGCGGCTGGCTTTTGAGTGACGGGCGGCTTAGGGCCAGCGAGATTTCGACCATGGGCGGACTCCAGCCAATGCCGTTTCTGGTTTTCTCCAATGCCTGTCAATCGGGGCAGTCCGGCGAGTGGCAGGTTCAGGACGATTACGGGGAGCAGATTTTTGGCCTGGCGAACGCTCATTTGATGGCCGGGGTGCAGCATTACATCGGTACTTTCTGGGAAATTCTCGATGAGCCGAGCTCTCATTTCGCCAAGAGTTTTTACGGCTTCCTGGCACAAGGCGAGCCGGTGGGCGACGCCGTCCGCAAAGCCCGTGAACGGCTAATTACTGACTTTGGCGAGGAAACCATCGTCTGGGCCAGCTATATGCTTTACGGCGACCCGACGTTCGCATTCGCCGCTGTCAAAGAAGCTGCCGCGCCGGAAACCAGCGCGCGGCCGGCGGTAGCGGCGCAGTGGAGTGACGCGATGCGCAGTGCGCCGGGCGCTATCGCCGCTGACGCAGAACCGCGCCGTTCGCGGCGGTCCTATGCTCTGGCCGCAGTGCTGGCGGCGGTTATCGCGATCGCCGGTTTCGCAGCTTTGACGGCTAATTCATTTCGAAGAGAAGTGTCGACGGCTTCGTTGCCCGACGCGGTGGTAGCGCAGGCAGATAACACAGTGCCAAGCCAAATCGAAACGCAAAACACTTTGGTCGCCGAGGCTCAAGGGCTGAAGTCGAGTGAAAAAGCGGCTGCTGAAAAAACCTCCGAGCGAGGTCTGTCGTCGCGTTCCGCGGCGACGCGGGAGAACCTTCCGGCAAACGCGTCTAAGGTGGCTTCGGCGCCGGTGCTGCAAGCGAATGAGGGCCAAGCATTGAGCAAAGCTGCTGGCGTGCCCCGACCCATAGCATCGTCCGTCGCGGCCCCAGAACCAGGAGCGAAGGTGGACCTGGCTCTCAAGCCCGAGCCGGCAGCGCCCGCGGCGCCGGCGCCGTTGACGCTCAGCATGAATATTATCGGTCAGCGCAAGGAGTCCGACGGCAGTTATATCGAGGTTCTCGTCAACGAAGGAAGCGTGTTGCGCTCTTACGATAATTTTCAAGTCCATCTGCAAACCAACCGCCCGGGGCATGTCTATGTTTTGATATACGACAGCCAAGGGCGCGCCAGTCAGCTCTTTCCCGATCCTAAAATTGCCCAGCTTGGATCGGTTGCGGGCAGTAAACCGGTGGTGATCCCCGGTCCGGATCTGTGGTTCTGGCTAGACGAACACCCGGGCACCGAAACAATTTATGTTTTGGCTTCGCAAGCACCGATGCAGGATATCCAGGAGCTTCTGGCTAAAATGGAGAAGGCCGATGATAGTGCCAAGCAGCAGGTTTCCCAGGAGATCAAGCGGCGCGTCAAAATCATGCAGCGCGGCGTCGGCGGTATCACCAAAGGGCAAGTCGTCACCTATCGGCTGACCGGTGGCAAGAAAATCAAAAAAGTAACCGAAGTGGTGAGCGGCACGGGTGTGGCGGTGCGCACGGTAAGCTTTCATCACAAATAACCAAGGGCAATGCAAAACCGGCGATTGACGCATCGAGTGAAGCAACCAATGCCCCTGGCAAGTCCACAAACCATTTGCATCGTGCTGGTGCTCTGGTTAATGACCAGCTGGCTCGCCGGTTGGTCCCAGGCGCAATACCGACCGAACGTACTTTCCTTCCGTGAAGCGGTAGAGCAGGGGGAAAGCGATGCATATCTCGCCGCGATGGAAGAGGAGGGCGCACGGGCCGAGCAAAGCAGCCAGTTGCCGGCTGCCAGCCGTTATTTCCGCATGGCGTCCTTGGCGGCCCGCAAGGCCGGACAATTGCGCAAGGCCATTGCCCATGCTGAAAAATCGTTTGAGGTTGGCCGAGCGCTCGGCAATCCAAATCTCCAAGCAGCCGCCGCATTGCAGGTCGGCCAGTCTTTCGCTGCGCTTAGATCTTACGACGAAGCCAAGCAATGGTTCGAGCGGGGCCTCGAAATTTCTCGATCCATCGAGCAGCCGGCTGCAAGAAGCACGATTGAATCTCAACTGCTAAGAACCCTCGGCGGCGTCGAGCTTCACACAGGCTCCCTCGAACAGGCGATCCGCCGATTTTCCCGATCCTTCGAGCTGATCGAGCGAAGCGTGGATGTTCCCGGCGGCAGGGGGCGGCGGCGCCGCGAAGAAGCGTTGAACATGCGGCGCCAGCAACAGAGAGCGCAACTGTTGGCGCTGCTTGGACGGGCATACTCGAAGGCCGGCAATCACGATAAGGCCCTTGAAATCTACCAGCGCGGACGGCAGGTCATCCGGCAAGGCCGTCTCGACGATTTCGCTGCCGCACGGATGCTCAATGGTATGGGGATGATCTATTTGGCTCGGCAGGATTATACCCAGGCGCGCGGTTATCTCACGGAATCGCTTGCCATAGCCGAGAAGCTTGACCAACCAGGAATTGTCTATCGCAACCAAGGTGCTTTGGGTCGACTTGATCTGCGGACGCGGCAGCCCGCCGAGGCTGTGCCGCATTTCGCGCGGGCGATAGAAATTATAGAGTCCATGCGGTCGTCGCTCGACAGGGCGGAATTCCGCGAAACCTTCGTCGAAGACAAATTGCCAATTTACGCGGGGATGATCCTGGCGCAGGTCAGGACGGGTCACTTTGAGGAGGCATTTAACTACAGCGAGAGAGCTCGTTCCCGCGCCTTTCTCGATCTTCTCGGCAGCAAGGTGCAGTTGGGACGCAGTCGCGTACTGGTTGAAGAGGAAAGGGCGTTTCAGAAAAAGTTGGCGGCGATCCGGACGGCGATCGAGGATCTTGATGATGGGCAGCCGCAAAAGGCCGGCTGGAGTCAGGCGATCATCGAACTGCAAAAGGCTTATGGCGCTTTTCTCGCCAAGGTGCGGCGAGAGAACCCCGAGCAGTCGTCTTTGATGAACGTCGAACCGTTGAAACTGAAAGAAGTCCAACAACTGCTCGAACCCGGGCAAACCCTGCTGGAATATTTCGTCGGTGCCGAGCGGACCATGCTATGGGTCGTCGACAGCGCCAGCGTCTATGCTATTCCCTTACGATTACCGCGCGCCGAACTGGTGCAAAAGGTCAATGCATTAAGGCAATCGATCGCGGAACTAAAGCCTGTCGAGCAGTACCAGAAACTTTCACGGGGTCTCTACAAGATTCTCATCGAACCGGCGCGCCCGCATATTCGCGGTAAAGAGCTGGTGATCGTGCCCCACGACGTGCTGCATTATCTGCCATTCCAAGCTTTATACGCCGATGATAAAAAATATCTGATCGAACAGTATCCGGTCAGTTACCTTTCGAGCGCGAGCTTATTACAGTTCACCAAGGAGAAACGCAAAGCCGGCAGGGAGAGAGTCCTGGCGCTGGCCAATCCTGACCTGGGCGATCCTAAAAAAAATCTCGAGTTCGCCGAAGTAGAGGCCAGGGAAGTTCAAACCGCGTACCCGCAATCGATCCTACTGCTCAAGGGTGAGGCCACCGAAGCAAGCGGCAAGCAGCTGTCGCCGCAGTACGATATCCTGCACTTCGCGACGCATGGGGAGCTGAAAGAGGCCGATCCCCTAGCATCGGCCTTATTATTGGCGCGCAGCGGCCGTGACGACGGCCGGTTGGAAGTTCGGGAGATTTTTGGGCTCAATCTGCACTCGACTCTCGTGGTCTTGAGCGGCTGTGAAACCGCGCTAGGCAAGTTATCCACGGGAGATGAATTAGTGGGACTAACACGAGCGTTCATCTACGCCGGGACCCCCTCAGTGATAGCCAGTTTATGGAAAGTGGACGACCGGGCCACGGCCGACCTGATGGGGGCCTTCTACAAGCACTTGAAGAGCGAGTCCAAAGTGGAGGCTCTCAGGCGGGCGCAGTTGGAGCTTATCCGGGCGGACGGGCAGAGTGATCTGCTGGTTCGGCGCGGCGTCGGCGGCATCGGCAAATTGGGTCAAACGCCGGCGCCAAAGTCTCAAGCAAATCCCGTTTCCACTTCGCATCCATACTTTTGGGCTGCGTTCATCCTGGTTGGCGACGGCGCCTGAGTTCTCGCGAACAGTGATGATTTGCAGTTGCCCATCGGTCGCACTGTGGTTGTGAGCCACAACTGACAACCAGGACTTACTAATGAGTACCTTTCTTAGAGACTATCTGGTTGCTCTGCGACCGACGACCGAGTCCTTCCAAGCGCGGTCAATGGCACTGTGCCTTGTAGGCCACCACCCGGTCCTCTCCAAGGGCGAAGATCCCAAGCGGCTGGGCCTGATTTGCCCCCTTGCGTTACGATGCCCACGCTCTCCAGGTCTCGACCCTCGGTCGCATCATAGTTACTAAATTATGGACTCCTTAGTAACTGCACGTATAACGGGCATT
>Ga0214472_10004154_pt1 | contig 15269 bp, 17 predicted proteins | sample RVTome_6_FD_207662 | JGI IMG/M metagenome (GOLD analysis project Ga0214472, IMG submission 207662) | Soil microbial communities from uranium-contaminated site in the Upper Colorado River Basin, Wyoming, United States - RVT140D175 | ecosystem: Environmental > Terrestrial > Soil > Contaminated >...
AGACCAGCTCGCCGTTGCCATCCATCAGGTTGATGAACTCGTGGATGTTGTCCCCGAGCATCGACGCGAGAAAGGCGTCACCGAACTTCTGCATCAGCTTCTGCGCGGTGACTTCGCCAATCGTGGGAATACGCTTCAGCGCCTTGAGCACGGTCGAGGACTGGTCACTGGCGGACAAGCCCCTGGGACGGATCAGCGTCCACAGCGGTGCGGCGCAATGGCTGCACTTGCGGCGGCTCTCTTCGGCTTCGAGTTCGACCGGGTTGATGGGCTCGCCGTCGAGGTCGGTGATGATGTGGCCGCAGTCCGGGCACGCCGCCACGTCGCCGTGGGGCGTGCGCCGCCGGGTGAAGACGGGCTTCCAGTGGAACCCCATCCGCATCCGCACGCGGCCCAGGACGAAGAACTCCTGACCCTGCGCCGGTTCACCCAACTGCTCGCGCAGCTTCAGCAGCTTGACCAGCGTGTCCGGGCCGTTGAGCACCCAGACCTTGGCGCCGGCCACCGTCTCCTGGATTTCCCGCCGCCACTTGTAGACCAGATGCGGCGGAGAAAGAACCAAGGTGCGGCGGTAGCCTTCGGCGTTGAGCACGGCGGCGGTGGCAATACCCACCGTCGTCTTGCCGCATCCCATCTCGCCATTGACGATCGCGGCGCGTTCACCGCTATCGACCAGCAGCTCGGTGACGGCATGGACCACATCGGCTTGCGCCTGGAACAGCTTGCGCTTGAGGGCTGCGAGGATGAGTTGCCGATGTACCCGCACCTGGCCGGTGTAGACCGGGGGATTGGCACGGTTGAGCGAGTCGAGCAGCTCGTCGCCGAACTCCGACACGAAGTCGGTCAGGCTGATGGCGAGCGGAGAAGATGCGGCTTCGAGCAGGTCGCCCTGCACGGGCGAGGCATCGGAAACAGCCGCGGGAACAGTTTCGAGATCGAGTGACATGGTGATGCTCCAATGAAAATGGGGCATGCACCGACCCCTGCGGGGCGATGGCATGCCCCAGGGGTGGGAAGAGAAAGACGGCCGAGCCGTCAGAGGACGATCAGTACTCGGATGGCAGCAGCAGCGTGGTGACGCTGCGGTCCCACTCGGTGATGATCCAGAGCTTCAAGGTCGGCGTGACCTGGTAGGACGAGAACAAGCGGTCTCCGGACTTCAACGCGGCATCGTTGGAACGCCGGTCGCAGTCGTCGAGATCGCCCCAGTCACCACGAAGGTGGCGACGCAGATAAGGCACCGGATTGAACTGGCCCTGCTGGACCAGATCGTTGATGCCGGCGGTCATGACCACTTGCCCGGATGGGAACCGTGGTTGCGAGACGAGATTGAGAACAGCGAGTGCCATGGTGATTTCTCCTTCAGGAAAAGAGGCCACGGCGCCCCATCGGGGCGACATGACCCCGGTGGGTGGACAAAGAAGGCGGCGAAGCACTGGCGGCTTGCCGTCGGGGAACGACGATCAGCGGATGGTCAACACCTCGCCCCGCGTGGCGGAGCCCGGTGTCATGTCCCAGGCGCGGATGACCGGCACGAACTTGTCGGTGAGGATGCGTGTCTCGGCCACGGAGCCGTCGTCGCGCTCGGTGTACTCCGTCTGGAGAGTCTTCTCCTTATGGGTATCACCTTTCACGACGAGCGTTCTGCCGCTCTTCGAGGTCACGACGCCCGAGATCGCGCCCGCGGCCAAGGCCAGAGCGAGATGCCAGTGGGACAAGGCCCGCGCCGGTGGACGCAGCGACTGCTGCGCGGCCCCCAGGTGGGTGTCGAGCGACGGCCATAGCCCCTGCAGTCTGCCGACTTCATCGGCGAACTGCTCAGGCTCCATCGTCACGCGATAGAAGTGCTCCGGCTCCGCGGGAGACACTGGGACGGTGTACGGCAGGAACGGCCATTCCACTGGCAGTTCCTCAGCCTCAGCATCGCCTTGCCCGATCTGCAACAGCAGCCCGCGCACGGCTTTGGCCGAGTCCGACGCCTGGTCGCGCTGGCGAACCCGCCGACCGAAGATCACCACCTGCTTGAACTGCGCCTCTACCGCACGGTAGATCCGCAGGTCTGCGAAATGGCGCGTCAGCCATCCGACCAGCTCGGGATCGAGCACGTAGGACGGCACGATGAAGATCAGCACACCGCCGTATTGCAGCAGCGGCAGGCTGCGCTGATAGAACAACTTCTCCAGCCGGGCACGGCCTTGGCCCTGATAGCCGATGTTGCCGTTGGCGTCCTTGGAGAGGTCGCCATACGGTGGGTTCAGCCACAACAGGCCGAAACTCTGCCGGCTGATCAGAGCGTCCATCAGGTCGCCGTGGAGGCAACGATCGACCAGTTGCCGGGCGTGGCGGGCGCGCTCGGCGTCGTACTCGACGGCATAAGCCGAAACCTGCCCGCGCCCGAGGGCGTGCGCAGCTTCGGCAATCGCCACGCCTTCGCCGGCGCAGGGATCGAGGATGGAGAGCGGGCCAGAGGCTGGCGCCAGTGCGGACAACGCCCGTTCCAATGTGGGCTCATCGGTCGGGAAATAGCCGTTTTTGATGAAGTTGCGCGCAAGGCGCGGGAACATGAGAGCCATGGGAACCTCCTGGAAGGAAGTGGGATGAAGGAAGACGGGCACGCGCGCCGCGCATGCCCGTACATGGAGATGACTCAGGCCACGCGCCGAAGCGGTGCGCCGGAAGCCAGCTCGTACCGCGACGCCCCGAGGGTGCCGTTGCGAATCAGGTCACCCAGCGCGGTGGTCAGCGCCGGGACGTCGATCGCCAGCCGATGACCTTCCAACGCGCCGATGGCGGATGGCAGGCGGCTCAGCATCGCGCGGGCTTGCAGCAGTTCCAGCACGGTGTCGCGCCAGTGATCGAGCAACGGCAGTGGGCAGGTGTCCTGCACCAGCGTCCACAGCCGGTCGGTGCGATGCGATGAATCCCTGGGCAGCAGGGCCAGCGCGCTGGCGTTGGCCTTGTCGGGCTTCACGCAGCGGCGGTCGAACAACCACAGGTTGACCATGGAACCGAACAGCGTGCGCCGGAAGACGCGCGTGGAGCGTTTCTCCAGGTTCTCGACGTTGCCGACGAAGACCGGGATCGATCCGCCCTGTTCGGTGATGACGTGGAACTGGTCCAGCCCCTGTTCGTCGCGCCCGAGGGTCAGACGTGCCAGGAACTCCTGGATGGCGGTGTCGCGCGCCCAGATGGAAAGGAACACGAGATTGCCCTGTTCGTCGCCGACGCAGCCATCGGCCATCAGGTCGGGGCATTCGTCGATGCGATAGAGCGGCTTGGGATCGGAGTGTGCAGGCATGGTGATGTCCTCTTGGATAAAGAAAGGGACAGCACTGCCCGCTGGGGCAAGTACTGCCCCGTGGGGTGGAAAAGGAATGGCTCAGTCCGGCTTGAACTGCCGGGTGGCCGGATTAAAACGAAGCGCCTCGTCTGCCTTGCAGGTCAACGCCTGCCGTGCCTGCTCATCGGTGAGGCCGTTGGCGATGAAGTGGTCGAGCAGTTCCTCGTCGGGCGAGACGTCGTTGTTGGACAACTGGTCTTCGACGAAGGACAGCAGCGATGCCGGAAGAGACGCGAGGATGGGGTCCATCGTGAGCCTCCTGGTATCAGGCCGACACCGGCGTAGCCGGTAGGGTCGGCGTGCGACGACGCGCGTGGTAGGCGCGCACGCCTTCGCGCCACTCGGGGGACTGCTCGGGCGCCATCGCCAGATAGCTGAGCGGGCACGAGTAGTAGTACGGGTGCATCGACTCATCCATCGGCTTGTAGCCCCATTCATTGCCGGCGCCTTCCAGCAGGTCGCAGCGGATGTAGTGATAGGAATCGCCGACCCCGAGGCCCGGCTTGATGCCTTCCTGCTTGGCGGTGATGCGCACCACGGACCACAGCACGTTGCCGTGTAAGGTGTGGGCGACGGTCTCCGCGCGAAGCTGCTCGTTGTCGCGGGGTTCGATCAGTTCCTGGATCAGTTGATGGCGGGATTGCCTTGAGAAATACCAGCCCATGAGAGTTCTCCTTGAAGAAAAGGCCGGAGTTCTCCCCATCGGGGAAGAACCCCGGCGGGTGGTGGCAGACCGCTTGCGCGGCGGATGGATCAGGCGGTGGCGAGGTGCCAGTCCTGAGACAACGGGGCGAACGAATAACCCAGCACCCCGAGGCGGTCGCGCTGCTGACGCAGGACACGACGATCCACGGTCGGATCGAGCTTGACGATGTCGCCCAGCGGCCATAGCGCGCCGAACAGTGCGGTGTCGTCTTCCTCGGCCGAGGCTTCGAGAAACGGCTTGGCTGCTTTCTCCACGCCGAACGGCGTGGTATCGACCAGCGGATCGCGGGTCTTGCGACCCTTCGCCTTGGCAGGTGCCGGGGCTGCTACAGGCACAGGTGCCTGCGCCTCTTCGTCGATCGGATCGACTTCCTGCGGACTCAGCCGGCGGGCTTCGTCACGGCTCAGGGGATCGATGCTGGACAAGGTCATACCGCCCAGGTGGGCGCGAATCTCGATCACCATCCGCCCACTGGTGTTGTAGGTGGAGGGCCGGATCTCGGTGATGATGAAGTCGCCGTCGTACTTGCCTTCGGCGTACTGGTCGAGTTCGGCATTCTTGATGACGAACTCGCCGATGGAAGTCGCCAGACGGCCGACGTTGAAGTCGCCGTTGCGACCGTGGATGGTCTTGATGGCCAGTTGGCCTGGAACATTGATCATGGATAGCTCCTTTCGACGAATGAGCGATCGCGTGCCGCCGGCGCCGAAGCGCAAGCGGTGCTCGATCGAAGGGGGAGAAAACAAGGCCCCGGTGCATGCGCACGGGGCCTTGCAGATCAGAACGACTCGGCCAGGGCCGGCGCGTCAGCGGGTGCATCGGCGTCGTCATTGGCGGCGGCTTCGGATGCGGGCGCGTCCTGGGCTGCCGACGCGCTGGAGGGTGCTGGTGCATCCTCGCTCGCCGCGTCATCGGTCGTCTTGGGCTCGGCCTTGTAGACCATCTCGCCATCGATCTTGATCCAGCTCACGAAGAGCAGGCGGGCCTTCAGGCTGACGCCCTGCTGGCCGGCATTCTTCCCCTTGGAGTAGGTGAAGATGTCGGTCCACAGGTCGCCGAGGCGGAAGCCGATCAGCACCTTGCGTTCGGCCTTGACGGCCTCTTCGCAACGGCGGACCAGATGCTGAGCTTCGCTGCCGGACACCCGCACGTCGAAACGGCGGTACTCGGGAGCGTTGCTCGGACCATTGAGCGCTGCGATGTCGCAGGCCAGGAACGGCTCACCCTTCTTGGGCTTCACTTCGCGGATGCGATTGAGATACCCGAGGCCAGTGATGTGCAGGTCGAAGAACGATTTTTCGGATGAAGTGGTCATGGTGAATCTCCAGACTTGAGGACAAGAAAAGCGGAGACACACCGACCCTGGCGGGGAGGTGTGGAAACCCCCGCGCGGGTTGTGGATCGTGAGATCCGGAAACAACTACCGTGGCATCTCCATCGGTGACTCGACGGACGTTCGCGCTATGGATGCCAAGAGCGAACTGGGGTGATCAACGCGGCCGGAACCGCGTCGTAGCCTTGAAGACCTTGGCTACCTGGGCATGCTGCTGACGGGTGTCAGCGGAACATGGCAGCAGCGTGGCGCCTGCAAAGGCGGGCCGCCAGAGGAAATCGGCATCGGCGACCTTCCCGATTGGTCAACCACCGGGGGAATGAACCAAAGAAAAGCCCCTCGATCGAGGGGCTGTGAGAGAACACAAGGGTAGGTTCAGTGCCGCACACCGGGCGTCTTGCCCGAAATCATTTCCACGCGGATAAACCGCCAACTGCCGTCGTCGATCAAGCGCTCCAGCGTGTCACCGAGATCGTCGAAATAGACGTCATCAACACGCTCGATGCGCTCGCCGTCGCGATGCAGTTCGACCACATAGACGTCACCGCCCCGGTCGTAGCTCACCGTGACCTTGCCGCTGAATTTTCCGGTCTCGACCGTGAAGCTGATGGCCGGCGGCGTGGCGATGATGTCCTTCGGCTTCGGATCGACCAGCGTAAAGTCGCGGGCCTTGGCATCGACCAGAAGATGGCTGATGTGACGATGACCGTCCGGTGCCGGCAGCTTCTGCAACTGCTGGATCAGTTCGGCCAGTTCCGGGCAGCGTGCTGGCGGCACAGGCAGCTCGGCGGTGGCGTCGCCCAGGATCACCGACTTGACGGTGTAGGGCGTGCCATCGGACAAGTATTCCGTCTTCTCCCGAGGGGTGCCGACACGCTGACCATCGAAATGGCGCCGCGCATACGGAACGACTTCGACCTTGCTGCCTTCGGCCGGCACAGCAGTGACCAGATGGCGATCGACCACGGCGAACTGGGTCGGCTTGACCTTCACGATGATCGCGTCATCGGTGACCGCGATCACCTTGCCATGGAACGGACTGGGATCGGTCGCGAAGCCGAGCATGGTTCTCTGCGGCGTGCCATCGTAGACGTTGAACTTGAACGACCGGGCATTGCGAGGCACATGGCCTGCGACGAGAGTCGGCATTTGAGAGCGGATAAGAGCGTGGTCCATGGGAGTCTCCTTGAAGAAAACCAAGGGACGCCCGCCCCGCCACCGGGATTGGGAATCCCTGGTGGGTTGAGGTAAATGGCGCGGGATGCGCCGGGGATGAACAACGACCTCTGCGGAGAACCGCACCGTAGCCTTGAAGGTCGATGGCTACCTGGGCATGTTGCTGACCTCAAGTCAGCGGAACATGGATTCAGAGTGCACTGGCTCCATTGACCTGCCGACAAAGAATCGGCATCCCGGCCAGGTCGGTTTCCTGCACGCGAAAAAAAAAGCCCCTGCGAACAGGGGCTGTGGCTTGGGGGGTGGCGTCACTCCTCGAAGATCGGCAGGCCTTCCAGGATCTGCGCGTCCGCATCGAAGATCAGGATGCGCACGTCGGCCTCGGCTGCCAGATGCAGGACGTCGACCAGACTCTCGGGCATGGCCTTCCTGAGATGCTCCCGACGCAGGTATTCGGCCGTGATGCCCTCGATGTGGCCGAGGTTCTCATCCGACCAGGGCGTGGCGATCAGCTTGACGCCGATCGCTGGGCTGTACGGGATGCGGAAGGCGACGAACAGAAACCGGGCCGGTGTGGCGATGTCGGCCAGCTCGGCGAGGTAGCGCCCGGCATCTTCGGTGATGTGGGCGGAACTGATCTCCCAGCAGCGGCTGTAGAAGCCGGTCTCGAAAGTCAGGCGCCGGATGACTTCGCGTGCAGCCTCGTCGGAATAGGTGTCGCCGACATGGACAGGTTGGCCGAAGTCGTCGCTTTCAACCGCATAGATCACGGTTCGCACGATGCCCTCGGTCTGGCATTGATTCTCGAGTTCCTCTTCGATCTCCTGGCCTTCGGTGATCAGGGCGAAGTCGTTGCACAAGATGCAGGGGAACTGTGCGACTTGATCGTCAGGCAGATGCGCCTGGCTGGAATGAAGCGGCCGCCAGACCGGCGCGCTGTCGTCCTCGTAGGTGATGCAAAGCGTGCGGACGATGCGCAGGTTCTGATAGCCGCGAACGAACGGATTCGGTTGGATAGACATAGGATTTCTCCAGCAGAGAATAGGCGGAGCTATCCCCTGCTGGGGATTAAGCCCCAGCGGGTGGATGTGGATAAAGTGGTGGTCGCTCAGGCGGAGCGGCGGAAATTGACGCGCTTGCTCAGTGGGCGGGCATGCCTGCTGTCGGTGCGTCCGATGGGGGATAGGTCACGGCCAGGACATGCCTGCCGTTGTGGTCGCGGAAGCAGGTGCCGTTCGGTACGGAGACCCAGGTGATCCAGTCATGGACCTCCAGCGTCGTGCCGCGAACGAGTCGGGCGCGGAACCAGCGGCCAGGAAGATGACCGTCGCCATAGAACCCGGCTGCGGTTCGTGCGTGGTGCTCGTTGAGGCGGCGGACGATCTGTCTGAGCGTCAGCGATGCATGTGGACGGGGCATGTGTCACTCCTGAGAAAAAAAGGAGGGACATGGCCCCGACAGGGACGCATGTCCCTCGTGGGGTTGGATGAAAGGCGAAAGCAGGACGGCAGGCAGGCTCACCAGCCGTTGTAGTTGAGGACAAGGTCGGCGATGACCTTGCGCCGCTCCAGATCGAGGCCGCCGAAGTCGGACAGCCCCTCGAAGCCGCAACGCTTGAGCATCGCGCCGCCTTCGCGCGCGTTGTAGAAGCTCACCATCGCGGACAGGAACATGCGCTGGCCACTGCTCAGGACACCCAGGGCGTCGTTGAGCATCAACATGTTGGGCCGCAGCTCCCACTTGGTCGTGGCACGCTGCAAGCCTTCGCGGGTGCCATCGCCGAACCATTCGGCACCGGCGATCTCGGCACCGCGCTTCCAGGCCTGGAGGAACGCGGACGGGGCCTTGGTGAAATGCGCATCTTCCCGCGCGATCTGATCGAACACTTCTTGAGGCAGAGACAAGCTCATGAGGAATCTCCTTGGATGGCAGGGGCAATCACGGGTGCGATCGCTGCGTCCACGCGCCTGTCGCCAGGGCTTTGGCTGCGGCATCGCGGCTGGGGAAGTACTCGAAGGACTCGCGGGAGCAAGGTCCGTCGTGGTCATCGAACGTGCCGATGTAGTAACCAGCGGCACTGCGAAGAACCCGCAGAGGCAGGCGCTTGTCGGCAAAGGTCTGGGCCAGGTAGCCGATGGAATCGGCTCGGACCGCCTGTGCCGTGATGGGTGGCGAAGTGGAAGCAAGGGACATGGGACTCTCCATGGGGAAAATGGAAAGCGCCCATCCCGACGGGATGAAGGAACTTCCCGTGAGGTGGATCGAAGCATCGACGCCAGGTGCCGGCGGCGTCCGCGCGGGCGATGCGGAGCGGACTGGTTCGGTCGACGCGGAAGGTTCCGCGGTGCAGCCTTGAAGACCGGAGCTGCCTGGGCATGGCGCTGACGGAGTCAGCAACGCATGGGCTTAGCTTCGGAGAGCAGTGCGAGCCTGTCGTGCAACAAATCGAAGCTGCACGGTTCCTGATTTCCCAACACGGGATCGATCGTCGCCATGAGGCTGCGAACACGAAAAAGCTCCGCAGTGCTGAGTCGGTTGTGAATCAGGGAACAGAGTTTGCCGGCCGTGCGGCCGGCGTGTTTCAGGACAAGGAAAGACCAAGGTGCCGAAGGCCGGAGCTCTTCGGCTGGATGACAAAGGAATGCCACCCGTGGGCTGATACAGGCTTGGGGCCGTCGTCAAAGCCGCCGCTGCACCAGCAATCGCACTCGACCCATATCGTGGCTGGGGTCGATATCCTCTGGCACGCATCCGCGCACAAAGGGAGCCCGTTGTTTCACCGGCGGGCGCCGGGACCGAATACCGTCGACCCCGAGGAGTCTCCTGGCGGCTCGCGAGGCAAGGCGCCAGGAGACTCTTCGGAGTGAACGGAAGAACCGCGGATCAAGGGAATCGCGTGGGGCGCCATTCGCGGACCAACCGCCTTCTCGCCCTGCGGCCACACGTGCCAGGCAGGTCGCGCACACCGTCGCAGAAGGGATCGCGTGCTGGGGAGGCCCCGCAACGCGCGGGGCACATGCCTCGCCGCCGGGGGAGCGGCAGGCGCGGCAGACGTGTTTTCAGGCGTCAGGACGCCTTGGGTGACACGCGCCGCTTGCGCGGCGCCGGGCGTTTGCCTGTCGAAGATTCGACAGGCAGCGTGCCCTTGCAGTCCGGATAGCGGCTGCACGACCAGAAGACGCCGCTCTTGCCGGTGCGCTGGCGCATCGGCGAAGTGCACAACGGGCAGGCCGGCGCCGGCGGAAGCTTGATGGACAAACTGGCGCCGCGGTACTGCTGGACCAACTGCGTGACCCAGGCCGACTGCTTCTCGATGAAGGTGTCCAGCGTCATCTGGCCGGCCTCGATCATGTCCAGCGCCTGTTCCCAGATCGCCGTAGTGCCCGGATCGGCAATCGCCGCTGGCACCGCATCGATCAGCGTGAAGGCCGCATCCGACGCGCGGATGGCGCGGCCTTTCTTCAGCAAATAGCTACGGCCCAGCAGGCCGTTGATGATGCTGGCGCGCGTGGCTTCGGTGCCGATGCCCGTCGTTTCCTTGAGCTTCTGCTTCAGCCGCGGGTCGGTCACCAGCTTGGCGACAGCCTTCATGGCTTTGATCAGTTCGCCCTGGGTGTAGGGCTTGGGTGGCAAGGTCTTCAGCGCCTTCATCTCGACCTGTTCGACGCCGCACCGCGTGCCGCTGGCCAACGGCGGCAGGATCTGACTGCGCTGCGCCGGCTCATCATCCGACTTCTCCGGACCAGCATTGACCAACGCCAGGCGCCAGCCAGGCACGACGACCTGCTTGCCGGTCGCCTGCAGTGGCTGGCCACCGCTGGTCAACACCGCTGTGGTCCGATCGAACTCATGGTGCGGCAGGAACTGCGCCAGGTAGTGGGACCGGATCAGGCCGTACACCGCCTGTTCCTTCTCCGACATGGCCGAAAGCCGGGTGGGTTCCAGCGTCGGGATGATGCCGTGGTGAGCCGTCACCTTGTCGTCATTCCACGCGCGTGAGCGTTGGCTGCGGTCCAGCTTGTCGATCAGCGGTCGCAGGCCGGGATCGGTGGCGAGCAAGGCATCGAGGACTGCCGGCACTTCGGCCAGCATGCTTTCGGGCAGGTAGCCCGAGTCGGAGCGTGGATAGGTCGTCGCCTTGTGCGTTTCGTACAGCGACTGGGCGATGTCCAGCGTCTCCTGCACATCGAGGCCGAGCTGGCGCGAACACACTTCCTGCAAGGTGCCCAGGTCGAACGGCAACGGTGCGGCTTCCCGCACGCGCTCGGTCTCGACCGACACCACCTGGGCTTCGCGACCGGCGCGGATACGATCAGCTGCATTCTGCGCCACCGGCTGCTGGAGACAGCGTCCGGCCGCATCGGTGGTGTCGTCGGGCGACAGCCAATGGGCGCTGAAGGCGTGGCCTGACTGAGTCAGCAAGACCTCGACCGTCCAGTACGGCACGGATATGAACCTGGCGATCTCGCGGTCGCGGTCGACCACCAGGCGCAGCGTGGGGGTCTGTACCCGACCGACCGACAGCACGCCCGAGTAGCCGGCTTGGCGTCCGAGCACGGTGAACAGCCGGCTCAGGTTCATGCCGATCAGCCAGTCGGCACGCGAGCGGGCCAGGGCCGAGTGGTACAACGACAGCGTCTCGGCCGAAGGCTTCAACGCGCCCAGCGCTTTGCGGATCGATGCATCGTTGAGCGCCGACAGCCACAGCCGCTGGATTGGGCCGCGGTAGCTGCACAGGTCGAGGATTTCGCGGGCGATCATTTCGCCTTCGCGGTCGGCATCGGTGGCGATCACCAGCGCGGTGGCTTGGCCGATGAGCTGTTTGACGATCTTGAACTGCGCGGCGGTCGCGGCCTTGGGCTCGACGCGCCAGCGCTCGGGAATGATGGGCAGTTGCTCGATGGACCAGCGCTTGTACTGCTCGCCGTAGCCTTCGGGCGGAACCGCTTCGACCAGATGGCCGATGCACCAGGTCACGACGGTACCCGAACCGCTGTAGCAGCCGGAACCTCGTTGGCCGGCGCCCAGCACGCGGGCGATGTCCTTGCCTTGCGAAGGCTTCTCGCACAGGAACACGCGCATGGAGCCTCCTCGGATACGTGCTATTGATCGGATGGACGACAGCATGTCCGCGCAGGGAGAACTCGACAGCAAGGAAGCGGAACGGGATGGACACCGATTTGTGTGGACGACAGGAAAACGCCGCCCGCAGCGGTGTGGGCAGGTCGCTGCGGAAGGCGTTACGGAAGCGTCGTGTCGGGAGGGCGACTGGAAGCCGATGGACGTCGATGACGCTATCCCCAGGGGATAACTGGTGCATGGCGGGCGGTTGACGGTTGCTACAGCCGCCCTCGAAGGACATCTATTGGCCGGCGGCCGGCTTGGTGCCGAGCACCACCGCCTCGACGCGATACGGCAGGATGCCCACACGCCTGGCCTCGATCTTGAACGTGACCCGTTCGTTCTCGTCGGCATCCTCCCACTCGTCGCGCACCGTGCGGCCATCGACCAGTACGCGCATGCCTTTCTGGTAGAGACTGGCCCAGTGCTCGGCATCGCGATGCCACAGTTCCACCGGCGCCCAGAAGCCGCCGCGGTCCTCGTATTCACCGTCCTTCTTCGGCACCGGGTTATCGAAATAGACGTTCAGGCGCAGCAGCCTGCGCGGCTCGTCGTTGCCGTTGGTGAACTCGCGGTACTCGGGTGCAGAGCCGATGTTGCCTTCGCCGCTGAAATGCGTGCTCATAGTGCCTCCTGTCGCGTGGTGGGTTGGATCGAAACGCCGTGCCCGTGTTGGACACGGCGCAAGTAGACCGCCTCGGCCTGGGACATCTTGTCGGCGCATTCCAGGGCCTGGCGGGCAATGCTGTGAGTCAGGCTGATCTGCATGTTCAGCGCGATGCGCTGCAGCTCCATCGCGTAGAGATCGCCGACCAGGCGATCGGGCGTGGACGGGCTGGCGATGAGGTGCTGCCACAGCGTCACACCCATGCTGGACCGGTCGAGGTTGCGCCAGCGCAGGAACGTCGTGCCTGCGCCAGTGGTCTGCTGAGCCAGTTGCGAGCCGAGCAGGTTGAAGGGGTAGGCGCGTGCCTGCGGCAGCACTCGTCTCATCGCCAGCGCGATCAAGTCGTCGCGCAGCGCCATGCATTGGCTGGCCCAGGCCTCCAGACTTCCCTTACCTTTAAAAGGCTTCAAAAGGCCTTTTAGGTAGGCTGCGTGTTCCAGTCGCTGGAAGTCGGGCTGTTCCAGCGGCATGAAGTGCCGAGGCGCCGCGGAGGATTGCGCCGTCATGCTGGTTCATCCCCATCGGTGGATTCGCTCGCCTCGGCGGACTTCCTCGACCTCTTGGGTTTGTCGGGCTTTGCGGTGTCCTCGGCCGTCGCATCGGCTACGGCCTCGTCCGCGGTGTCTGCCAATGCGCTGGCCCTGGCCTCGGCAGGTTCGCGCTGCATGGCGGTCAGTGGAGTGCGGCGCATCAGGGGCGGCGCGAAGCGCGAGCGGTGAGTGCCTTCGATCACCTCCTGCGGCAGTGGCCCGTATTTTTCCAGTGCGGCACGTGCTGCGGCGTTGTTCGCAGCGAAGTCATCGCGCTGGGTGCCCGAATAGCGGTACTGCTGGGCCAGGGAGAACAGGCTGCGCAGCGCGTGCGCTCCTTCGTTGAGCCAGCGCTCCAGCGTGCTGCGGTCGATCAGCGCCGTGTGATGGGCGAGGATCAGCTTGCGCGCCAGGTCGTCGTAGTCTGCCAGCAGGTAGACGGCGGCAAAGCCGAGCTGGGCATTCACGAACAGCGGCAGCTTCACCGGCTGCACATTCAAGTTCTCGCCCAGGCTGAGCGCGGGAGGAACACCGGCCAAGGCCTGGTCCACCTGTTCGCGCAACGCCTGCAGTCGTGTCTTGGTGTCACCGAGCTTGTCCTCGATGCGCAACATCCACCAGTCCGAGTAGGGATCGTCCTGTTCGGCGCCGCGCTTCATCTTGTTCATGATGGAGATGAAGCCGTTCAAGCCGACGATGCCGGCCTTGCCTTCGGCTTGGGCGCGCCCATGCCAGATGCGCGAAGCGTGGTGGGTGTGCAGCGTCAGCGACATCGCGCTGCGCAGAGACCCGAGGTTCAGTTGCAGTGGTTCATTGGCCATGTTGACGACTCGCGAATAGGAAACGAGTCGCCAGCATCGGCATCGGCCGGAAGGCTGTCAGTCAACAAACCGCAGCCCATGCGCGCCCGGTTTGTTCCGCACGGAAGGCTGTGTGTGCCGGCTATCCCCTGGGGATAGCTCGGCGGGGTCGTTCGCGGCTCGCGCGGAGGTGAGACCGCGTTGCGGGGCTATGCCTCGCGAGGTCTGTACCAGGCGGCCCGTTGCCCCTCCACCTCACGGTAGCGAAGCTCGAACAGGCGACACTCGTGCACCACCTGCCGCCAACTGCTGCAGCCGTACTTGGCTGGAAGCTGCGCGGGATGCCGGTCCGCGATCCAGCGGCCAGCGGCGGCGATGGGTGTCCAGCCCTCGACGGCCAACTGCGCGGCGGCCTCGCGCAGCGCGCGAACGATGCCGGCGGCCGGCCAGTCCACCGTGCCGTCCGGCGCGATGCCATTGACCACCAGGTCGTGGAACACATCCGACTGGACGAACTCCGCTGCCAAGCGCCGCGCCTGATCCATGTGCTCGGCCCAGCCGCGCAGCTGCTCGAAGTGCTGATCGATGCGCGTGTAGGCGGAACCGAGTTCGTCCTGTGCAGCGCGGCACCCGTCCACCGTCCATAGATCGTGCTGGTCGATGAAGTGGTGCACCAGGGTGTTGCGCAGCGATACCAGGTCTTTGAGGTCGGCCTGGGTCTTGGCGTAGTCCTGCGCAGACAGGCTCAGTTGCACGCGCGTGCGAAAGGAAATCACGTCGCCGGGAAGATCGTCGTCGCGTTCCTTGCCACCATTTCCATCGGTGACGACATACGAACCAAACAGTTGTCCGACCAACGTGCCCAGGGTCTTGGCCGCGGCATCTTCGATCCGCGCTGCGCGAATGGCCTCCAGCGAATGCGCCGGGCCTGAAATCTCGTGGTGCGCCACGATGGCTTTCATGAGGCGCTCGTATTGTTGAAGGCGCAACAGGCATCTGCCCAGCAAGCGCTGAACGTCTCGCTGTAGTGGTTGCAGTGCGTTTGTAACGGGGGAAGTCGTCATGTCCATCATCAGCCGGGCTCGTGCGTGGCTGTCCTCGTCTGATTCACAGGCAACAGTTTCGCCTGTCGTTCGGCGGGCGACAATCGAGCGCGGCGGAAAGGTGTCTGTTCCAGCTATCCCCTGGGGATAGTCAACATCAGCGATCACGCAAGGCTTCTCGGAGCTGTGCCAGGTAGGCACGTGCCACCTCGGGGTCAGTGGCACGGGATGTCGGTGGTGACGATGGCGCAGGTGGCGGGGGCGCTGGCGGTGCCGATGTACTTTCTCCGGCCCAGGCCTTGAACTCTCCGCGGATCGCCTTCTGGATGATGCCGAACAGATAGCCGGCCGGGTTGCGCACCGCGCTGTTGCGGCAGCGTGCCGCCCACTCGTCGAGCACGGCCTGCCGCTGCGCCTCGTCCACCTGCTGCAGCGCCACCAGCGCACCGGCCTGCTGCTCGTCCTTCAAGCGCAGGAAACGCTCGGGCAGCCGCAGGTTCTGCAAGGCCCTCGCGCGCGGTACTGTACGTACTTCATTTATACGATCATTACG
>Ga0214472_10004155_pt1 | contig 15266 bp, 18 predicted proteins | sample RVTome_6_FD_207662 | JGI IMG/M metagenome (GOLD analysis project Ga0214472, IMG submission 207662) | Soil microbial communities from uranium-contaminated site in the Upper Colorado River Basin, Wyoming, United States - RVT140D175 | ecosystem: Environmental > Terrestrial > Soil > Contaminated >...
GCCTTCTACGTGCCCGTGCCATAGAAAACCAATGTTATGTCGTTGCCCCAGCACAATATGGTAAACATAGCTCGCGTCGTATATCTTATGGCAGAACAATGATCATAGATCCTTGGGGACAGATTCTATCACAGTGCCAGGATAGGGAAGATGTCATTACTTGCGAGATAGATTTTGATTTTTTAGATAACATTAGAAAAAGACTCCCATGTCTTGAGCATATACGCAGGAAAAAGTTCTTTTCACAGTAGATTGAAGAAGTAGTTCAAAAAAGCTATGAAATCCGAAACATAAATCGATGCTAAAAATATACAATGGAGAAGCAATGTTATAGACTATACGAAATTAAAGGCGAATGTATTGAGCGAAGATTTAACAAGTCAACTTAACGAGAAAGCAAACGAGCTGTTTGAAAATCTTATCACGCCTATTTTCAAAGAGCTTATCGAGGAGTATAACGGAGAAAATGGATTTGAAGTAAAGGTCGTACCCGATAGACCCGCAATAATGGGCATAAAAAAGCACAAGTCCATTATGATTAAGCATCCCGACGGAATGGAGATGATTGTTTGCCTTTATTGGGTTGAAGGGCATGACAAGATCGTTGCTGAAAACATCATGATGGTTACATTGAATAAGGCCTTTAACATCTATGAAGTGACAAAAGATGATCTGAAAGAGAAAATTAAATTTCTTGCGGGTTTGGAAGGATGATACGATTTCTATTTCTATATTATTATTGTAACCCAAGAAGGGATCGGTGAGCTCAAGCTTAGACGGGCTTAGCTGGAAAATCGCTTTAATCTAATCGAATAAGGATAGGCTAATCCATCTTGACACTATTTCCATGGTGAAAAGGGGTTATAAGACCTTTAATTCAAGTCAACTGTGTTTATATTAAAAATAGATAGGAGGTGATAATAATGACCAGATTAATGATAGAAAAAAAACATGGTAACATTCCTCACATGGAGTATTTCTTCGATGAAATAGCAGAAAAATTGGCCATCAGATGTCCAAACACAAACAATCTTGTTTATGTGGAAGCCATAAGAAGGGCTCACAGTGAACATAGCCCTTTCGTCGATGTCGTTTACTGTGAAGGTTGTGGGAATGTGATACAAGATGAAGAAGAGCATCTAAATCGCATAAACAAAATTTACTACCACCATTGATAATAATACAAATATTCGCTCAGTGAAGTGACTTCACGTGGGGTATTAGGCATTAGAGCTAAAAGCGTTTAATCCTTTTTTACCTGGAAGCGGAAAAATTCAAGAGAAAAATTTCAAACAACCTGATTATCGGGTTTTTCTAATTATCCATGCAACAACTACGTGTTACTCCATAAAATAAAAGGCCAGTTTTTCTGGCCTTTTGGGCAACCTCTCAATCTTGAGAAGGTTCTTGCCGCTTTTAACCCCATACCCAATAATAATATAGTCCTTCTTCAACTAATTTCCAGTCCTAAACAGTATTTTTATTAAATCAGGTACAAAATAGTTTGTGCACATTTTTAAGAGGAATCGATTGTCTACGATATTATTTTTTTACTATCAAATTTGACTGAAACAGCGAATATTCATTTAAGTTCCACAAGAACATTACTTCGGCGTTATTAACAATTTTAAATCCTCATATTATTTATCACTCATAGGGTACAATTTTGCATGGAGGACTTGATATGCACGAAATTCATTCACCTCTACCAAACCCACGGGATAAGTTTGTAACCTACCCTGGATACATATTCCAAATATCCAGGAAGTTCCTTTTGAAGCGTACTGTCCTCTAAGGCAGTCCGAACCACAATCAAAATAATTGATAAAACTGCTGGAATAAAAGCATCTGAGGCTTCGATTCCACCGCGTTCATCTTCAACTAATTTCATGTCCATTACATTAAGATCAAACCTCACCTCCACTATAAAAAAATCACCTTCCTCCATACTCTAGATTTTGAAAAAATTAGATTCATCAAGTCCCTACGACGGAATATAAGATATGTTAATCAACGATCAAGGTTTACCGTTTGCAACTATTTATTTGAAAAGAGAAGGCATAAGCCATGATTGATCAAAGATATTCTTTCGCTATCGTATCAAACAACTATCGGCATCGCAATAGTTCCTTTACTATCGTTTTTGGCATTGAAAGGGCACTCTAAGATAGTTTCGCCCTTAGTAACGACTGGAATCAATGTATTAAACCGTACCATGGGTTCTTTATTGGTTTGCGTAGGTATCCAATTCATAGTTCTAGGGATTTACGGCTTCCTTACGGATGAGACATATTCAAGGCTAATCATCGGATTAATTAAGAGGGTTTGGACTGGTTCTTCATCAAATTAGTACCTCAAAAAATCATAAGACCTAGATCCAATGACTATATTCACCCGATCTTTTTTGGTAAATATACGGTCATGCACCTGACCCTTTATAAATCACGATTGCCATATGATCACTGAAGTCTGAAACAGGCTTAGCCGAAATTCCATCTTCTTAAATTCAAAACGATTTTTCCTCGTCGCCTTTTGCGTCGAATCTTGCTTTTAGTCTATCTGAAGGTATTTTAAATGGTATAGGCAAATGGAAATATTGGCTCCCTTTTTTTTCTGTTTCTTCGTTATGGCTTTTGTATTGGTTCTTGTGCTTAATGCAAGGTAGACGCTTTCATGATAGCTACTACTGTTGTATTAAGTAACATAATATAGCTAGAAGAAAAGATGGTTAGCAGTACAGGAAAATTATACTGCATTTTTGCTGTCTAATTGTTAGTTAGCTGTCTCTACTGAAAGGAGGTGCGTAATGCCTGATATGTCTGGTGCTCCCATGTGGCCATTCGGGCCATTTATGATGCTAATTTTTGCAGTCTTAATCGTGATCCCGTTTTGGTTCATCTTTGGCAAAGCAGGTTACTCCAAGTGGCTAAGCCTTCTGATGGTGGTACCTGTCGTTAATATCATCACGCTGTATGTTGTTGCTTTCTCAGCGTGGCCCAGCCTCAGGAAGGAGTAGCTCGCATGCTTGCCTTTTATCTATAGTGGTTAAAGTTTAGTCAGACCTGTTCGTCCTGAAGCCCTGAGCTTTGTCGAAGGGCACTTTTAGGTCGGTGTGAACGTGATTATCCTTCGATGAACTCAGGATGATCAGATACTTGTCTTGTAAACAGCTTACTTCAGGGAGAGAAAATGCGGTATTTAGTTCTTAGATCGGTGTATGGATGTCCGATTGATCCACCGGATTAACCGGGATTATTTCTCCTGAAATCTCACAAGTATTTGCTACTGTATTGTAGATTGTTCCATATTTTTCGACGTTGCGGCGGAGAAGATCTATATCTTTGTGGTGATTCATTTGTATATAAAGTCAGTTCATATTTAATCGTAGTCAGACGTGGAGGGGGTTCCTCTCGTACACCGTGAACCTTTATCGTAGCTTTGTTATAGGCAAATTTTAGCCTCTCCGAGAAACGCTCGACGTTCTTCAAAATACATGCGGCAAATGCGCTCAGAAATAACTCAGCAGGGTTAAAGAGATACTCGCTTTGTCCGGGTGATGAATCGAAGTAGATTTGTGCCTCCTTAGTTCGCACCGTAGAGACGTTTGGCACCACCTGCTCTGCTTTTACTTCATATTCCATACCCATATTTTGAACCTCCTATGCTACCGCTGTCTAAAATAATCTGAAAACTCATCTTAATAAACATAACCTTCTGATATTAAAGAGTTGATATTGAAAAATTTTTATAATCTTGGACCCGGAGGATAAGTTGTGTGATTGTTTCGGGGATAGATTGATAATCGATATGTTTCCAGAAAGGATATTCATTATCATTGCATATCTAAAACGACAACAATCATACCAGAGAATGTCCCTATTATTAGAGTAAGTTACGCACATAAGTTTTTTTTCGTGTGTCAGAATGTATGATTTCCTGACGGTAGGTATTTCCGATCTGATCTGATTCCTTTTTAATTTCCTTCTTATATCGAAAATTTTTAAAATATAGTTTCAGCCTTTGCTTGAGGGAGGTTAAGCATAACCAAGTAACATAAGGACACTATTGCCTCACATAAAAATCTATTTGAAAGTTAATTCGTTGCCTCACCAGAAATATACTCTAAATCCTTTTCATTTTCTTCATTTTTGTAATTCTGTTTGTGATTTCTTTTTTTTAAATTTTCTTTTGCTGCCAACTTTCTGAGTTTAATTTGTAGTGTGGTTATCTGTCTTCTCAGTTCTGCCGGATTTAGTTTAGCATACTCTTGGTTTAACTTTTCCTTTTTTTCTTTCTCCCCCAGGGGTGCTTCTAACACCCTCTGGTATGGTGTCCTTGGCTGGTCATACCTCTTTTTCACCTTGCTTCCCACCCGAATCTTTTCCTCCAGTTTCATCACCGGCTGGAAGTAGTTAGTATATAGCCTTAAGCGGGAATACAGTTGGTTTAACAGTCGTAGTTGCTGGGGAGTATCGTAACGATGATAACCCACCCCACGCCTGACCACTGAGTAGTTCTTTTGCTCTACGTAGCAGTTATCATTCTTCCGATAAGCTCGGGCCCTGGTAAAAGTGATCTTCTCCTCCTCGCAATAACGATAGAGATGATCGTTTATAAACTCTGACCCATTGTCTGAATCTATTCCCAAGAGCTTAAAAGGTAAGCGCTTTCTTATTTCCTTAAGTGCCTCAAACACCCACACCCGGGCCTTGTTCTTAACCGCCTGGGTCTCAGTCCAACCGGTGCATACATCGGTCATATCCAGGGTCTGGATATAATCCCCACTGGGGTCTCCTCCCTCGTGCCCCACCAGGTCTATCTCTACAAAACCCGGTCTTTGCTCATCCCACTCAGAGAAGGTCCTTATCGGTATCTGATGCTTGAGTAATGTGCCCGGCTTAGTCCTGGCTCTTTGGCGAAGGGACCTTTTCTTACGCTCCGGAGCTAATACTCTGTCTATAGTGGCGGCAGAGATCTTAGACAATTTCTCTCTGACGGTCTTATCCAGCTCTATCTCCTTATACTTCTCCAAGACGGGAATGACCTCCTTCAAGGCTGGCTTAAGTCTCTTACCGCATATAAAACCCATGATCAGCCATACCCTCTTCAAAACCCTAACTACCTGCTCATCGTAGGTCCTGTCCCTGGTCCTCTTAACCCTCTTTCTACAGTCCCCCACCAAAACAGTGTTATTATTGATCCTCACTCTCCGGCCATGATTCCTTAACAAAAAAGCGGCGTAACAGCGATTATACACGGTCAGTTGTGTGTACTCTCCAAGGATGGTGCCTTTCTCCTTTTTAGTGGCTTTCTGATACCTCTTCGCCACTACTGCAGTGACCGATCTTCTTTCTTCCATGGTTAGCCTCATCTATGCCTCCCGTTATCTTTCTAGGGGGAGACTATTTTGAATAGATTCTTAGATGAGGCAACGATTCTTCTTCAAATAGATTTCTGATGAGTCAATGCGAGGACTTGACAATTTAGGAAGCGTAATTATAATTGGCATATGCTTATATTGGCATACAGGCATATAAGTTGGGGATAGGGATATATAAAATGATTCACGCTGATATTTTTAAATCATTGGGGGACGAAACCAGATTGAGGATCGTTAATCTTCTACTTGCATGTGATTCACTTTGTGTTTGCGAAATGGTAGATACTTTAAAAATTCCTCAATATCAAATATCCAAGCATCTCATGATTCTTAAGAATTCCGGTGTGGTTGATGTAAGAAGGAGAGGCACCTGGTCATATTATTGTCTAAAAAGAGACGGTGGGTTAAACAAGATGCTTTTCTCCTTCCTGAAAAAGTTCTTAAATAGTGAAGACCTGGAAAAAGATAAATCTAATCTTGAGTTTCGACTGTTGATACGTGAGGAGGGAAAGTGTGTTGTTGGTTTTGTTGCTCAGAAAGAACTATCGCGAATGATCGATAATAAAAGGAGAATTCTTCTGAAAACCTAAGGATGTATAGTGATTTTGTTTTGTATCCATAATGTCATTATGAATCAAATATGTCTTGAAAGTAAAGTTCATGGTCTTGTGATTGCATGTATTTCAGTAAATGGTAAGGCTCAGAAATAATAAGCTAATTGAATATTCAAGGAGGGTTAGTCATGACTGAAAATAAATCGATTTTGATAGAGATTTTCGATCCCCCTATGTGCTGCCCGGGCGGTCTTTGCGGGCCGACTATCGATCCGGCGTTACTCGATATGAATGAAGCCATTCTGAATATTTATAAAAAGTTTAACGGAAAGATAGAGGTAGAACGTTATCTGCTCTCGCAGCAAGGACCGAAGTTCATACAGAACCCGCAGATTCTTTCATTGCTAAAATCTGGAGGAGTTAATGTTTTACCTGTGACTTTGGTGAACGGAAAGGTGGTAAAGCAAAAGGAGTATCCTTCCTATGACGAGCTAGTCGAGTATGTTGGAGGGTAATTGAATGCGTAATACGGAATATATCTTTTTTTCAGGCAAGGGAGGTGTTGGAAAGACAACGATGGCCTGCGCTACAGCAGTCCATTATGCAGAAAGCGGTCTCAAAACCCTGATCATTACGACCGACCCCGCTTCGAATCTGGCTGATGTATTTGAAAGGGAAATCGGACATAAAATAACACCACTTGGAATACCAAATGTTTGGGGAATGGAAATTGACCCGGACAAAGCGACAGAAGAATACCGCGAGCGTATCCTCGCTCCTATGCGTCGGGTAATGCCTGACGATGTTATGAAAGTCCTGGAAGAGCAGTTCAACTCACCCTGTACTACGGAGATAGCCTCGTTTGACCGTTTCGTTGACTTTATAGCTGGTGACTCGTCTGAGGGAAATGGGAAATATGATGTTGTGATTTTTGATACTGCTCCTACCGGTCACACCATCCGTTTGCTTGAGCTTCCTTTGGATTGGAGCAGGCACATCGAGGAGAGTGCCAAAGGAAGCGGTAATACGTGTGTAGGACCTGTTGCGAATATTCAGGCAAACAAAAAGAAGTATGATGAGGCAATAAATCTTCTCGCTGACCCGAGCCGAACTAAATTCGTTTTTGTCTTGCAGCCAGATAAAACATCAATTTACGAGACAATAAGGTCCTCCGATGAGCTGAATACAATCGGTGTTAAAAATATCGAGCTTATTGTTAACGGAATCCTTCCAGAGGAAGTCTGTGAGAATGTCTTTTTTAATAAACGTTATGAAATGCAACAAAAACACCTCAAAAAAATCAATGAGATTTTCCCTGTGCCAAAAAAGCACGTTTATCAGAGAGATGGTGAGATAAAGGGAATTGCAAGACTTAAAAATATTTCAAACTCCCTCTACGAGTATGATAGGGATGTAGGCGGATTTTCCTTTGGGCATGAAAGCGGATCAGAGTTAAAAACAGGCTTTGATACTTTGGATTCAGAATCGGTGATGAATTTGATTACTCCTCAAGGCCAGACTAAATCGATCTTTTTTACGGGTAAGGGAGGTGTAGGTAAAACTACTATATCGTGCGTAACTGCTTTCCATCTGGCAAGCAGGGGACATAAAACACTTCTCCTTACTACTGATCCCGCTTCGCACATTGGCGAAGTTCTTGAGCAGAAAATTGAGGACACTGTCAAGAAGGTGGAAGGTGTTGGTAATCTCTGGGCTGTTATCATTGACCAGGAAAGGGCCGTAGAAGAATACAAGGAAAAAATTCTCGAAGACGCAAGTACGAAATACTCGGATGATATGTTGGTCGCAATTCGCGAGGAGCTGGAATCACCCTGTACGGAAGAGATGGCTGCATTTGATAAGTTCATGACTTATGCAGAGAGCGACGAGTACGATGTAATCGTATTTGATACCGCTCCGACCGGTCATACATTGAGGCTTCTTGAGCTTCCATTTGATTACAGCGAGCAGGTAGGTTTGATGGTGGCGACAACAGAGAAAAGCGAAGGGGTAAAAGGAGAGACACAGAAGCGTCTCAATCGCATCATAAACAGGATGAAGGATCCGAAGCGTTCGGTCTTCGCTTTTGTGTTTTATCCTGAGTCCACTCCTGTTATTGAAGCCTATCGTGCAATGAAGGATTTAAAAGAAGCGGGCATACCGACTCAGTTTGTTGTTGCCAATCAGGTTCTAATGCCTGAATACTGCACGAACGAATACTTCACTCGGCGCCGTATGATGCAGGAAAAATATATTTTCCATGCAGAGGAGCTCTTCAATTTGCCTATGATAATAATGCCGCTTGCCGATGATGAGATAAGAGGGATTGACAGTATTAAGCGTGCTGCCGAGGAATTATTTGGATCAAAGCCAGTTAAAAGAGACAAGGAGGCAGCAAAGTGATTTACGAATATGAATGTAATAATTGCGGAGAAACATTCGACGTGTGGGCTACACTCGCGGAGAAGGAAAAAGGAATCAAACCGGTATGTCCGAAGTGCAATTCTGACGATACTTATCAGGTATTGGGAAGTGTGAACGTTGGAATTGGCAGTAAATCTGGAGCTAGAGGGGGCGTGCCTCCCGGTTGTGGGCCATTATCGGGTGCGGGGTGCTGCTAGTTGTGGAGAATGACAGGATTGTAAAGGTTCGTATTTTCGCTTTTCCTATCGAGGGATGTGATGAATCCAAAACGTGGAAAGCCGCTTCTGAGATGCTTGCGAGGCGCCTGGATAAAAGATACGGACACCGTGTGGAAACAGAGTTTATTGAGATATTTTCTCCTGAATCCTTCGAATTTCCCGAGATTCTTGAATTAATACGGAAAGAACAGATTACTCCACCCATTATCACAATAAATGGCAAGCTTATTCATAGCGGTGGAAAGCTATCGGAAAGAGTGATCAGAGAAGGGCTTGAGAAACTGGGAATTTCTCAGGTTATGCCGATTGGGAGTAGAGGTTAAATTGAGTTTAGAGAGGACGACTTATCATGAGTGAAACAAGAAGATTTAATCTTGTAAAAGAGTTTGCAATATCGGTAGGGGATTCCACTCAGTTTCGGAGATATGAAGAAGCGATGAATCAGATTCGCAATGATAAGAATGCCTGGCGCATGCTTACAGAGTATGATAAAAAGCTTCAATCTTATCAGATGATCAGTTTGTGGAACGGAGCCTCTAGTGATGACCTTAAAGTTATTGAGCAAGTGAGAGTTGAGCTTCTTAGTAATCCTACCTTAAGAGAGTATTTCCAGGCACAGGAAGAATTGCTTCATATGCTTCGAGAGTTAAACGCCTTGATAAGCCGTAGACTAGGCTTTGATTTTGCCAGTATGATGCAATCGGGAGGCGGATGTTGTTAAAATCAGGGAGAAAGACTATGATTGACGAACGCCTAAAATCAGTTGTCGAAGAATTGATTGTCTACCTGGATAACTCTGATTCAGTTAAGGTATTTAATAACTCAAAAAGGGAATTCGAAACAAACCCAGCGCTCCTCCGACTGAGCAAGGAGTTTGCACGGTTATCACAAGAGTTCCATTCTAAGCAAGCACAGAAAACTCTCGCTCAGGAAGATATCGATAGGATCAGAGATCTTAGGCAGAAGATAAATTCCCACCCCGTCACACAACGTCAGGCTCAATCACAGCAAAAATTAATGGCCGAGCTTCTAGAATATAATAACCTAATCAGCAGCATCTTGGGGTTTGATTTTGCGGCAGCTATTTCGCCTAAATCCAGTTGTTCTTAGTTATAAACACACAAACCTACCTTGAGTTTCAAATCTTGAAAATCTAAATTCGGACTTATTGTTACTTGAAATAACGTCTGGAATCAGTTGAACATAGGAAATAAGGAATCTATGCGATAAGCAGAGCTAAGGCATCAAATCAAGTTTTCGGGAGTAGAACAAGGCTGTCTGGATTGTTTAAGCATAATTGCTTCTTAGTCCGATGGCCTTACAAATTTATGTTTTTTTGCGCCAACCCAAACCGGAAATCCATTTTCATTACAAAGTCTTAAAAACTCCTTGCCCCTTTTCACCTCGGTTGCAATTATAGACGTCCTTCCTTCACAATTAATTCTGGAACCTTTAACCTCAACTTTACCTTTTGGTTCAATCTTGATATCTTGCCTATCAATATACCATCCAGGACCCAAGTGAACAGAGATTATTTCGTTATCCGTTTTTACTGTCATATGTACCCCATGGAACATTTTCTTAATTAGAGTAATTCTCTCAATGCTTATCACTTCTCCACTAATGTTCTCCATTGTTTTGGGATCACACACCATGTTATTTTTAACTTCCATCTCTGCCTCGACCCAGTCATCCAGAGCTTTGCCATGTTCTTTACCTCTTTTTTCATAAATCTCGTATGCCTTTTTCTCGATCATTTCATGAAGAGTGCTTCTATCTAATTTAACTTTTCTCCTTGGATTATTAAGGTTTTCTTTTCCTGCCATGATAACACCTCCTTATCTTTAATTCTAGTTTATCACTGCATAGTTAACTTAGCCATAAATGGATACCATCCTCTACCACGAATCCAGATCAATATTCTTCCCAACCCATACATCTGGTTTATTTTGTAAGAAAAGATAACCAAAAACCATGCATAAAAAGAAGTGAAAACAAAATCGATCACTATGGATAAAGTAATTTATAAAACAAGCTTTTCTGTTCTCCACCCTACCCTCTTTTAATCCGTTAAATTTAAATATCACTTAATTACTGAAGACCCTAAGGTTCAGGACTAACTCTGTCAAACGCTGAAGTGGTTATATAATGAGCTTTTATTCTCATTACTTACCACATTTAAATTTATAATTTAAATTCTACCAATCAACCGGCGGATGCAACAAACAAAATGAAGTATTACCTATTATTTTTTCATTTTATGCTAAAATTCCCTGATAGTAAATAGAATTTTAATTTCAAAAATATCTGAAGGAGGACATGTGAGTTGAGTATACAAAAATTCAAGGCTATGGTCGTTAGAGAAACTCATGATAAAAAGTATATAAGAGAAATCACCGAAAAGTCTATAGATGAACTACCTGAAGGAGATGTATTGATCCAGGTTAAATATTCGTCTTTGAATTATAAAGATGCGCTTTCTGCGATTGGGAATAAAGGTGTTACAAAAAATTATCCACACACGCCGGGGGTTGATGCTTCTGGAATCGTCGAGAAGAGTAAGAGAACTGATTTTGAGCCTGGTGAAGAAGTCATTGTACATGGCTACGACTTGGGCATGGATACGTCGGGGGGGTTCGGGCAATACATAAGAGTTCCGGCTGATTGGATTGTGAAACTTCCAAGCGGGCTAACTTTAAAAGAAAGTATGGTTTATGGTACGGCCGGATTCACCGCAGCCCTTTCCGTTTTTAAGATTCAAGAACATGGGATCGATCCCGAAAGTGGGGAAATATTGGTTACAGGCGCAACGGGTGGAGTTGGTAGTATCGCAGTTGCCATCCTTGCTAAAGTCGGTTATCAGGCGGTTGCATCAACAGGTAAGTTAGACGAAAGGAATTTTCTTATGGACCTGGGAGCAAAAGAAGTAATAAGTAGAGATGAAGCAAGAGATACGACGAGTAGACCGCTTCTGAAGGGTCGCTGGGCGGGAGTCATCGACGCTGTGGGTGGAGACATTTTAGCAACTGCAATTAAATCTACTAAACCTGGAGGGATTGTCACGTGTTGCGGCAATGTTGCTTCTCATGAACTGAATACGAATGTGTACCCTTTTATTCTGAGAGGTATTAGCCTCGTGGGTATAGATTCTGCGAACTGTCCGATAGATTTGCGCAAGAAAGTGTGGCAAAAAATTGCAAACGAATGGAAACTGGAGAAGCTTAGTCAGCTGACTTCTGAGATTTCATTGGAGGAATTGGGCACTAATATAGAACTCATGTTGCAGGGAAAGCAAAAAGGAAGAGTTGTAGTAGACTTGTGGAGATGAAGTATAATGGCTATTGGAGTCGGTAGCTAGCTTTTTTATGATTAAAACTTCAAACGTGAAACTATTTTTGTAACACAAAATTAATATATATAAAGATCAAATTTGGAGGTAGGCGAATATGAAGAGATTGATAGCAATTCCGATAGTTAGCTTCTTCCCGATGCTCTCAATTCCACTTTTCAGCTTTGCGGATGATTTTCTATTTTCTAACGGTAGTCAATGGGGTTTCAGTACAAGTCCCAGCGCAATCCACTATAGCCTCAACCACGGCCACTACATAATACAGCAACATGGCAATCATCTCTTTGTACACAAATTAAATCAGGGACATCACGGACATCATTTTCAAAAAAATCATTTCAATAATCCTCACAACCGGAGACTTCATTTTTTCAATAATCGTTAAATATCATAGATAGGTTCCAGACATTTTAGCAAAGATGATGTCTTTCCCCTCTTTTTTAAACCCTCCATTTGTAAATCTACAGGTTCTTAGGTACACTTTATGTCTAAAGTCTATATAAAGTTGTCGGCTTCGTAGGTAAATAGTTTCTTCTTCTAGGGTAACCGGCATTACTCTCCAAACAAAAAGAAGACTTATTTTCCCCTCCTTGGACGAATAACTGAAAAGACAAAAAAATCATAAGTGTCCAGTTATTGGACCAAGTTGGAGGTTTAAGTTGAAGTTTGAAGAATTTTATTTATCAGAAGGCGTTTCCAAGGCAATAAGGGAGATTGGACTAAGCACTCCCACCCCTGTTCAGCAGGAATCAATTCCACAGCTTCTAAGTGGAAGGGATTTAATAGGCCAGGCTCAGACTGGCACCGGCAAGACGTTCGCCTTTGCCATACCGATTGTTGAAAAGATCAATCCTTCGGAAAAGGTGGTTCAGGCAATAGTGCTCACTCCGACCAGAGAGCTAGCGCTTCAGGTCGCAAAGGAATTTGAAAAAATAGGAAAACATAAGAAGACGTATGTAATTCCCGTTTATGGTGGTCAGCCTATAGGTAAACAGCTGGATCAGCTCAGGAAGGGGGTTCATATCGTGGTGGGAACCCCCGGGAGGGTCATTGATCATATAAGGCGCGGTACGTTAAACCTCCAGTCCGTACGTTTTGCTGTACTGGATGAAGCGGACCGGATGCTCGATATGGGATTTATCGACGACATGAAGTTTATCCTTGCCCAAATCCCGAAAAACTGTCAGAGAATGATGTTCTCGGCCACAATTCCAGCAGAGATCTCTTGGCTGGCAAAACGTTATATGAAGGACCCGGTAGAGGTAAAGATCTCAAAAGATACGCCTACGGTTCCCCAAACCAGTCATAAGTTTTATGTTGTTACGGAGTTCGATAAGTTTAATGTCCTCTGCAGATTAATTGATTCAGAATTGGACGGGTTACTTCTTGTATTCCGTAAGACTAAGACAGGTGTAGATGATCTGGCGACTGCACTTAACAGAAAGGGTTATAAAGTCCGAGGGCTTCATGGGGATTATTCTCAAAGAGAGCGAGAAAAGGTTATGAGGCTCTTTAGAAACGGACAGGTTGATATTCTAATTGCCACCGATGTCGCTGCAAGAGGGCTCGACGTTAGTGGTATTACGCACGTAGTAAACTATGATATTCCTCAAGATCCCGAAAGCTATATACACAGAATAGGAAGAACAGGTAGAGCCGGTAAGGAAGGCATGGCCATCACCTTTATTACTCACTGGCAATATACCGAGTTTAAGAGAATACAAGCATTTTCAAAGGTTAAGATTGAGAAGGCAAACATTCCATCTGTTACAGATTACGATCGTGTTGCTAGAGCGTAAGGGTCTAAAGTAATTGAATTAGGTCAGAATTTTGATTGGCAGTTGCCTGAATAATTTCATCATTCACTAAGGGCACTCTAATACTTGCCTATATCCGTATATAGACTTCATCCCAAGGTAACCCTATTCCTGCCGAAAATTAAGCCTATTCCCGCTCCTCTTACGAAGTTGATCTAAGGTAGTATGGGAGTTCAGTCGTGTTATCAGTTATTGCCAAATCAATCTGTTCTTGTGTTACAACGTTTCATTTCATTTTCCGTTTCTCCAGTTTTTCCATCGCGATTTCTCGCATGCGAAACTTTTGGAGCTTACCGGTTACTGTCATGGGAAATTCCTCCACAAACCAGATATATTTAGGTATCTTGAAGTGAGCAATCTTACCCTTGCAAAATCCCCTCAGTTCATTCTCGGTTGCCGTTTGTCCCTCGTGTAGCTTAATCCATGCCATCACCTCTTCGCCGTAATATTCATCCGGCACCCCAAACACAGCAACTTCCGCCACTTTTGGGTGAGTAAAGATATAGTCTTCAATCTCTCTTGGATAGATATTTTCCCCCCCGCGAATAATCATTTCCTTCAACCTTCCTGTAATTTGCACGTAACCCTCGGAATCCAGTGTACCCAGATCACCGGAATGCAGCCAACCATGATCGTCAATGGCTTTACGGGTTGATTCCTCATCTCCATAATACCCGAGCATAACGTGGTACCCGCGGAAACAGATCTCACCAACCTCACCAAGTGGCAGGGTCCGTCCAGTATCAAGATCTACCACCTTGACCTCCTGATGCGGCAAGTTTCTACCTACGGTCTCAGTGCGCCGCTCTAATGTATCATCACGTGTGGTTAAATGCGTGATCGGTGAAGCCTCGGTTTCTCCATAACCTATAAGTATTTCACTGCAATGCATATCCTCCATAACACGCTTCATAAGGGCCGGCTGGCAAGGGGCACCCGCCATTATTCCAGTTCTGAGGCTAGATAGATCAAACTCTTTGAATTGGGGATCCTCCAGTTCGGCGATGAACATGGTCGGTACCCCGTGTATGGCCGTACACCTCTCCTGTTCTACCCCTCTGAGTACAGATAGCGCATCAAAATGCTCACTGGGGATCACGATGCAGCCGCCTACAGACAAACAAAGCAAATTGGCAAGTACCATGCCAAAGCAATGATAGAATGGAATGGGTACCACGAGACGGTCAGTCTCGGTAAAATGCATCGCAAGAGAGGAGAAATAAGCATTATTAAGGATGTTGTGATGGGTCAGGACAACAGCCTTGGGGAAACCGGTGGTACCCGATGTATACTGGATATTAATTGGGTCGTCGCGGTCAAGTAATTCTGTCGCCGCCCGAAGCCTCTCAATTGTTACCTTTCCGCCCTCGGCAAGCACTTCCCACCAGGTGAGAAAACCGGCGTATGGGCGCTCTGTTCCATCGGCGTCATCCGGGTTGTAAATAACTACACTTCTCATAGCTGGGAAATCCTCGTTCTTCCACTTCCCGGGAGTCTTGGATTCAAGTTCCGGGATAAGCTCTA
>Ga0214472_10004156_pt1 | contig 15265 bp, 12 predicted proteins | sample RVTome_6_FD_207662 | JGI IMG/M metagenome (GOLD analysis project Ga0214472, IMG submission 207662) | Soil microbial communities from uranium-contaminated site in the Upper Colorado River Basin, Wyoming, United States - RVT140D175 | ecosystem: Environmental > Terrestrial > Soil > Contaminated >...
CAGTAACACCCCGGTAAACGTCAAGACCATGAAGAGGTAAAATGTGATGATGCCTGCGCCCCAGTGAAAGCGCATGCGCATCCCATAGCGGCTAATTTTGGTCGGAAGAATATGGTAGAACACATTGTTCGTGACCATCAGAAGCCGATTTCGCCGGTTCATCGCATAGCTGTGCCGGAAGATCGACTTCCATATCTGATTGTCAGTTACCGCATCTTGTGCTGCTTTAAAAATGTTTGCCATATCGCTGCCCTAACTCCACGACAACACGCATTTCTACCTCGAGCAGAGCAAGCTTGTGTTGCCCACCCAATCCTAATTGCTGCCGGTGACGAACGTCTATCCGTGAAAAAGACGGCGCCACGCCAGGCCCTTACGCTTTCAACGGGAGGAAAAACGGCGGCTTCTCACGTTCGCCATCTTTATTGGACTTCTGGCTTTTATCCACGACGATATTGCCAGCCAAATCGAGGGAGACTGCTGCACGCTCGAGAGGTGTCGGAGCCGGCCCCGCCACGTTGAGCCCGTCGATCAAAAAGTTGCTGCCGTGACAGGGACATTTGAAGCGATGTTCCATCGGCCACCAAATCGGCGTGCAACCAAGATGCGTGCAAATCGCAATCAGAGCGTACATCCCCTCCTCGTTCCGAATCATCCACACACGCTGCTCTTTTTTCAAGCGAGTGCTGACTTCACCCACGGCATAATCCTCAGGCTTGCCTGCGAAAAACCGCAATGAAGGCTCATAGAGAACTCTGGGGAAGAGAAAGCGGAACGAGGCGAGGGTGCAACCACCCCAAAAGGCAATAAAACTGCCCCATCCCACATAGGAAAAAAAGCGCCGCCGCGTTGCACTCCCCTCTTCAACTGCGGCGTCCGAACCTGTGGCCATTAGGCAAACTCCTCTCACGCTAATGTTGCGTAAATCAGATCGCTCTCTAGGTATTTCAAAGTGTAGGAGGGTACGGGAGAGCCCAGTTAAGTCGGGGTTGGAAACTACCAGATTCAGTCCGGGGTGTCAAGGCCCTTTCGCATCGATTATGGCGCTCCATAGAATCGGCGAATCAGCGACACCCCTGTCGCGCTGGCCCGACTCTAAAACCGGACCATACCTCCCTCCTTGGATATGATTTACAAGGCTACAACTTGCCGAAATCTTCGGGTTTAATGTTCTCCAACCATTCTTTCACCGTATCCGGATCCTCGCCGGCATTTTGCCCGGAGGTATCCACACTTCCCGCTCGTTCGATGACATCCAGAGCCACATAGATAGGCGCCTTGACGCGCAGAGCCACGGCAATCGCATCACTTGGCCGCGAGTCAATATGGATCTCTCGCCCATCCAAAGAGAGATAAATCGTGGCGTAGAAGGTGGCATCTTTCAAATCGTTGACCACGATCCGAGTGACCGTTGCATTGACCCCATCGAGAAAATTCTTGATCAGATCATGGGTCATAGGACGCGGGGTCGAAACCTGCTCAATTTCCAGGGCAATGGCATTGGCCTCAGGTATCCCCACCCAAATCGGCAGGGCCTTTGTCCCTTCAAGATCGCGAAGAATGACTAGAGCCATATTCGTCAGCGGATCTAGCGTCAGCCCGCGAACTTTCATCTCCAGCATACACGTTCTCCCCTCACGAGGAAAGTTCCCTCGAATGCGGTGCGAAAGACTGCTGACAGCCCCTAATATCTTTATAAAACCCTAAAACTTCATGCGTTTCCGGAATTTACAGTTACTATAATAAGCCTGTAATTCTTTGTCAAGGAAGAGTCTAATGACGCCTCGACTGGTGGCCATACCCACTTGTGTATCAAGGCGTTCGACGTCCCGTACAGCTTGTGCAGACGGACGGCACAGACTCATAGGATAACCGAAATTGCAGCGGATGACACACGACTTTCAAGCACGACTGGCGATCTGCGAGGCCGCCACCGGCACAAATTTTGGCAGCACGACCTGCTGGCTCGCCGGTTCAAAAATCACCTGAACCGCCAGACCGATCGCTATCGCACGAGGGTCGTCACACTGGAGTTGACTCAACATTTGGACCCCGGTGTGCCGCAGCCGAATGACCGCCACGACATACGGCAGCTCCGGCTGCCAAGCGGGGCCGGCCAAGGCCGAGTGATAGACACAAAAAGTCTCGATATCGCCCGCTCCCGGATCTTCACGCCAGGCCGAACGCGGCGAGAGACAGGCCGGGCACAGCGGGCTCGGCGGAAAGCGGTAGCGCTGGCACGCCACGCATTGCTGTACTACCAACCGCTGCCGGCGGCAGGCTTCCCAAAACACCAGACTATCTTCGTCCGGGACCGGCAGAGGCTTCTGGCCGGTATGACACTTCCACATCTCCATAGCAACTGTTTCCTTAGCGGCTGTCGCGGCCAAGAATCGCAGCCGTACTGACAGCAAACGCCCCACCGAGCCCACTGACGAGCGCCACATCGGCCTCGTCAACTTGCCGGAGACCGGCGGCACCGCGAAGCTGCAGAACGCCTTCGACCACGTGCAACATGCCGTCGAGATGCGCTTGGGAGAGATTTCCTCCATGGGTATTGACCGGGAGCCTTCCCGCAGGGCCGAGATGCCCGGCAGCCACGAAGTCACCACCTTCACCTTTAGCGCAAAAGCCAAAGTCCTCAAGTTGCACCAAAACGCCATAAGTCGTGTCATCGTACAACAGCGCCACGTCGATATCCGCGGGTCCCAAGCCCGCCATCCCATAGGCCTGCGATCCAGCCTGCGTGGCCGGGGTGGTGGTCCGGGTCACCATCGGTGCACAGTAGGCCAGATGCTCACCGGCATGGGCTTGCCCGAAGCCCAGCAGGTGAACCGGTGCGGCACTGTGGTCTCTGGCCCATGCCTGGGCGGCCACGATAAACGCGGCGCCACCATCGAACAAATACGCCAAGTCATATTTGCGCAGCGGGGCAATCAGCATGGGGGCTCGTTCATACGCCTCCAGGCTGAGCGGTTGGCGAAAGTCGGCATTGGGATGCCGTACCGCGTAGTCGCGTTGGGCCACGGCAATCATCCCCAATGACCGGCTCGGGGTGCCAAACTCGTGCATGTGCCGTTGGGCGGCGAGCGAATGCGGCCCCATACCCCAAGTCAACCCGAAACACTCCTCGAAATCCTCATTGCCCATGCGCAGGCGCCCGTGGCGCTCGGCCGCCCAACTCGTGCGCCGATTTTCCCCATAGGCGCACAGCACAAACCGACATACCTTAGTCGCGATCAACATGGCGGCCTGCTCCAGCATGGCCACGGCGGTGGCGCCACCGAGGTTGATGTCAGTGGCAAATCTCGGGGTAATGCCTAAGTGTTTGGCCACCAGCTGACTGTACATGTAGGTCACGTCCATGTCCAGATTGCGCGTCAGTATCCCGTCGATCGCGCCGGCGGTGAGCCCTGCATCGGTGAGCGCGTGGCGGCACGCCTCAAGGGTGAGATGCAGGGCGCTCATGCCGCGCAACCGCCCTACCCGGCTTGCCCCGATGCCGACGATGGCCGTCTGTGTCGTCTTCATGATTCATCCGTGCTTTCGTCTGCATGTTCGTAGAGTTCACGCCCCAAAATCATCTCGCGTCTACCCGTAAAACCGCCGTTCGCTTCAAGCGTCTGACGGGACGGACCGGAGAGGCCACGCACGTTGAGAAAAACCGCGCACCACACCTCGGCGCGGCCAAAGTCCACCCCCTCCACCCAGGCCCACTCCAGATTGGCACTGGTGAAGATGGCCTCCGCCACCTCGGCGTGCTCGAGATGGGCGCTGAGGAGCCAAGCTTGTTCAAAGCAAGTAAGCTGTAAACGAGCCTTGCGGAAGCTGGCACCCTGCAGGAGCGCCGAGGAAAAATCCGCCGCACGGCAATCCGCGCCATCAAAAACCGCACTGCGCAAATCGGCCCCGACGAAATTCGCACCGCGCAAATCGGCGCCACGGAAATTCGCGTCTTGCAGTGGCGCCCCGCTTAAATCTCGGCCCCGTAGATCGGCCCCCTCAAAGTCAGCACCAGCCCAATCGATGGCTTCATTGCGGGCCATGGTCGTTCCCTACCCTATGGGTGATCTGGGTGGGTGATCTGGGTGGGTGATCTGGGCGATCATCTCCTATCGCCCGTCAGAATCATCAAACCGCTCCGAGTATACAAAAGGCCGGTGGGGCGAGCAACTACCGCTGCGGGGACACGATTTTACCCTGGCTGTTCCCAAGCCCCTTTGGTACCATTATTTGTCTTTCACTTTGTGATTATCATCGATATGGTAGTTTGAATCATACACATGATGCCTCAGTCATCGGCGGCAGTCTCCACGCTCACCCATAGATACACTGCGATGTGCGCCATACCTCATCCCCTCTGGGATTTGCCGCAGTAGATCGAGATGTCAGGCTGACATCTCGATCTAAGCCTGAGACTTAGCTCTTGGCCTGAGATTTAGACATAAGAAGGATTCCCACTATGCTGAACACTCTGCTCAAAAAAGTCTTTGGCAGTCAAAACGACCGGGAACTCAAGCGGTTGCAGCCCATCGTAGAGCAGATCAATCAGTTTGAACCCCAGATCGACAAGCTCTCCGACAGTGACTTGCGCGCCAAAACGGGCGAGTTCCGGCAGCGTCTGGACCAGGGTGCAACCCTGGATGATCTGCTGCCGGAAGCCTTTGCAGTGGTGCGCGAAGCGGGAAAACGCCTGCTCAATATGCGTCACTTTGACGTCCAGTTGCTCGGCGGGATCGTCCTCCACGAAGGCAATATCGCTGAAATGAAAACCGGCGAAGGCAAAACCCTGGTAGCGACATTGCCGGTGTACCTCAATGCCCTGCTCGGACGCGGCGTGCACGTGGTCACCGTGAACGATTATCTGGCTCGCCGCGATGCCGAGTGGATGAGCCCGCTCTATCAGGCTCTGGGCCTGACTGTCGGCTCGATTCAGCACGATATGGACGACGCGGCGCGCCACCACGTCTACCGCCAGGATGTCACGTACGGGACGAACAACGAATTCGGCTTCGACTACTTGCGTGACAATATGAAATTTCACAGCGATGAACTCGTCCAACGCCCGCTGTACTACGCCATTGTCGACGAAGTAGACAGCATCCTCATTGACGAGGCGCGCACCCCCTTGATCATTTCGGGTCCCTCGGAGGAATCGACGGATAAATACTACCGTGCCGACCGCGTGATGCCGCGCTTTAAGCTCGACGAACACTACACCTTGGAAGAAAAAACGAGATCCTGCGCCTTTAACGAGGAAGGGGTGGCCAAGGCCGAAGAGCTGTTGAAAGTAGATAACCTCTACGACCCGGAGAACATCGACATTCTGCATCACTTGACCCAGGCGCTGAAAGCGCACGCCATTTTCAAAAAAGACGTCGACTACGTGGTCAAAGACGGTGAAGTGATCATCGTGGATGAGTTCACCGGCCGCCTCATGCCCGGCCGGCGCTACAGCGATGGGCTGCACCAGGCGTTGGAGGCCAAGGAAGGCCTCAAAGTCGCCAATGAAAATCAGACCCTGGCTTCAGTGACCTTTCAGAATTACTTCCGCATGTACGAGAAACTCTCGGGCATGACCGGTACGGCGGACACGGAAGCCGCCGAATTTCACGAGATCTACAAACTCGATGTCATGATCATGCCCACCAATCGCAATCTCATTCGCAAGGAACTTCCGGATGTCATCTACCGCACGGAACGCGAGAAGTTCAACGCCGTGGTGGACGAAATTCTCGAGCTGCACCGGATAGGCCGACCGGTGCTGGTCGGCACCATCTCGATTGAGAAATCCGAGTTGCTCAGCACCTATTTGAAACGCCGCAGCATCCCTCACGATGTCTTGAATGCCAAAAACCACGAACGCGAAGCGGAGATCGTGGCCCAAGCCGGGCGCAAAGGGGCGGTGACGATTTCGACCAATATGGCCGGCCGCGGCACAGACATCTTGCTCGGCGGCAATCCCGAGTTTATGGCCCGCAAGGTCTGTAAGCTCGGCGTCGACGACCCGGCTTATCCGGAGGCCTTGGCCAAAGCCAAGGCCAAGTGGGAGATAGAGCACGAGGAGGTGGTCAGCATAGGCGGTCTGCATATTCTGGCCACCGAACGACATGAGGCACGGCGCATCGACAATCAGTTGCGGGGCCGCTCCGGCCGTCAGGGCGATCCGGGTTCATCGCGCTTTTACTTGTCACTCGAAGATGATTTATTGCGAATTTTCGGCTCTGAGCGCATCGCCGGCATCATGGAAAAACTCGGTATGGAAGAGGGCCAGCCCATTGAACACTCGATGATCACCAAGTCGATCGAGAATGCCCAGCGCAAAGTTGAAGCGCACAATTTTGATATTCGCAAGCATCTCTTAGAATACGATGATGTCATGAACAAGCAGCGCGAAGTCATCTACGACCAACGCCACGAGGTTTTGGAATCTGACGATATAAGTGGGTTGATTCAAGGGATGCACAGCGACGTCTTGGATGAGATCTTTGAGACCTACATCCCGCCGGATGCCTACGCTGACGACTGGGATCTCGAAGGGCTCAAAGAAGGTATCTGGCAACAGTACGGCATGACCCTAGAGGTCACGGCTGAGCAGGTTGAGTCGCTGAGTCGCAGCTCCCTGATTGAACAAGTGACCACCTCGCTGGATGCGTATTATGTGGAGAAGCAACAGGACATCGACCCCAAGGAGATTCAAAATTTTGAGCGCTGGGTGACCTTGCAGGTGATCGACAAGCACTGGAAGGATCACTTGTTGGGGATGGATCACCTCAAAGAGGGCATTGGTCTGCGGGGCTACGGGCAGAAGAACCCCCTCAATGAATACAAGCGCGAGGGCTTCGATATGTTCATGGAGATGACCGACCGCATCAAAACCGATGTGGTCGAACTGCTGTTTAAAGCCCAGCCCCGTCGCCATGCCGAGGAAGCCATGACGCAGCGCCGTCAACCCCCACGGCGCGCGGTGGCCCATCGGGGCAGTCTCCCCGACCAACCGGGGGACATGTCAAGGGAGGCCGAGGACGGGGGCGTACAAACCGTGCAGACGGTGCGGCGGCAGGGTGCAAAGATTGGTCGCAATGCCCCTTGCCCCTGCGGCAGCGGCAAGAAGTATAAAAGGTGTCATGGCGCCTAAGTCAAATGCCTACAGATCGTACCGATCACAGGCGGCTTGGATGATAGCGCCGATCAAAGCCGCATAGTCCATGCCTGCAGCAGCGGCAGAGCGTGGCAGCCAATAGGTGGGATCGATGCCGGCGATGGGGTTGAGTTCTAGAACTTGCGGAATGCCATCTGCCCCAACCCGCATATCAATGCGGCCCCAATCGCGGCATTCAAGGGCGTTAAACGCCCGAATGGCGGTCTCTTGCAACGCCGCAGTGAGTTCTGCCGGAAGGTCGGCAGGGCATGCCGAGGTGGTGAGCGAGACGGGAACGTCAATCTCACCGCCCTCTTCCGTCCGCATCCAAACCCGTTCGGCATCGTCGCTCAAACGAGACTCGACTGGCTCGGCAATCCGGTGCCCATGTGCGCTCGCGAACCGCAGAATAATCGGGTCGTCTGGCTGAAACAGGGTGATCGGACGCGGACCGCTGAAAAACACTTCAACCACCGGCAAGGCATAGGGAGGTGTATTGCCCAAGACCGGGACGGTGAACTCCCGACCGTCGATGAACTGCTCGACAATCGCCGGTTGCCGATACGTTTGCGTCACATACGCCACCCGGCGTGCCAGAGCGCATCGGGTGTCTACCACCGCATCGTAAGAGAGCCCCATGCTGGACCCCTCATGCAGCAATTTGACAATGAGGGGAAACCGGCAGGTAAAGCCGTCAAGATCCTCCGGCCGGGTGACCACCCGAAAAGACGGTGTCGGTATGCCATGCCACGACAGGATTTCTTTGGCTTTGCCTTTGTGCAGACACAGAGCCAGGGCCAGGGGGCCAGAGCCGGTGTAGGGCAGACCCAACATCTCCAGCATGGCCGGGATCTGGGACTCGCGATCTTCTCCGTGCGTGCCCTCAGCAATATTAAACACCAGATCCGCCCCACTCTGCCGCAGCTGCTCATACGCGTCGATATCGGCTTCAATCAATACCACTTCGTGCCCGTGCGAGGCGATGGCCTGTCGCAAGGTCTCGATCGTTTGGGCCGAGTCCAACTCTGCGGTCCGATCCAGCGGGGCGTTTAACAACATGCCCCGGCTAATGCCGTTATAGACGAGGGCGATTTTCAGCGTCCGTTCCTTTCACCTTACACAGCGTCTTGGTAGGTCGCGGCCTGTACCGCTAACGCATCGTACCAGGTCTGTCCAAAGACATGTACCAACTCGTTTTTAAACGTCTGATAGACCAAGGGCGAGCCGGGAATCGGGTCGGCAATACAACGCTTGTTCGCGTAGCTTTCCGATTCCTCCGTAAAATGGCGCGTCTCTTCGGTGTGCAGAGTCAGAAAAAATTCCCCAGTGTAGAGGGGCACCAAGGCCAGGGGCCAAAACCAACAGTCAACCGGTTTCACGTCGAGATAGGACAAACCGGCGGCCAAGGTATAGCTGTGAATGGCGCAACGCACGCGCCCGGTCACGCCATCGTGATCGAGCGTGCGAAAGATGCACTGATCGCCCCAAATGGTATGCACTTTGGCAAAATCCATCGCCTCACCAGCGCGCTTGCCACGGGTGGCCCTGGCAGTTTCGGCAACCGCTTCCTCTTTGCGAGACGGTCCGTGTTGACGCAAATATTCCCGGACAATAAACTGACCTTCCGGGCTCATATGCGGCACAATGCCTTCTAAATGCTCAGCAATGCGATGCCGTTCCTCCTCAGAAATAAACACCACCGGACCGCGGCAACAATCCCCGTAAGCCGCCACTTCGTTATAAAAGGTAAAACCGTAGTCGTCGAGATGGTTGGACAGCGGCTTCATCGACAGACAATGGGCGCCATCACACGCGTAAGGGCGAGTCAGCACCTTGTCGACATCGACGATAACCTCGCCGATGGTCACGGTGGCGACCTGTTTCATATAGTAAATCACCGGCGTCTTTTCAAAAAAACTCCGCAGTTTCTCCCGAAACATGCTGGCTCCTACATTAAAATTGTGGCGGGAACAGAGGGGCTATCGCCTCGGCCGCAGAAAGCGGACGGTAATGGTACCCCATTGTTCTTCTTGGGTCTCATAAGGTAGCAGGGGCGAAAAACGCCAACCTGCCAAATAGCGAATAGCGGCGGCTTCCAGAGCCGTATTGTCCTTTCGCACGGTCACAATACGGCTCACTACCCCATCAGGGCGCACCCAAAATTTGAGGGTAATCTCACTATCCGTCACCACGACCACCTCGGGTAGTGGCGGCCGTGAGAGCGGTTCACGCTTGGCCACTGGACCTTGAATACCCAGCTCCGGCTCGGGTTCTGGGATGGGAAGCGCGACCGGTGCCGCCGCCGGAGGTGACGGCGCGAGCAGTTGGGAATCGATCTTGGGAGCCTCCAAGCGGCTCGGCGCCTGCTTTTGCCCCAACCGCAGTTGTCCGAGATCAATCGCACTGGCTTTGCCCTGAGGCTGTCCTGGGCGATCTGGCGATGCTTCAAGAAGCGCTGCTACCACTTCCGAGGTGTCGACCGGTGGCGGCGGCAACGGTGGCAGTAGCGCGTCCGAGGGCTTGTCTGCCGGCAGCTCTAGCGCCGGCATATTCAATTGCATCGACGCCCCTTTGTTGGTCTGTTCGATGATCCCATCGATTTGCTTGCGGCTGATCGGGGCAATACGGCTGTTGTCAAACGTCAACACTCTCGGCGGGGGCGGGGGCGGCTGAGGAACCGGGACCAGGTCAAGCGTTTTATCGGCATCGGCCTGCAGCGCCTGCGGATCGGGCAGCGCCATGACAACGAGTTCGACATCGCGGGGCACTTCCTGCGCGACAAACGACTCCCATTGAGGCGCCGGGAGCCCAAACAGGAGCCCGACATGGAGCACAATCGACAGGAGACATGCCAAGAGCAAGTCGCGATGCATGGTTAATGTGCCTGTTCCGGGGGGGCGGTGGCGACTGCTAAACGGTCGATGCCGAGATACTTGGCGATATCCATGACCGCGACGACTCGGCCGTGCGGCACGAGGGTATCGGCTTTGATCACCACCCGGAGTTCGGGTTGGCCCTGGTGCGCGCGCTGTAGGACGGCGCGCAGCGTCTCCAGGCTCACTTGCGCCTCCTGAAAGTAGATCGCCCCTTCTTTGGTCATCGTGATGATCGCATCGCGCTCGCGGGGCTCTTGAGCAGTATGGCCACGGGGCAGATCTACTTCAATCCCTGGCGAGAGAACAAATGTCGTGGTCAACATGAAAAAAATGACGAGCATCAGGACCACATCAATCAGGGGTGTCATCTCGAGGGCCACATGGCGTGGCCGGCCACTGGAAAATCGCATTGTCACCCCTAGCGCTTTAAGATATTGAGTAACCGTAAGGAGATGCGCTCAGATTCAAGAATGAGACCTGCTGCCCGGCGGGCGAAGTAATTATAGGCAACGAGGGTTGGGATCGCAACGCAGAGACCGGCTGCGGTGGTGATCAAGGCATTGTGAATGCCTTGTGACAGCATGACCGCATTGCTGGCCCCAGCCTGTTCACTAAGCGACTCGAAGACCCGCAAAAACCCGAGCACAGTGCCGAGCAGACCGAGAAATGGCGCAATACTGGCGATCGTGCCCAGAGCCGTTAAGTAGCGCTCCAGCACGGGTGCTTCCTGCCGGCCCTGATCTTCAATGAGTTCCTTAATTTCCCAGCGCGACCGGTCGGCATTGAGCAGAGAGACCAAGATTAGCCGGGTCATCAGGGAGTCGTGGCGTTTGCACAACGTCGTGGCTTCGGGAAGCTTGCGTTCGTGCAGCAACTGTTCCAGGGTTTCTAGTAAGTCGGGTTCAAACCAGTGCTTACGCCGCAAATTCCACAAGCGTTCGATGATGATGGCCAAGGCCAAAACGGCGCAGAACAGAATCGGAACCATCACAATTCCGCCTAAAGCGACGTACTCAAACAGTGTTTCTGTCATCCTTCGCTTCCCTTTGCTCCCAGAGCGCTTGACGCCAGTGTCGCCTACGCGTCACGCAGCCTACGACTGGCACCCCCCCCTGGTGAGTTCTTGCGCCATGGACTGTTTTTGCTCGGCCGAAATGTCTTGTTGCTGGAATTTCTCGTACACCTTGAGCGCCTCCGGGCATTTGTTTAAAGCCACATAGTTCCGTGCCGCTTCGCGCAATGCTTGTGGCACCAAAGTTTTGGCTTCGGGGTAGAGATAGGCCACGCGCAAATAAGCATTGATCCCTTTTTGCAAGTCCCCAGCCACACTATACGCCTGTCCACTGTACCACACGGCCTGCGAAGCGAGTCCTTTGTCGGGTGCTTTGCTGGCCTCGGAGAAGGCCTTCAGCGCGGCCTTAGAAGCTTTTAGGGCCAGGTGTGTCTGGCCCAACTGCAGCCAGGCTTCATAGCGAATCGACGCCTGGGGATAGCGCTCGAGCACCGCTTCAAACTGCTGCCGAGCGCGTTTGTCATCCTGCTGTTTTTGCCAGATCAGACCCGCCTGCAACAACCCCAATGCGGCGAGCGGGCTGGCCGGATACGCCTCGGCGATGTGGCTATAACTGGTGGCAGCCTTAGCCCAAGAGGCCACAGTGGCATAGGCCTTGGCGCGGCCAAATAAAGCATCCGGCTTCAAACTATCATCTCGTCCTTGCTCAATGACTTGGTTAAAGGCGGCAATGGCCGCCTCGGGTTGCGCGGTGGCCAGATACAATTCCCCTAGGCGAAAGCGCGCTTTATCGGCCAGCGGGCGGTCTGCATATCGCTGCACCGCATAGGTATAGGTATCGATAGCCCCTTGCAGTTGGCGATCTTTTTGGTAGTACTCGGCCATTTGCAACACGAGGGATTCGCTGAGCGAATGCGTCGGAAAATCTCGGATAAACGCTTTGCCCTCATTGAGAAACTGCCGGTATTCCTCCAGCTGGTAATAACTCGAGGCCACCCCGTAATGCGCGTCCGCGACCAGCGGCGATTGCGGATGTAGGAGGATCACTTTGCGGTAGGCAATCAGACCTGCTTGAAACTGCCTCTCATTATAATAGCTATCCGCGATGCGGAGCCGCGCGGCAACCGCCCGTGGGTCCTTGGGATTTGTCTTGGCAAATTCTTGCAACATCTCGCGAGCTTCGGCAAACCGGTTTTGCTGAAACAACGTGGTACCTAAACGAAATTGCGCGTCTGTCGCGGCCGGGGTCCCAGGGTACTCCGACCGGATCTTTTGCAACGCCTCAAGACGCTGCTCGGCATCCTGATCCTGCCCCGACGGCAGGGCCAATTGCAGTTGCGCGTCGGCGGCTTTGGCACCTTGCGGATAGGCTTTCACATACTCGGCGTAGGCCCGCTGTTCACGGTCGCGATCGTCGAGTTGCCGATAGCACTCAGCCGTGCGAAACATGGCATCAGCCCGCACTGCACTCTTGGGATAAGAGGTGATAATGCCCGCAAAGGCCTCAATGGCCTGCTGCCATTTTTCCAGGCGCAGATAGGACCAGCCACGGCCATAGAGGACGTAGTCGTAAAGCGGGCTGCCTTCGGGGATACGCTGAGAGACGTCGAGCGCGTCGCGATAGCGATTCTGACGAAAATGCGCTTCCGCCAGCCAGAACAGCGCTTCGTGGCGATAGGCAGAGGCACCGTAGCGCTCGACAAAGCTCTGCAGAACTTGGTTGGCCTGCCCGTAACGGCCTTGGTGATAGAGGGCAAGACCCAAACGAAATCCCGCCTTTTCCCGCAGTTGTTCGCCGGCCTGTTGACGGATTTGACCAAACGCAGTAGCCGCTGCCTCGTAGCGGTTGAGCTGATAGAGGCTTTCCCCCACCATATATTGCGCTACATCTTTCGCGGCCGGGGCAGCGGCTTTGCTCTCGACGACGTTTTGATACCAGGTGAGCGCATCCTGGTAATCATGCGCCGAAAATTGGTGCCAGGCCAACTCACTCCAGGCCGAGGTGATCAGCCGCCCCTCGGGAAAGGCCTTTTGCATGCGTTGTAGCTGACGCCTGGCGGTACTCAGGTTGTCTTGTTGCAAGGCGGTGGCAAATTCGGTGTACTGTAGCGCCTCCGTATAGCGCGGTTCGTTAGATAGTTTTCGTAGTTGTTCGAACAGCTTCCGCCCCTGCTCGATCTCACCGAGCTTGACATAGGCCCAGGCCAAACCGTAACGAGCCTCCTGGGCCAGCTCCTGCTGCGGACGGCGCAATAAAAACGCATGGTATGCCTGCTGGGCTTGCCCATAGTGGCCGAGCTGATAGTGGCCTTCGGCACAGATCAGAGCGGCGCGCTCGGCTAGGGCCGATTGAGCATAGCGCCGCAAGAACGTGCTGCAATCCTTGACCGCGTCGGCAAACCGCCCTTGACGAAAAGCCGTCTCCGATGCGAGATAATGGGCATATTCAACCGTTGGGCTAGCCGGATACTGTGCACGTAGGATCGCGGCATAGTCAGTGGCTTGGGCATAATCCTGGTTCTGCAAACGAATCTCAGCCGCTCGGTACAAGGCATAGTCGCGCAGCGGCTCACGCTTGGCCGCGGTGATCACGTGTTCGTACTGCGCCAATGCCTCAGCCTCTTCGCCACGGCGGTAATGGGACTCGCCCCGCCAAAACGCTGCCGCCCCCGCATACGGGCTTCTAGGATAGTCGCTGATTACCTGGGCAAAGAGGTTTCGGGCCTTCTGGTCATCACTGTTGTTATAGGCCCGCAGACCGCGCCGGTAAAGCGCTTCGTCCTTGTTCCCACCTGCGCCGGAAAATATCAAACAACCCGGATTCTCAGCCACCGGCCCAGCCACATTGCCAGTTTGCGGGGGGGCGAGGTGCGGGACGGTGCCAGTGGCAATCGCACTTTGTAGACCAATCGGCAGGGTTCGGGGGGCAATCGGACGCTTCACGTCATCATCAACCGAGCCCGCCTCTTCTCGACCCACAATGACCACTTCCGGCAATTCGATAGCGGGCTTATCTTGTCCCCAGCTCATCGGACAACTCACGAACGTCGCACAGAGCAACCACCCGATAACCCCGAGCGTACGCATCGATTTGTTCATGATCTAACCTTCTGAAGACGGCGGTGTTTTCGGTCTTTTACGACCCGGAGGGGGCGGTGTCTGAGGACGCGACCGTACCAACCCGGCTTCAATCGCGGCAATACGACGCTCGGCATTGGCAATCATCTCCGCATCCGTGGCGGTATCCCGCAACGTCCGATAGGTGGCGAGCGCGAGGTCCCATTCCTGTTGCTGCTCGTACACCGTGCCGAGCCGTAGCCGTGCGGCGACACCCCAATGACCGGCCCCATGATGTTCCAGCAACTCTTGGTATCGCTGCTTGGCCCTATCCCACTGTTGCAGTTCATAGTGGGCTTCGGCACGCCAAAATAGCGTTTCTGCCGCCATGGCAGTGGCTGAGATCTCGCGTGTGTCCGGCAATAGTGTGAGGGCGTCCTCAAAGCGTTTGACCTGCAAGGCCAAACGCCCCATATGTAATTGTAGCCGGAGCCGTGCAGTGACATCCATCTCGATTCCCAACTGGACATGAGATTTCCAGGCGTCCAGGGCATCACCCGGCCGCCCGACTTGCTCAAACGCGTAGGCGAGCCGGGGCAACATGGCCTTGCGTAACGGATGCACGAGAAACTCGGTTTGCAGTCGGGTAAAGGACGCTATCGCCGCTTCGAATTGCTGTAATTCTACCTGCGCCTGGCCCAGGGTATAGAGCAAAGTCGGGTCAAGGGGGTCAGTTTGATCCGGGGCCAACAGCGGTGTCAGCAACGCCACGACATCTTTGTAGCGGGCCATGGCGAACAGACAGGCCGCATGGCTATGGCGCAATCCACGGAGCGCCGCCCGCCCTGGCGCCGAGGCGCCCAGGAAGTCATAAAATGGCAATGCCGCATCACATGCGTTCAATTGGCTATAAGCCTGGGCCAGTCCCTGGGCTACGGCCAAGCGCTCGGGGAAATCCGGAAAATCATCCCAGAGACGGCGAAGCATCGATATCGCCTGTCCCCAATCCCGCACCGCTACGTACGCGCGGCCGAGACGATCGAGCGCCACCGCATAGAAAGGTAAGTCCGGAGAGCCTTTGAGCACCTCCTGCCAGTGAGGGATGGCTTGTTCCCTCTCGCCCTTGGCCTGATAACTCTCGCCGAGCAAAAAGTGCAAACGAGGGGCGTCCTGGTCCTC
>Ga0214472_10004157_pt1 | contig 15261 bp, 10 predicted proteins | sample RVTome_6_FD_207662 | JGI IMG/M metagenome (GOLD analysis project Ga0214472, IMG submission 207662) | Soil microbial communities from uranium-contaminated site in the Upper Colorado River Basin, Wyoming, United States - RVT140D175 | ecosystem: Environmental > Terrestrial > Soil > Contaminated >...
ACTGCTTCGCCAGCAGCGGCACGAAGATCTCGTTCAGCGCCACGCCGAGCATCGCCGGCTCGTCCGGGGGCTTGCCGGTATAGGTCGAGTGGTAGATCGGATCCCGGCGCAGCGTGATGCGCTCCACGGTGAGCACCGGAAAGCGCTCGGCCTCGTTGTAGTAGCCCGTGTGGTCGCCGTGCGGACCTTCGAGCGCGACATCGTCGGGGTGGATCGCCCCCTCGAGCACGATTTCGGCGCGCGCCGGCACCTGCAGGTCGCTGCCGATGCACTTGGCGAGCTCGGTGCGCGCGCCGCGCAGCAGGCCGGCAAACTGGTACTCGCCAAGCGCATCGGGCACCGGCGTCACGGCCGCCAGCGTGGTGGCCGGATCCGCGCCCAGCGCCACGGCGACCGGGAAGGGCTCGCTCGGGTGCGCCAGCTGGTGGTCGCGAAAATCGAGCGCGCCGCCGCGGTGCGCGAGCCAGCGCAGGATGACCCGGTTCGAGCCGATGACCTGCTGGCGATAGATGCCGAGGTTCTGGCGGGACTTCAAGGGCCCGCGCGTCACGGTGAGCCCCCAGGTGATGAGCGGACCTGCGTCGCCAGGCCAGCAGGTCTGTACCGGCAGGCGCGCAAGGTCCGCGTCCTTGCCTTCCCAGACCGTTTCCTGGCAGGGCGCCGACGAAATCACCCTCGGCGCCATGTCGAACACCTTGCCGGCCAGCCGCGCGAGCTGCGGCAGTTTCGTTACGACATCGCGCAATCCCTTGGGCGGATCTGGCTCGCGCAATGCGGCGAGCAGCCTGCCGATGTCGCGCAGCGCCGGGCGCGGGTCCGTTCCGGCGTCGATGCCCATGGCCAGCGCAATACGCTCTACGGAACCGAACAGGTTTCCCAGGACGGGCAGCGAGAATCCCGCGGGCCGCTCGAACAGCAGCGCCGGCCCGCCCGCGCGCAGCACGCGGTCACAAATCTCGGTCATTTCCAGCCGCGGCGATACCGGCGTGGAGATGCGCTTCAGCCCGCCCAGCGCCTCGAGTCCGCCAAGGAACCCGCGCAGGTCCGCGTAGTGCATCTCAGCGACCGCTCTGGGCTACGCGCTCCGCCAGCAGCTCTGCGAAATCCACCAGCAAGCGGTTCTGCCCGCGAACGGCGTAGGCGCGATCGGCCGCCGGCAGCGAGAGCACCAGCGTCGTGGTGCCGATCCAGCCGAAAGCTGCGAGCGCCCCGCCCCCGAGCAGGCACGCCACGCCGACCGCCGGCAGGAGGCTCGCGATTGCACCAAGTACGAGCAGGGTGCCCCGCAGCAGCCGCGCGACCGAGTGGTTGCCGCTGACTTCGGCTGCCGCCTCGGCTGCGGCTCCGGAAAGCGGTCCTGCCACGGCGAAGAGCACGAGGGCCAGCAGAGCAAGAACCACGCCCCAGCCCATGCGCCGCACGTCCCGCTCGTAGCCGACGCGCACGGCGGCAATGGCACCGAGCGCCATGCTGTCCATCTGGCCGATGCCATGGTGCAAGAGGCGCGTGCCATAGAGCGAGAGCTGCGTGCCGCGCAGCGACCCGCTGGAGAATTCGAAGGTTGCGATCGGCGTTTCGAGAGCCATCGGCGAAGCTTAGCGCAGCCCGTAGTGCGCGGCGATGCCGGCGAACACGGCGGCTCCCACCCAGTTGTTGTGGCGGAATGCCTTGAAACAGCCTTCGCGCGAGCGGCCGCGGATGAGGCGGTAATGGTATGCCATCAGCCCCGCGGCGAGCGCCAGTCCCGCGTAATACATCCAGTCCAGCCGCGCCATCACACCGACCCAGGCGAGCAGCGCCAGCATCGCCGCGTAGGCGAGCATCACGCCCGCCACGTCGTAGCGCCCGAGCGTCAGCGCGGAGGTGCGCACGCCGATGCGTGCGTCGTCGTCGCGGTCCACCATGGCGTACTCCGTATCGTAGGCGAAGGCGTAGCACACATTTGCCGCGAGCAGCACCCAGCATTCGGCCGGCAGCCGGTCCTGGATGGCGGCATAGGCCATGGGAATGCCGAAACCGAAGGCGATGCCGAGGTAGAGCTGCGGCAGCGCGAAGAAGCGCTTGCTGAGCGGATAGGTGACGGCAATGGCGAGCGCGGCAAAGGAGAGCAGCAGCGCGAGGCGGTTGAGCATCAGTACCAGCCCGAAGGCCACGGCGGCGAGCAGCGCGGCGAACGCCAGCGCCTCCACCGGCCGGATCTCCCCAGCGGCGAGCGGCCGGTCGCGCGTGCGCTCGACGTGGCGGTCGAACTCGCGGTCGAAGAAATCGTTCACCGCGCAGCCGGCCGAGCGCATGAGCAGCGTGCCGACGCAGAACACCGCCAGGATCTCGACGCGCGGCGCGCCCCGCGAGGCAAGCCATACCGCCCACAGCGTGGGCCACAGCAGCAGCAGCGTGCCGATGGGCTTGTCCAGGCGCAGTAAGCGCTCGTAGGCGTCGAGGCGCTTCTCGAGCGCGGCCCAAGTCATGCGCGAGTCTAGACCTTGCCGAAGTCGGCGCGTGCGCCGAGCCAGCGGTCGATGTGGCGGCGCGCGAGCGCCTCGTCCGCGGCGAGCAGCTCGTCGGCGGCGGCGTGCGCGGACGCGAGCAGCGGCTCGTCGGCGACGAGGTCGGCGAAGCGCAGCAGCGGCGCACCGCTCTGCGCCACGCCGAGCAGCTCGCCCGGGCCGCGGAGCATGAGGTCGTGCTCGGCGATGGCGAAGCCGTCGGCGTTCTCGTAGATCACCTTGAGGCGAGCGCGCGCCCCTTCCGAGAGCGGCTCCTGGAACAGCAGAATGCAGTCGCTCGCGCGCGCGCCGCGGCCGATGCGGCCGCGCAGCTGGTGCAGCTGCGCCAGGCCGAAGCGCTCGGCGTGCTCGATGACCATGAGGGAGGCATCGGGCACGTCCACGCCCACTTCTATCACGGTGGTGCACACGAGCAGCTGCGTGACGCCTTCGGCGAACGCCTGCATCGCCGCTGCCTTCGGCGCCGGCGCCATGCGCCCGTGCACGAGACCGATACGCAGGCGCGGCAATTCCCGCCGCAGCTCCTCGTAAGCGTCGAGCGCCGCCTGCAGGTCGCGGTCCTTCGATTCCTCGATCACGGGGCACACCCAGTACGCCTGCTGGCCGTCGGCGCAGGCGGCGCGGATGCGTTCGAGCACCTCGGGGCGGCGCGCCGCGGAGACAAGGCGCGTGGTCACGGGCTTTCGACCCGGCGGCAGCTCGTCGATCACCGACACGTCGAGATCCGCGTAGTAGCTCATGGAGAGGGTGCGCGGGATCGGCGTCGCGCTCATCATCAGCTGGTGCGCCGCCGCCTGCTCGCTCTTCTTGCGCAGCTGCAGGCGCTGCTTAACGCCGAAGCGGTGCTGCTCGTCGACGATGGCGAGCGCGAGGCGCGCGAATTCGACCCCTTCCTGGAACAGCGCCTGCGTGCCGATGGCGATGCTCGCCGCGCCGCTGGCGATCGACTTGCGCGCGCTCTTCCGGTCGGCGGCCGGCAGCCCGCCGTGCAGCCACGCGATCGTCACGCCGAGCGGCCCGAGCCAGGCGGAAAACTTGTGGAAGTGCTGCTCGGCGAGGATCTCCGTGGGCGCCATCACCGCCGCCTGCCAGCCGGCGTCCACCGCGGCGAGGCAGCCGATGGCGGCGACGATGGTCTTGCCGCTGCCGACATCGCCCTGCAGCAGCCGCTGCATCGGATGCGGTTGCGCCAGATCGCGCAGCAGCTCGGCCATGACACGGCTCTGCGCCCGCGTCAGGCGAAACGGCAAGCGGCCGAGGAAGCGCTTGAGCAGCGGGCCGCTTGCGCGCAGGGCCGGCGCGCTGCGCTGCCTGCGCTTTCGCCGCGCGAGCCGCAGTTGCAGCTGCTGCGCGAGCAGTTCGTCGAACTTCACGCGCCGCCAGGCCGCCGCCGTGTCCGCGCCCGGCGCCGGCCGGTGCAGCAGGCGCACGCTCGCCTCGAGCGGCGCGAGGCCCAGGCGCTCGCGCAGCTCCGACGGCAGTATCTCCTCTATCGCCTCCTCTGCCAGCGCCTCGAGCACCAGCTTGCGCAACATTGCCTGGCCGAGTCCCGCCGTCGTCGGATAGACGGGGGTCAGCGTGTCGGCGAGCGGCTCAGCGGGCGCGACGATCCGGTAGCGGGGATGCACGATCTCGGCGCCGAACCAGCCCGGCCGTATCTCGCCGTAGGCGCGCACGTGCCTGCCTTCCTGCGCGGCGCGCTCGAACTGCTTCACCTGGCTGCCGTAGAAATTGAGAAAGCGCAGCACGAGTCCGTCCGCGTGCACCACCAACTGGCGCTTCGGGCGAAAAGCGATCTCGGCGCGGCGCACCGGCGCCTGCACCAGCAGCGGCGCGCCAGGTTGCGCCGCCTCGGGCGCCGTCAGCCGCGTCTCATCTTCGTACCGTAGCGGCAGGTGATACAGCAGATCGTGGCGCGAGCGGATCCCGAGCTTGGCGAGCTTGCTCGCCGTGGCGGGCTGCAGCGCGCGCGTCAACCGGCGTGCAGGATGGCGTCGATCTCGACCAGCGCGCCGCGCGGCAGGCTGGCGACGCCTACGGCGGCACGCGCCGGGTAGGGCTGCGGCACGTACTGCGCCATGATCTCGTTGACCTTGGCGAAATGCGCGAGATCGGTGAGGTACACGGTCATGCGCACGGCGTGGCCGAGCCCGAGACCGGCGGCCTTCGCCACGGCGGCGAGATTGGCGAACACGCGGTGGATCTGCGCATCGACGCCCTGTGCGAGCTGCATGCTCGCGGGGTCGAAGCCAATCTGGCCGGAAACATACACGGTGTCGCCGGCGCGCACGGCCTGGGAGTAGGCGCCGATGGCCGCGGGCGCGTCGGCGGTCTGGATCGCGGTTTTCATGGCGGAACCGGGATTAGAATGGTCCCGGGCATCTTAGCCGAAATGACGGCGCCGCTCATCGCCAACCTCGAAAAGCTCCTCGGCACGCCGCGCGACGGCGCGCTGCTGCGCTATTCGCTCGGCAGCGAGTACCTGAAGGCGGGCAGCATCGAGCGCGGCATCGAGCATCTGCGCGAGGCCTTGCGGCGCGATCCGCAATACTCCGCAGCGTGGAAGGCCCTCGGCCGCGCGCTTGCCGACGCGGGCCGCCCGGACGAGGCGCGCGAGGTCTACGCCCGGGGCATCGAGGCAGCGCACGCCAAGGGCGACCGCCAGGCGGAGAAGGAGATGACGGTGTTCGCGCGCCGCCTGGAGCGAGACCGCAGCGGCTAGGCGCGCGCGAGCAGCTCGCCGCTCGCCTGCGCGGAGGCCGGCCGCCCGAAGAAGTAGCCTTGTGCCTGGTTGCAGCCGTGCTTGCGCAGGAATGCGACCTGCTGCTCCGTCTCGACGCCCTCGGCGATGACCGTGAAGCGAAGGTTCTGCGCCATGTCGATCACGGCGCGCACGATCGAGGCGGCCTCGGCGCTGGCGCCGGCATCGCGCACGAAACTGCGGTCGATCTTGAGGGCGGATAGCGGCAGCCGCGTAAGGTACGACAGGCTCGAATAGCCGGTGCCGAAGTCGTCGATCGAGATGCGCAGCCCGGCCGCGCGCAGGTTGTGCATCACGCGTACCGCGTCCTCGGGATCCTCCATCAGGCAGCTCTCCGTGATCTCGAGCTCGAGCAGGTCGGCGCCCACGTCCTTGCGCGCCAGCAGCTCGCGGATGATCCGGTCCAGGTCGCCGCGGCGGAACTGTTTGGGCGACAGGTTGACCGCTACCGGCACCGCGGCGCGGCCCTCGCTGCGCCAGCGCCGCAGCTGCGCGCAGGCTTCGCCGATCACCCACTCGCCGACCGGCAGGATCAGGCCCGAATCCTCGAGCGCCGGGATGAACTCGCCCGGCAACACCATGCCGCGTTGCGGGTGATTCCAGCGCAGCAGCGCCTCGAGGCCGCGCAGTTTGCCGTCGGCCAGATCGACCTTGGGTTGGTAGTGCAGCGTAAATTCATTGCGCTCGATGGCGCGCCGCAGGTCGGTGTTCAGCTGCACCTTGGCCACGGTGCGCTGGTTCATCTCCGCGGTGAAGAAGCGGTAGCAGTTGCGCGCCGATTCCTTGGCCCGGTACATGGCGATATCGGCGTTCTTCAGCAGCGTCTCGGCGTCGTCTCCGTCCTCCGGAAAGGCGGCGATGCCGATCGAGGCGCTGATATAGGCCTCGTTGCCGCCGAGATCGAACGGGCGTGCAAGCGTGTCGAGGACCTTCTGCGCCACCAGCGCGGCGTCGTCGGGGCGCGCCAGGTCGGCGAGCACGACCGCAAACTCGTCGCCGCTGATGCGGCCCACCGTGTCGCCCGGACGCACGCATTCGAGCAGGCGTTCTCCCACCTGGCGGATGAGCGCGTCGCCCTGATGGTGACCGAGGGTATCGTTGACGAGCTTGAAGCGATCCAGATCCACGAACAACGCTCCCGCGTGCCAGCGCTTGCGTCGCGATTGCACGATGGTTTGGGCCAGCCGGTCCTGCAGCAGGGTGCGGTTGGGCAGACCGGTGAGCGCGTCGAACTGCGCGAGATGCGCGAGCCGCTGCTCGGCTCTTTGCCGCTGCAGCGCCGTGGACAGCACATGGCCAACGGCCTCGGCGAAGCGCAGGTCCTCGGTGCTGAATGCACGTTCCTCGACCGCGTACACGCACAGCATGGCGATCGGCTTCTCGTCGTCGCGCACCGGCACATACATCGCGCTTCCCATGGTGCGCACCCAGGCGCGCCAGGGGCGGTCGAGCGGCCGGGTCGACAGGTATTTCTTGCCGGCAATGCGCGACGCGTTTTCGCGCAAGAGCTCCGGCCACACGCTATCCGCCGCTATCGGCCCGCGCATGCCGAGCATGGCATGCGGGCCCTCGCCTTGCGCCGCGCGCACCAGATACTCGCCCTGCGCCGTGAACATCTCCAGCACGCAGGCCGCGTCCACGCCCTCGCAGCGCAGCGCGCGCGCGGCCTCCGCATAAAGCGCCTCGGCGTTGCGCCGTCCGAGCGCGAACTGGCCGAAGCGGGCGATGGCCGCCTGGCGCTCGGCATGCACGCGCATGCGCCGCTCCGAGTGCTTGCGTTCGCTCACGTCCATCATGGCGCCGATCATGCGCACCGGGCGCCCGCCCTCGTCGTGCATCAGCAGCCCGCGGTCGTAGACGTCGACGTAGGTGCCGTCCTTGCAGAGGAAACGGTACTCTCCGGCCCAGGCCTTGGCGCCGCCGCGGATGGCCGCATCCACCTGGGACTTGATGCGCGCCGCGTCCTCGGGGTGGATGCGCGAAGTCCAGGAATCGGCGTACGCGCCGATTTCCTGCGGCTCGTAGCCGAAGAGCTTCTGGAAATTCTCATTCCACCAGACCTGATTGGTCACCAGGTTCCAGTCCCAGACCACGTCATTGGTGGCGCGCGACACCATCTCGAAGCGCTCGTGGCTGGAGCGCAGCCGCTCTTCGCTGCGCAGGCGCTCGGTCAGGTCACGCGCGATGCCGATGATGTACGTGCCGTCGCCGGTGCGCAGGACACGGCGCGTAACCTCTACCGGCACGACTGTTCCGTCCTTCCGGCGGTGGCGCATCTGCTGCAGTTCCGAGCCGTGCGGGCTTTGCAGCAGCCGATCATAGGCCGCGCGCATGTCCTCGAGCGAGCGATCCGGAAACACGGCCGACACCGGCTGCCCGAGCAGCTCATGGCGCTCGTAGCCGAGGTTTCGCAGCGCGGCGTCGTTGATGTCGATGATGCGCATGCTGTCGGCATCGACCAGTGAGATCGCGTCCGCGGAAATGTCGAGCGCCGCGCGGAAGCGCCGCAACTCGGCTTCGGCGAGCTTGCGCGCCGTGATGTCCTTGGCGATGCCGCGATAGCCGATAAAACGGCCTTCGGCGTCGAACACCGGATAGCCGCTCGCGCTGACGTAACGCGACTTGCCGTCCGCGCCCGAGTAGCCGTACTCGAAATCGCGGTAGGTACGGTGCGCCACCAGCGTTTCCCGGTGCTGCTCCCAGGTGCCGTTGAGCGGCGTGAGCGGCAGCTCCCAGCGGGTCCTGCCGAGCACGTTCGCGGGGTCGCCGAACACGTTCGACGCCGGATCGGCGCTCGCACGGGTGAAGCGAAACTCGGCGTCCTGCTCCCAGTACCAGTCGGAGGACAGCGCCGTCAGGTTGCGGAAGCGCTCCTCGCTCTCGCGCAGCGCCATCACCGCTTCCATGTTCTGCGTGACGTCCTTGGCGACGCCGCGATAGCCGCGGAACAAGCCGTCATCGCCGAAAATCGGCTCACCGGAGATGCTCACATAGTGCACCTTGCCGTCATTGCCCGTGCGCTTGAGCATGAAGTCGCGGAACGGCCGCCGAGCCTCGAGCTGCGCCTTGTGCGCCGCCCAATCCCCTTCCAGCGGCTCGGTGCCGGGCAGCTCCCAGCGTCGCAGGCCGTCGTGCTGCGCGGCGGTGATGCCGCCGCGCGCCTTGTCGTGGCCTCCGGTGCTGACGAAGCGCAACTCTGCGTCCTGCTCCCAGTACCAGTCGGCGGACAGCTTGGTCAGGCTGCGAAAGCGCTCCTCGCTCTCGCGCTGCGCCTGCTCCGCCTCCAGGCGCTTGCGGATGTCGCGCGAGATGGCGACGATGATCGCGCCCCCCTCCGATTGCAGCACGCGGCGCGTGGACTCGAAGGGAACGGTGGAGCCGTCTTTGCAGCGGTAGAAGCTGTTCATGCCGTGGATCGTGCCCGGGTCCGCAACGAACTTTTCGTAGGCCCGCTGCAGCTCGTCGCGCGATGCCGGCAGCACGTCCTGCGGCCCCATGGAAAGCATTTCCTCGCGCGTGTAGCCGAGCGTGCGGCACACGGTCTCGTTGACGTCCACGTAACGCATCGCCTTGTGGTCGACCAGCAGAATCATGTCGGCCGAGGCGTCCATGCCGGCACGGAACCGGCGCATGTCCTCTTCATTGCTGCGAAAGCGCTTCTCTTCCTCCGTGACGTCGCGGAAGCTGCAGACGATGGCGGCGACCTCGGCGTCGCCAAGGCGATTGGCGAGCGAGCTTTCCAGAACGCGCAGCCCGCCATCCCTGTGCTGAAAGCGCGCGCGCAGCGTGACAAACGCCCCGGGCGCGGCGTTCAGTTCGACGAACGCCTTTTGCACCGCCCCGCGGTCCTCGGGCCGCACGAAGCCAAGGCCGTAGCGGCCCAGGATCTCGGCCGAGTTGTAGCCGAGCACGCGGCGCATGGCGGCGCTCGCGTACTGGACGCGCCCCTTCGCGTCGAGCAGCACCAGCGCCTCGGAGCTGGACTCCAGCAGCGCGCGGTAGCGCCCTTCGCTGGCGCCTTGCTCGCGTTCGGCCGCCTGATGCAGCGTGGCGAGGCGCAGCACGCGCTGCAGCGTCGCCGCGTCGAGCTCGTCCTTCGGAATCACGTCGTAGGCGCGCCGCTTGAGCGCATCGTCCACCAGCGACGGATGGCCGTTGCCGGAGATGACGATCACCGGCCCGCTGGCCGCGGCGCGCATGCGCTCGAGCGTATGCAGGCCGTGGCTGTCGGGCAGGTCGAGATCGAGCAGCGTGATCTGCACGTCCTGCGACGTCAGCAGCGCGAGCCCCTCGGCCAGGGTGCGCGCGTGCAGGACTTGAGCGCCACCTCGTATTGCGTTCGCCAGGTGCGCTTGCAGCAGCTCGGCGTCGTTCGCGTCATTCTCCACCATGAGAACGCGAAGCGGCGCTGCGCGCACCGCGTCGGCCTTGAGCGCGGCGATGGTGCTCATGCGGCGAGGGCCGCCCTGACTGCGATTCCCGCGCGCGACAGCGCCCCGGGTAACTCCTCGGCGAAGGCTTCCTTCGACACCACCGCGTCGATGCCTATGCGCTCGGCCTCGGCCAGGAGCTCCGGCGCGGGAAACAGCGCCACCGCGATGACGCCGAGCGACGGGTTGCCCAGCTTTATGCGGCGCGCCAGTTCAAGGCCCGCAAGCCCGAGATCGACGAGCACGACCTCGCCCGCGGCGTGGGCGTAGCCCGGCAGGCGCTCGATGAAGCGCTTGGCGGCCTCGGCGAACCCGGGATTGCCGTCGAGGACGATGATGCGGGCAGGCGAGGCGCTCATTGCCATGGCATGCACTGTAGGTGTGCGCGTCCGCACTCGTAATCGGGCGCTTCCCTACGCGGCGTAGGGAAAACCCCGGTAGCGTCCAACTATTTGTAAAATCTCACGTTTCCGGCGGCACCAGGCCCGTGCGCATGGCGTAGCGCACCAGCCCGGCGACATCGCGGATGCCCAGGCGCTCCATGATCTGCGCGCGGTGCGTTTCCACCGTCTTCACCGACAGGTTCAGGTCGAAAGCGATTTCCTTCGTGCTGCGCCCCTCGGCGATGCGCTTCAGGACGTCGCGCTGGCGCGGCGTCAGCGGGTCGGGTCCGGCGCCCACCCCGACGCGCTGCACGTAGCCATCGACCACCTGCCGGGAAATGGCCGGACTGAGGTAGGTGTCGCCGCGCATCACGCATTTCAGGGCGAGCTCCAGTTCCGACGTGGCGGAGTCCTTGATGAGGTAAGCCGCCGCGCCGGCGCGCAAGGCGAGGAGCACGTACTCCTCGCTGGTGTGCATGGAGAGGATGATGATCTTCGCCTCCGGCTGGCGCTCGCGCAGGCGCGCCGCCGCCTCCAGCCCGTTCATGCCCTTCATGGCGATATCCATCAGCACCACGTCGGGCCGCTCGCGCTCCGCGATCGCCAGCGCCTCGGCGCCGTCGCTCGCCTCGGCCACGACTTCGACGTCGGCGATGTCCCGCAGCAGCGAGCGCATGCCCGCGCGCACCAGGGCGTGATCGTCGACCAGCAGAATGCGCAGCGCCGCCACTCAGGCCGCTCCCACCGGAAACGAGGCCACGATCACCGTGCCCTGCCCGGGCGCCGAATGGATCTGCAATGTGCCGCCGGCGAGCGCCACACGCTCTTCCATGCTGACCACGCCGAGGCTCTCGCCCGCGGCGGCCCTGCGCTGCGCCGACGTCACGTCGAATCCGGCGCCGTCGTCGCGCACCGACAGCGCGAGCCGCTCGCCGGCCAGGAACAGGCGCAGCCAGACGTTGGCCGCCTTCGCATGCCGCACGATGTTGTTGATGGCTTCCTGCGCCACGCGGAAGCAGGCGGTTTCTATGTCCGCGGAAAGCTTCAACGGCACTTCCTGGATCTCGAAGTGCGGCGCCAGGCCGCCGAGCCTCGCCTGCCGGTCGAGGTGCGAGCGCAGCGCGGCGGCGAGGCCAAGATCGTCGAGTTGCAGCGGCCGCAAGTTGACCGAGAGCTGGCGCACGCGCTCGATCGTGTGGCGCGCGGTCTCCAGCGCCTCGCCGATGCGCGCCTCGAGGACAGCGCCGTCGCGCCCGCGCGCCAGCGCCTCCAGATTGAGCTTGAGTGCCGTGAGCCCCTGGCCGATGTCATCGTGCAGCTCGCGCGCCAGGTGCCGGCGCTCGGCTTCCTGCACCTCCAGCAGGCGACGCGACAATCGCTGCAGGCGCTCGCGGGCGGCGCCAAGCGCATCCATGGCGCGCTTCAACTCGGTGACGTCGCGGCCCACCGACTGGATCTCCGCGAGCGCGCCCCCGGCGGCGAAGATGCCGCGCGCCGCCCAGTGCATCCAGCGCACGGTGCCGCTCGCGTCCTTCACCTGCGAGTCGCGATCATACGTCGGCGTGGCAGGCGCGATCCCGGCGACGAAGCGCTGCACCGAGGCCCGTTCCTCCGGCAGGATGTGCTCGAGAAGGCTCTTGCCCATCACTCCCTCCGGCGTGTGCCCGAAATAGCGGCAGTAGGCGCCATTCACAAATGTTACCGTCAGATCGGGCAGCATGCGGATGATGAGCTCGGACTGATCCTCGACGATGGCGCGGTAGCGCCGCTCGGAGAGCTCGAGCGCCTGCTGCGTCGCCAGGTGCTCGCGGCGCTGCCGGCACTCCTGCATCGCACGCGCCACGGCCGGCCCAAGGCGGTTCAGGTTGCCCTTGAGCACGAAATCGGTGGCGCCCGCGCGCAGCGCCTCGACGGCGCGCTCCTCGCCGAGCGCGCCGGATACCAGGATGAAGGGCAGCAGGGCGTCGCTCGCGCGCACCCGCGCCAGCGCGTCGAGCCCGGTGTAATCGGGCAGGCTGTAGTCGGCGAGCACGATATCGTAGCGATCCGCAGCGTACAGGCGCTCGAAATCCTCGCGCCCAGGGGCCGTGTCGGCGGCGCAGTCGAGCCCCGCGGCGGCGAGCGCGGCCAGCGCCAGCTCGGCGTCCGCCGGCGAGTCCTCGAGCAAGAGCACGCGTAGTTGCGCCATGCGTTCAGCCGCGCGCCGCCGGCGGCGGCTCGTTGATCAGCATCCAGAACAACCCCAGGTCGCGCACGGCGCGCAGGAACTTGTCGAACTCGACGGGCTTCACGACGTAGGCGTTTACACCCAGCTCATAGCTGCGCACCACGTCCTGCTCCTCGCGCGAGGACGTGAGGATGACCACCGGAATGGTACGCAGCCGCGGATCCGACTTCACCGTGCGCAGCACCTCGAGCCCGTCCACCTTGGGCATCTTCAGGTCGAGGAGCAGCAGCACCGGATTGCCGTTCTGCCGCTCGGCGTACTTGCCCCGGTTGTAGAGGTAGTCGAGCGCCTCGGCGCCGTCGCGCGCCACCGCCACCGAGTTGGAGATGTTGTGCTCGGCGAGCGCGTTCAGCGTCAGCTCGACGTCCTGGACGCTATCCTCGGCCAGCAATATCCGCGCTGCCTTCATGGGCGACCTCCGCCTGCGTCATGGTAAACGTGAATGCCGCGCCCTTGCCCAGCTCGCCCGCGGCCCAGATGCGGTGCCCGTGCCGGTGCACGATGCGCCGCGCGGTGGCCAGGCCGATGCCCGTGCCCTCGAACTCTTCCTCGCGATGCAGCCGCTGGAATACGCCGAACAGCTTATCCTTGAAGCGCGCATCGAAACCCACGCCGTTGTCGCGCACGGTGATCTCCACGACACCCCGCTCCCCGGCGCGCGCCTCGACGGCGATGCGCGCCACCGGCTGCGCGCGCGAGTATTTCAGCGCATTGGACAAAAGATTGTGCAGGACGATGCGCAGGAGCGAGGCGTCCGCCATCACCGCAGGGAGCTCGTCGATCGCCCACTGCACCCCGCGCTTGCCGGTTTCAGGACCGAACTCCCGGATCAGCTCGCGCACCAGCGCGCCCAGATCCACTCGCCGCAGCTCGAGTCCCTGGCGCCCGGTGCGCGACAGGGTGAGCAGATCGTCGATCAGTGCCCCCATGCGCCGCGCGGCGGCGGCGATGGTGGCGAGGTAGTGCGCGGCTTTCGCGCTCGGCGACGCCAGCTCCTTCTCCAGCAGGCGCACGAAGCCGTCCACGTGGCGCACCGGGGCGCGCAGGTCGTGCGATACCGAGTAGCTGAAGGCCTCGAGCTCCAGATTCGCCGCTTCGAGCTCCGCGGTGCGCCGGCGCACGCGCTCCTCCAGCTCGCGCGCCAGCGCGCCGAGCTTGTCCTCCTCGGCGAGCTTGTCGAGCGCGAAGGAAATGTCGTCGGCCATGCGCGTCAGCAACTCGACCACGGCATCGTCGAAGAAGTCCTTCGCCTGGCAATGCACGGTGAGCGCCCCGATCACTTCTCCCCCCTGGAACAGCGGAAAAGATGCTGTCGATTTCGAGCCGATGCGCTCGCGGATGGGCCGCGCCGCCGCCCTCGCGGGATCGGCGTCGACATCGTTCGCGACCGCGGCGCGCTTGGTGCGCACCGCCGTGGAGGTCACGGTGGCGGCGAGCGCATCGGCCGGGTCGAGCGGAAAGACATGCTCTCGCACGACGCCGCTGCCGGGTCCCGCGCATACCCGCGGCACGATATGCCGGTGCGCGGCATCGATCAGCCCGACGAAGGCAACCAGGAAGCCCATGCGCTCCACGCAGATGCGGCACAGCTGGTGGAACAGCTCCTCGCGCTCGCGCGCGCGCACCACCATCTCGTTGACTTCCGACAGCGCGGCGAACAGCCGCTGCGTGAGCTCCAGCCGCCTCTCGGCGCGCAACCGTTCGGAAACATCGGTCGCCATCGACATCAGGCCCAGAAACTCGCCATCGCGGCCCACGAGCGGCGTGTTGACCCACTCGAGAGCGATCCGCACGCCGTCCTTGCGCACGCTCTCGCCGGCCGCGGAGACGTACTCCCCCCGGCGCAGCCGCAGGAAGATGTCCTCGACGATCCCGCGCCGCTCGGGCGGCACGTACAGCTCCGTCGCACTGCGCCCAATCATCTCTGCCGCGCTCCAGCCGAAGGTGCGTTCGGCCGCCGCGTTGGCGTAACTGACGAGTAGATCGGCGTCGAACACGACGCAGGCGAGCGGCATGCGGTCCAGCTGCATCTGCATGCGCGCCAGCAGCTCCTCGCGCTCGCGCGCCATGCGCTGGCGCTCCGAAACGTCCCTCACGAAGCCCGCGAAATAGCGCTGCCCGCCCAGGCGCAACTCGCCGAAGCTCACTTCCACCGGAAGCTCGCTGCCGTCCTTGCGCCGCCCGGTGGTGAGGGTCGATCGCCAATCGAGCCGCTTTTCTCCGGTGCGCAGGTAGCGCGCGACGCTTGCCCGGTGTGCCACGGCAAGTTCCGCCGGCTGCAGCACGGCCAGGTTCTGTCCGACCAGTTCCTCCGGTCGATAGCCGAATACCTCGAGCACCGCCGGACCGGCATAGCGGATGACGCTCGCCTCGTCGATCATCAGGATCGCCTCCGGCGCAGTTTCCCAGAGCGCGCGGAAGCGTTCCTCGCTTTCGCGCAGCGTGCGCTCGGCGCGCTCGCGCTCCTCGATCCTCCGGTTCAGCTCGAGTGCCACCGCGGCGATCTCGCGGGGACCCCGGACCGGGGCACGCACGCTTTGCTCTCCCTCGCTGCGCCGGCGCATCGCGGCGACGATGTCGCCGATCGGCCTCGACAGGCGGCGCGAGGCGAAAAGCGCCAGGATCAGCACGGCGCCCACCGCGAGGGCGAGCAGCAACGCGTCGCGCCGCGCCCTCCCGAATGCCGGACCAAGAACCTGCTCGGTGAGAATCCCGGAAAGCGCGTACCAGTCGGTGCCGGGCACCGCGCGGAACCCCCAGATGCGGTCCTGGTCGGCGGCCCCGCGCGCGCGCGCCGTGCCCGTCCGCAACTCATGAACGCGCTGCATGATGTCGCCGTCGCCCACGTTCCGGCCGATCCAGCCCGCGGCGTCCTCGGAGCGCGCAATGACGATCCCCTCCGCCGTCACCAGCGCGGCAATGGCTCCCTGCGGCACGGAGGAGGGTGCCGGAA
>Ga0214472_10004159_pt1 | contig 15260 bp, 13 predicted proteins | sample RVTome_6_FD_207662 | JGI IMG/M metagenome (GOLD analysis project Ga0214472, IMG submission 207662) | Soil microbial communities from uranium-contaminated site in the Upper Colorado River Basin, Wyoming, United States - RVT140D175 | ecosystem: Environmental > Terrestrial > Soil > Contaminated >...
TGCTCGGCGTGGCGCAGAGCGGCGCGCCGCTGCTGCGCTTTGCCGACTTGGTCGCCGACCAGCCGCTGCTCGAGGCGGCGCGCGCCGCCGCCGACGAGCTGCTCGATGCGGACGAGGCGCTCGCGCGCCGCCATATCGACCGCTGGCTCGGCGTGCGCGCCGACTTCGGCAAGGTCTAGACTCGCGCATGTCCTGGGCCGCGATCGAGCAGCGCTTCGACGCCTACGAGCGCCTGTTGCGCCTCGACAAGCCGATCGGCACGCTGCTGCTGCTTTGGCCGACGCTGTGGGCGGTGTGGCTTGCCTCGCGGGGCATGCCGAGTGCCCCGCTCCTGGCGATCTTCTGCGTGGGCACGCTGCTCATGCGCTCGGCCGGCTGCGCGGTGAACGATTTTTTCGACCGCGAGCTCGACCGCCATGTCGAGCGCACGCGCGACCGGCCGCTCGCCGCGGGGGAGATCCGGCCTGCCGAGGCGCTGGTGCTGGCAGCGCTTCTTGCCGCAGCGGCGTTCGCGCTGGTGCTGATGCTCAACCGGCTCGCGCTGCTGCTCTCCTTTGTCGCGCTCGGCGTCGCCGTCTCCTATCCGCTCACCAAGCGTTTTTTCGCGCTGCCGCAGCTCTACCTCGGCGTCGCTTTCGGCTTCGGCATTCCGATGGCCTACGCCGCCGTCCAGAATCGGCTGCCGGCGGAATGCTGGGTGCTTCTTGCCGCCAACGTGTGCTACGCCTTCGCCTACGACACGGAGTACGCCATGGTGGACCGCGAGGACGACGCGAAGATCGGCATGCGCACATCGGCGCTCACCCTCGGTCGCTACGACGTGGCGGGGGTCATGCTTGCCTACGCGGCGATGCTGGCGCTGCTCGGCTGGGTCGGCGTCATGGCGCGGCTGGGCTGGGCGTATTACGCCGGGCTGGCGATCGCCGCCGGCCTGATGGCCTATCACTACCGCCTCATTCGCGAGCGCTCGCGCGCCGGCTGCTTCAAGGCGTTCCGCCACAACAACTGGGTCGGCGCCGCGGTGTTCGCCGGCATCGCCGCGCACTACGGCCTGCGCTAAGCTTCGCCGATGGCCCTCGAAACGCCGATCGCAAGCTTCGAATTCTCCACCGGGCCGCTGCGCGGGACGCAGCTCGCGCTCTACGGCACGCGCCTCCTGCACCATGGCGTCGCGCAGATGGAAAGCATGGCGCTCGGCGCCATTGCCGCGGTGCGCGTCGGCTACGAGCGGGACGTGCGGCGTATGGGCTGGGGCGTGGTGCTCGCTCTCCTGGCGCTCCTGCTCTTTGTCGTGGCGGGCCCGCTTTCGGGGGCCGCAGCCGAGGCGGCCGCCGAAGTCAGCGGCAACCACTCGATCGCCCGCCTGCTGCGAGGCACCTTGCTCGTGCTTGGAGCGATTGCCAGCCTCCTGCCGGCCGTGGGCGTGGCATGTCTGCTCGGGGGCGGGGCGCTCGGCGCCTTCGGCTGGATCGGCACCACGACGCTCGTTGTCTCGCTGGCGGCGGCCGATCGCGCTTACGCGGTGCGCGGGCAGAACCGCTTGCTGGTGGATTTCGCTGAGCTGCTGGCCGAGCGCGTCGCGCAGAGCGGCCGCTGAAGAATGCACTACGCTGACCTGCGCGGGTTTCTAGACGGACTCGAGGCGCTGGGCGGGCTGAAGCGCATCGCCGCGCCGGTATCGCCGCGGCTGGAAATGACCGAGATCTGCGACCGCGTGCTGCGCGCGGGTGGGCCGGCGCTGCTGTTCGAGCGGCCGGCGGGATTCGCCCTGCCGGTGCTGGGGAACCTGTTCGGTTCGGTGGAGCGCATCGCGCTCGCCATGGGCATCGACGCCGGCACGGACCCGCGCGCGGCGCTGCGCGACATCGGCAGGCTGCTCGCGGCCTTGCGCGAGCCCGATCCGCCCAAGGGGCTGCGTGACGCGGTGACCAGGCTGCCGCAGCTCGCGCGGCTCGCCGGCAAGGTATTCGACATGGCGCCGAAAACGGTGACCTCGGCGCCCTGCCAGGAGACGGTCTGGGAAGGCAAGGACGTGAACCTTGCGCGCCTGCCGGTGCAGACCTGCTGGCCCGGCGACGCGGGGCCGCTCATCACATGGGGTCTTACCGTGACGCGCGGGCCGCTGAAGCCGCGCCAGAACCTCGGCATCTACCGCCAGCAGGTCATCGGCCCGAACCGCGTCATCCTGCGCTGGCTCGCGCACCGCGGCGGCGCGCTCGACTTTCGCGACCACCAGCTCGCGCACCCGGGCGAACCGTTCCCGGTCGCAGTGGCGCTGGGTGCCGATCCGGCGACCATGCTCGCCGCCGTGACGCCGGTGCCGGACGCGCTCGGCGAGTACCAGTTTGCGGGTCTGCTGCGCGGCGCGCGCACCGAGCTCGCCAAGTGCATCGACAGCGACCTGCAGGTGCCGGCGCGTGCCGAAATCGTCCTCGAAGGATCGATCCACCCCGGCGATGTCGCGCTCGAGGGCCCGCACGGCGACCACACGGGCTACTACAACGAGGCCGAGCGCTTCCCCGTGCTCACGCTGGAGCGGATCACGCTGCGCCGGGATCCGATCTACCACTCGACCTATACCGGCAAGCCGCCGGACGAGCCGGCGATGCTCGGCGTGGCGCTGAACGAGATCTTCGTGCCGCTGCTGGCGAAGCAGTTTCCGGAAATTGCCGACTTCTACCTGCCGCCGGAAGGCTGCTCCTACCGGCTCGCGGTGGTGAGCCTGAAAAAGCAGTACCCGGGCCACGCCAAGCGGGTGATGTTCGGCATCTGGAGCGTGCTCCGGCAGTTCATGTACACCAAGTTCATCGTTGTCGTGGACGACGACATCGACGTGCGCGACTGGAAGGAAGTGGTGTGGGCGCTCAGCACGCGCGTCGATCCGGCGCGCGATACGCTGATCGCAGAGAACACGCCGATCGATTACCTCGACTTCGCGAGCCCGGTGGCGGGATTGGGCTCGAAGATGGGCATCGACGCCACCAGCAAGTGGCCGGGCGAGACGTCCCGCGCCTGGGGCCGCCCGATCGCCATGGATGCCGAGGTGAAGAAGAAAGTCGACGCGATGTGGAGGGAGCTGGGGCTCTAAGCGGCCGCCCGCACGGGCGCGGCGGCGTAGCGACCCATCAGCTCCGCCTGCTTCGCTCTCGCGGCCAAGGCGCTCTTTGCCTTGATGTGGCCGAAGCCGCGGATCGCCTCCGGCAGTGAGGCAATTTCTACGGCGAGCGCGTGGTTGTCGCGCGTCAGGTCCCGCAGGAGCCGATCAACCGTCTGCTCGTACTCGCCGATCAGCGCGCGCTCCATGCGCCGCTCCGCGGTGCGGCCGAAGACGTCGAGCGGCGTGCCGCGCAGGCCCTTGAGCCTGGCGAGCAGGCCGAACGCGCGCAGCATCCACGGCCCGAACTGCATCTTGCGCGGCTCGCCGGTGACCGGGTCGGCCTTGGCGAGGAGCGGCGGCGCCAGGTGGAAGTTCACGCGGTAGTCGCCCTCGAACATGCCCTCGATCTTCTTCCTGAACTCGCCCGTGGCGTACAGGCGCGCGACCTCGTACTCGTCCTTGTAGGCGAGAAGCTTCGCGTAGTAGCGCGCCACCGCCTCGGCGAGCTTCGTGCCGCCCACCGCGTCCTGCTCGGCCGCGCGCACGCGCTCGACGAGCGCGCGATAGCGCGCGGCGTAGGCGGCGTTCTGGTAGCCGGTGAGGAACTGCACGCGCCGCTCGAGCAGCTCGCCGAGGTCGCGCGAGAAGTGCTGCTCGATGGAGATGACGTCCGCCGGCAGCGCGATGCGCCGCACGCGCTCGAGGTCCACCGCCGCGCGCCGGCCCCAGAGAAAGCTTCTCTTGTTGAAATCCACGGCCACGCCGTTCAGTTCGATCGAGCGTTCGATCGCCTCGCGCCCGAGCGGCACCCAGCCTTTCTGCGAGGCGTAGCCGAGCATGAACATGTTGGTGGCTATGGAATCGCCCATCAGCGCGGCGGCGATCTCCGTCGCCGGCACGAAATCGACGCTCTTGCCGCCGCAGGCTTCGGCGATGTCATGCTGCAGGTTGGAGCCGGGCAGCTGCCAGTCCGGGTTGCTGACGAATGCCGCTGTCGGCGAAGTGGTGCCGTTCACGACCGCACGCGTGCGCCCGGCGCTCATCTTGTCGAGCGCGTCGCCGCTCGCGCTCACCACCAGGTCGCAGCCGATCACCAGGCGTGCATCGCCCGTGCCGAGGCGGGCCACGTGCAGATGGTCTGCGCTCGAGGCGATCCTCACGTGCGACATCACTGCGCCGTACTTCTGCGCCAGGCCCGACATGTCGAGCACCGACACCCCCTTGCCCTCGAGATGCGCCGCCATGCCGAGAATCTGGCCGATGGTGATGACGCCCGTGCCGCCGATGCCGGTGACCAGAACGCCGCAGGGCTCCGCCAGTGACGCGGGTACCGGCTCGGCGAGCACCGGGAAGTCCTCGCCCGCTGCGCGGGCCCCCTGCTTGCCTTTCCTCAGCTGTCCGCCTTCCACGGTAACGAAGCTCGGGCAGAAGCCCTTCACGCAGGAGAAGTCCTTGTTGCAGGAGGACTGGTTGATGGTGCGCTTGCGGCCGAATTCGGTCTCCAAAGGCTCCACCGAGAGGCAGTTCGACTTGGCGCTGCAATCGCCGCAGCCCTCGCACACCATCTCGTTGATCACTGCGCGCTTCGCGGGATCGGGGTAGGTGCCGCGCTTGCGGCGCCGGCGCTTCTCGGAGGCGCAGGTCTGGTCGTAGATCAGCGCCGAGACGCCGGGTTGCTCGCGCAGCATGCGCTGCACGGCGTCGAGCTCGTCGCGATGGCGGATTTGCACGCCGGGCGCCCAGTTGGTGCCCGCCGGGTACTTCTCCGGCTCGTCGGTGACGAGCACGATGGGCTGCACCCCTTCGGCTGCGATCTGGCGGGAAATAATCGCCGGATCGAGCGGCCCGTCATGGTGCTGGCCGCCGGTCATCGCCACGGCGTCGTTGTAAAGAATCTTGTAGGTCATGTTGACCTTGGCGGCCACCGCGGCGCGGATGGCGAGCAGGCCCGAGTGGAAATAGGTGCCGTCGCCGAGATTGGCGAAGATGTGCTTTTCCTCGGTGAACGGCGCCTGCCCGATCCAGGGCACGCCCTCGGCGCCCATGTGCGTGAAGGTGGAGGTATTGCGGTCCATCCACACCGCCATGAAGTGGCAGCCGATGCCCGCCGTGGCGCGGCTGCCTTCGGGCACGCGCGTGGACGTGTTATGCGGGCAGCCGGAGCAGAAATAGGGCTGGCGCACGGTGGTGACGCGCGGCTTGGCGAGCGCCTTGTCCTTGAAATCGAGAAACGCGAGCCGTTCCTTGAATTGCGCGCCGAGCCGCTCGGCGAGCCCGAGCTTCTCCAGGCGCTTGGCGATGGCGCGCGCCACGATCGCCGGATTGTGCTCGTAGTGCGCCGGCAGGAGCCAGGTGCCGGCGGGCTGCCCCGCGGCGCGGCTCCATTCGCCGTTGTCGTCGAATTTGCCGACCACGCGCGGGGCGCGCTTGCCGGCCTCCCAGGTGTAGAGCTCTTCCTTGATCTGGTACTCGATCAGCTGGCGCTTTTCCTCGACGACGAGGATCTCCTCCAGGTCCTTGGCGAAGCGCCGCGCGCCCTGCGGCTCGAGGGGCCAGGACATCGCCACCTTGTACACGCGCAGGCCGATGTCGCGCGCCACGCGCTCGTCGATGCCGAGATCGGAGAGCGCCTGCATCGTGTCGCCGAAGCTCTTGCCCGTGGTGATGATGCCCAAGCGCGCCTGCGGCGAATCCCAGACGAGGCGGTCCAGGCCATTGGCGCGCACGTAGGCGATCGCCGCGTACACCTTCCAGTCGAGCAGGCGTGCCTCCTGCTCGAGGAACCCGTCCGGCCAACGGATATTCAGGCCGCCCTGCGGCATGGCGAAATCGGCCGGCAGCTTCACTTGTACGCGCTCCGGGTCCACGATCACCGAGGCGCCCGATTCCACGACGTCGGTGACGCACTTGAAGCCGATCCAGCAGCCCGAGTAGCGGCTCATGGCATAGCCGTGCAGGCCGAAATCCAGGTAGTCCTGTACGTGCGCCGGATTGAGGACCGGGATGCAGCAGGCCTTCAGGATGTGCTCGCTCTGGTGCGCAAGCGTGGAGGATTTCGCCGCGTGGTCGTCGCCCGCGAGCACCAGGACGCCGCCGTGCTTGGACGTGCCGGCCGAATTGGCGTGCTTGAAGACGTCGCCGCAGCGGTCCACGCCCGGGCCTTTGCCGTACCACATGCCGAAGATGCCGTCGTACTTGGCGCCCGGGAACATGCCTACCTGCTGCGTCCCCCAGAGCGCGGTCGCCGCGAGGTCCTCGTTAACGCCGGGCTGGAACCTCACGTGATGCGTCTCGAGGTGCTTCTGCGCGCGCCACAGCGACTGGTCGAGCCCGCCGAGCGGCGAGCCGCGGTAGCCGGAAACGTACCCCGCGGTGTTCAGGCCGGCGCGCCGGTCGCGCTCGCGCTGCAGCAGCAGCAGGCGGATGAGCGCCTGCGTGCCGGTAAGGAAGACGCGCCCCTTGTCGAGCGTGTATTTGTCGTCGAGAGAAACCTCGGCAAGCTTGCGGGCATCGACCGGTGCGTTCATCGATATGCCTCCATTGCGGATTTTCCTTCTACCACAGGCTTAGACAGCGGCGCGCGAGTTGATTCGCGGCGCCGCGGCCGGCCCCGGCGCGGCGCCCGCCGGCTTGTCCCAATAGGGCTCGGGACCGAAGGACTCGGCGAGGAAATCGATGAACACGCGCGTCTTGGCCGGCAGATGGCGCCGGTGCGGGTAGACGGCGTAAATGCCGACGTCGGTACCGAAGTCGTAGCCGGGCAGCAGCGGCACCAGGGAACCTTCCTCGAGCTGGCGGCGCACGTCCCACGTGGATTTCAGCGCCACGCCGAGGCCCGCCACCGCCCACTCGCGCAGCACTTCCCAGTTGTCGCAGGCGTAGCGGCCGGTGACGCGCACCGAGCCGCGCTTGCCGACCGGGCTCTTGTATTCCCAGGCCATGGCGAATCCGTGCTCCCAGCTCGCCACCAGGCAGTTGTGCTTGGCGAGGTCCTGCGGCGCCTTGGGTTCGCCGTGCGCGCGCAGGTAGTCGGGACTCGCGCATACCACGCGCCGGTTGGGTGCGAGCTTGCGCGCCGCGAGCGAGGAGTCCTTGAGCTCCGCGATGCGCACGGCGAGATCGAACCCCTCCTCGATCAGGTTGATGGAGCGGTCCGACAGGCTGAGCGCCAGCTCCACTTTCGGATAGCGCTGCGCAAAGCGCGGCACCAGCGGCGCGATGTGCTGGTGGCCGAACGAGGCGGGCAGGGCGACGCGCAGCACGCCCTGCGGCTCTACGCGGCGCGAGGTCACGGCGGCGTCCGCCTCGTCGATCTCGGCGAGGATGCGCTGCGAGGTCTCGTAGTAGCTCGCACCTTCGTCCGTGAGGTGCAGGCTGCGCGTGGTGCGGTTGACGAGGCGCACGCCGAGACGCGCTTCGAGCGCGGCCAGCGCGCGGCTCACCACCGCGGTGGACACGCCAAGCTCGCGCGCCGCCGCCGACAGGCTGCCGGCCTCGACGATCTTGCAAAGCACCAGCATGCCATGAACCACGTCACGCATATCTTTGCGTCATCAGCAAAAGAGTGTTGTTTATAACCGCTATTCTAAACCAGGCTGCAAAGGCATATATTTGCTGCACCGCAGTAGAAACACTGAAAAGGAACAGCAGATGAACGCGTACGAAATCGAGCAGATCGAGAAAGACATAAGGGCCAGCTTCAGGCTGCCGCTGTCTTTTCATGGCTGGGCCGACATCGAGCGCCGCGCGCGCCAGGAGCGTGCCCGCGTACTGGGGGAGGGCATTGTCAAGTTTGTCGCCGCAGTGCGGTCGAAGCTGACGGGCTTCAGCCGCGGCGTGCGCACCGCCGCCGCAAACTGCACCAGCGCGAGGCCGCACCACAGCTAGAACACCCGATTAGGCAGGCCCCGCCGCGGTATCCTCCTCCCTCCTCCTCCGCGGCGGGGCTGCGCCTGGCCCGATTGCGCCGGCATCGACGCCGGCGGGCGTCAGGCAGCCGTTTGCCGCAGGGCGCAAAAGCGGATATCGTGCGCCGCGCCGCCTTCGTACGGAGCACCGCCATGGGACGCCCGGAAAAGATCCGCCTCGGCGACGTCCTCGTCGCGCAGAAGGCGATCTCGCAGGATCAGCTGAGGATCGCGCTCGAGCAGCAGAAGAAGAGCGGTCGCCGGCTCGGGCGCGTGCTGGTCGAGCAGGGCTTCGTCAACGACGAGCAGATCTGCGAAGCGATCTCGCGGCAGTTGAACATCCAGTACGTCAATCTCAAGTTCTACAACCTGAATCAGGACGTGGTGCGGCGCCTGCCCGAGGCGCAGGCGCGGCGCTTTCGCGCCATCGTGCTCGAGGACCGGCGCGCGAACGTGCTGGTCGGCATGGCGGATCCGACGGACCTGTTCGCCTACGACGAGCTCGGCAGGATCCTGCAGAAGGACCTCGAGGTGGCGGTGGTGGGCGAAGCGGCGCTGCTGCAGACGGTGGACCGGGTCTATCGTCGCACCGAGGAAATCTCGGGCCTGGCGAAGGAGCTGGAGCGAGACGTCGGCGATTCCTACGTCGACTTCGGCGCGCTCGGCGCGGGCGCCGAGGATGCGCCGGTCGTCAAGCTGCTGCAGAGCGTGTTCGAGGATGCGATCCAGGTGAACGCTTCCGACGTGCACATCGAGCCGCAGGAAACGGCGCTGCAGATCCGTTTTCGCATCGACGGCGCGCTCAACCCGCAGACGCAGGCCGACCCCAAGATCGCGCCGGCGCTCGCGCTGCGCCTGAAGCTGATGGCGGGTCTCGACATCTCGGAGAAGCGCCTGCCCCAGGACGGCCGCCTGAACGTCATCGCGCGCGACCAGAAGATCGACGTGCGCATGTCCACCATGCCGACGCAGCACGGCGAGTCCGTGGTGCTCCGGCTGCTGAACCGCCGCGCCACGCGCCAGTCGCTCGACAGCTTGGGCATGCCGTCGCAGATGCTGCAGCGCTTCCGCGAGATCATCCAGAAGACCGCCGGCATGGTGCTGGTGACCGGGCCGACCGGCAGCGGCAAGACCACCACGCTGTATTCCGCGCTTTCCGAGGTGAATACGCCGGAGCGCAAGATCGTCACTGTCGAGGATCCGGTCGAGTACCGCATGGCCGGCATCAACCAGGTGCAGGTCAACGAGAAGATCGACCTCACGTTCGCGCGCGTGCTGCGCTCGGCGCTGCGCCAGGACCCGGACATCATCCTGGTGGGCGAGATCCGCGACGAGGACACGGCGCAGATCGCGCTGCGCGCGGCGCTCACCGGCCACCTGGTGTTCTCCACTCTGCATACCAAGGACGCGGTGAGCACGCCGATCCGCCTGATCGACATGGGCGCGCCGAGCTACATGGTGGCGACCTCGGTGCATGCGGTGGTGGCGCAGCGGCTGGTGCGGCTGAACTGCGAGACCTGCAACGCCGAATACCAGCCGGATGCCGACGAGTCGCGTTGGCTGGCGGCCGAGCTCGGGGACAACTATGCCGGCCGCAAGTATTTTCATGGGCGCGGCTGCTCGCACTGCAACGGCACGGGATTCGCGGGGCGCATGGGTGTCTACGAGATGCTGGAGATGACCCCGGAGCTGGCGCGCGCGGTGGTGGCGCGCGACCCCAACGCTTTCGGCGAGGTGGCGCGGCCGCAGATGCAGGGCGCGCGGCTCACCGATCGGGCGCTCGAGCTGGTGCTCAAGGGCCGCACCACCGTCGCGGAAGTGCTCAAGGTCGCGACGCAGGTGGAGGAGTAGCGTGCCGAACTATGCCTACCGCGGGCGTGACACTCGCGGCGGCCTGGTGACCGGTCGGCTCGAGGGCACGGATTCCGGCGCCGTCGCCGACCAGTTGCTCGCCATCGGCGTGACGCCGGTGGACATCCAGCCGGTCGCCGAGAGCGCCGCGATCGCGGCGCCCGATTGGTGGCGGCGACTCAGCGCCCCGCCGATCACCGACGTCGACATCATGCTGTTCTCGCGACAGATGTACGCGCTGCTGAAGGCGGGCGTGCCGATCATGCGCGCCCTCGCCGGGTTGCAACAGTCGACGCGCAATGCCTCGCTTGCCGAGGTGATCGGCGACCTGCGCACCAGCCTCGACTCCGGCCGCGAGCTTTCGGCGGCGATGCGCAGCCATCCCAGGGTGTTCAGCCCGTTCTACATCAGCGTGATCCGCATCGGCGAGGCGACCGGCGAGCTCGACCAGTCGTTCAACCGCATGTTCGGCTACCTGGAGTTCGACAAGGAGATCCGCGACCGCATCAAGGGGGCCGTGCGCTACCCGATCATCGTGCTGGTGGTGATCGCGGTGGCGGTGGCGGTGGTGAACTTCTTCGTCATCCCGGCATTCGCCAGGATCTTCGCGGCGCAAAAAGTGCCGCTGCCGCTCCTGACGCAGATGCTGATCGGCACGTCCAATTTCTTTGTCGCCTACTGGTGGGCGATGCTGGCGGCGCTGCTCGCGGCCGTGTTCGGGGCGCAGATCTACGTCGGCACGGAGCAGGGGCGCTATCAATGGGACCGCTGGAAACTCCGCATTCCGCTCGCTGGCCCGATCATCCTGCGCGCGACGCTCGCGCGCTTCGCGCGCGGCATGTCGCTCGCGACCCGTGCCGGGGTGCCGATCGTGCAGGCGATGTCGGTGGTGGCCGAGGTGGTGTCGAATTCGTACATGGCCTTGCGCATCAGCCAGATGCGCGACGGAGTGGAGCGCGGCGAAAGCGTGTTGCGCACGGCGACCGCGAGCGGCATCTTCACGCCAGTGGTGCTGGAGATGGTCTCGGTGGGAGAGGAGACCGGCGAGCTCGACGATCTCATGGACGAGGTCGGGGACATGTACGAGCGCGAGGTGGACTACGATATCAAGAACCTCGCGGCCAACATCGAGCCGATCCTCACCGTGGCGCTGGGGGTGATGGTCCTGATCCTGGCGCTTGGCGTGTTCCTGCCGATCTGGGGCCTCGGCAACGTGCTGCTGAAGCAGTGATTCCCGCCAGCCGGCAGCGCAACTACCTGCAATCCGGGCTGTACGTGATCATTGCCGTGATATTGACGGCGGTGCTCCTGGAGCGGTTACTCACTTACGCCGAGGCGGCTGAAAAAGCTGCCATGGAGGCGACCCTCAGCCAGCTTCATGCCAGCCTGTATGCGCGGGTTGCTTTCCTTGCCCTGAAGGGCGAGTACGAGACGATCGAGGCGCTGCCACGCCGCAGCCCGTTCCTTACGGCCGTCATGCAGGCGTCGAATTATCAGGGTGAATTCGTGGGCATTCCTGCGGAGATCGAGGGCGGCAGCTGGCTCTATGACCGGCTGCGCAACGAGCTGGTCTACGTGCCGAATCTGAAGCGCTACCTCGTCGCCGACCCGGACGACCTGGACGTCGAGCACTTACGCTTCCGGCTGGAGGTGCTGAAGTCCCCAACGCAGTCGCTTATGGGCGTGGCTATACGGCCGGTTACGGCTTTCCGATGGGACCCAGCGCAGTGAGAATTCTCACAAAGTTTCTAGCTTTGACGTCGGAACCGATTGACGCGTATTGACAAAGCCAGTTGCAAGGTTATTCGCTTGTGCGTATTATCGGACCCCAGGATATGAGGGGTGGGGTCGGGGACGGCGTAGCTTGGGACCCTGCTGAGCAAATAACGTCGAGAGGAAGGAACAGTCATGCGCAAGGTTGTGCAAGCGGGATTCACCCTGATCGAGCTCGTCGTGGTGATCGTCATCCTCGGCATTCTTGCCGCGATCGCGGTGCCGCAATTCATCGACATTTCGGAGAATGCGCGACAGGCGGTTGGCCAGAGTGGGTGCGGTGCGATCCAATCGCAGGCCGTGCTGCACTTCGCCTCGAACAGGACGGCGACTCCGGTTGCTACCTTGATTTCTGCGGTTAATGGCGCTTCCACAGGTGTAGAACTTTCGGGAACGTGCGGTGCGATTCAAGCTAATGTGCCGTCGGTAGGCACCCCGACGACCGTGGTGGCCTGCACCCCAATTCCTGCGGCGCTCTGTTCGTGACAGGGTTTCTCTGGAGTTGGTAGCGCGTCCGGAGTCGGTAAAAGGGGCCCTTGTGGGCCCCTTGTTTTTTCTGGCGCTCGCCCTTGCTGCCGTCGGGTCCGTCCTCGGGGCCGTAACGCCGTGCGCGCTTTCTCTATTGGCCCTGCTCGGGGCAGGCTGGACTGATCATGCAAACGGAAAGGCGTCGTCGCACCCAGCAATCGCCGTGGTCTCCTTCACGGTGTTGGTTTTGTTCAATGTGATGGTCCTTAGCCCAGCGTACACGCCTGCGGGCTTGTACCAACCGCTGCTGCTGCTGGCGGCATTCTTTGTCGTACGCAACTTCACGCAGCGCGCGGAACGTGACGCAGCGATTACAACATTCCTATTGTGCGCAGCTTTGGCGGTCTGGGGTCTGTACGAAGTCAGCGGGCGCGGATTGGCGCGCGCGCAATCACTATTTGAAACTCCGGCAACTTACTCGGCAGCAATAAACTTAACGCTCGTTCCAATTCTCGCCGCTCTTCTTGTCGGCGCGCGTAAGCGCGTCACGATTGCCGGCGTCGTACTGCTATCCGCTGCGGTATTTGCCGCAGATAGCCGGGGAGGCCTGCTCGCCATAGCCGGGGGCCTTGGACTTGCTGCCATTCTCGGCACGCGTGCGCGTTTAGTGCGTCCACGCGCTATAGCGATCATGCTGGCTACGCTGGTTACGGGGTGGGTACTGGCAACTGCGGTTCGCGCGTTGCCGGTGTCGCGAACAGAGGCGAGCCCAAGCGCGACAGATCGGGCGGCATCCTCCTTGTCCCGGCTCGAGCTCTTTGCGCTTTCCTGGAGCGCGTGGAAAGAGCGTCCCATGCTCGGAACGGGATACCTTACGTATCGATATACGCTGGAGAAGGAGCGGGAACAGGTTCCGAGCTACGGCGCCTCGGGCGAAACCTGGTTCGTGCATAACGACTACCTGCAGATACTGCAGGAACTTGGCCCAATTGGACTCCTGGCGTTTCTTGGTATCACGCTATATCCGCTGCTACTGGCCTATCGGCGAATTCCGGAACTCGCTCCTGAAGCGCGCCCAGCTGCGGTGGCGATCGCAGGGGCAATGGCTGCAATGTCTGTGCATGCTTTGGTGGACTTTCCGTTCTACGTTCCTGTCTGCTTGTTGCTCTACGGCGCATTGCTCGGTGCGCTCGATCGGCGCTTAAGCGCAGGCGTACAAAGCTCGACGCTGGCGAGGCGATCTTCGCCGCTCTTTCGCATCGCGCGTACCGGAATTCTGACACTCGCCGCGATAGTCCTTCTACGTCCCGTTGCTGCGGAGGCGGCGGCGGAGTGGGGTTTGCGTAAAGCCGCGACTGGCGAAGGGCAGATTGCCGCTTTCTGGCTCGGTGCCGCACGGCGCCTGGAATCTAGGGACTGGCGCTACCATTGGTACGCGGGGCAGTTCTGGGATGCTCAGGCCGCGGAATCGGGAAAGCCTGAAGCGGCGCAATTGGCTGCCGATGCGTATGCCGCAGGCTTCGCGGCAAACCCGCTGGAGGTCAAGAGCCTTTTGGGCAGGATTTCCGTGCATCGCCGCCACAGACAGTTGCTGCGGGAAGCCGCCGACCCGAGCACGCTGCAGCAATGGCTGGCGCAGGCCAAAGCGCTGGCGCCGCTCAACCCGGCGGTACAGCGGGAGCTCGCCCGATGATGCGGCGCGTTTCAGGCTTCACGTTGGCTGAATTGGTGATCGTCATTGTGATTGCGGCCATTCTTGCCGCCATCGCGATTCCCCAGTTCAATCTGCGCGAAATCGACGCCACCTGGTTCCATGAGCAAGTTCGCTCGGGCGTTCGATACGCGCAGCGCACCGCGGTTGCGCAACGGCGCTGCGTTTTCGTTTCCGTCACGGCGACGCAGCTGAGGCTCTTGTACGGCGATGCGGCCTGCAGTATCACGGCCCTACAGGTCCGAGATCTCGCCCAGGACGCACCTTTCGAGCTGAATGCGCCGACCGGGATTGCGTTGAGTTCGGCACCGAATCCATTCAGCTTCAACGGTCTTGGGCAGCCGAGCGCGGCGGCGTCCGTCAGCGTCGATGGTAAGACCGTGACCGTGAACGCGGAGTCCGGCTATGTGCAGTAGCCGCCAGCGTGGGCTGTCTCTCATCGAGACGGTGGTTTTCATCGTGGTGCTGGGCATCGGCATCGCGGGGCTGGCAGTTCTGTACAACCAGCTCACTTTGGCAAGCGTGGACCCGTTGGTGCGAAAGCAGGCGGTGGCCATCGCCAGCTCGCTGATGGAGGAGATTCAGCTGCGACCGTTCACATTCTGCGACCCGGACGACCCGGCGGTGTTCACGGCGGCCTCGCCGGCAGGCTGTGCGACGCAAGAAGTCATTGGCGCCGAAGGCGGCGAAACGCGCTACGGCCCGGCCTTTTTCGACAACGTCAGTGACTATGCCGCATTCCCGCCAATGGCGGGCAGCATCCAGGACATTACCAACACGACGATAAACGGTCTCACCGGGTACTCGGCACAAGTGCAGATCGTCGCCGCCGGCGGTGATTTCCCGGCTGCGATCCCTGCTGACGAAGCCCTGCGAATTACCGTGACCGTTACAGGGCCTGCCAATACTCAAGTCGTGCTGCAAGGCTACCGCCTGCGTTATGCACCCAACTCACCCTGAACGCGGCGTAACGCTGATCGAGCTCGTGCTGACGATCGTGATCGTCGGCATCATCCTCGCCGCCATCGCCTATTTCATCAACCCCTTGCGCCAGGGCACCGACGTCGCGCTTCGCGCCGAGCTCACGGACATCGCCAACAACGCGCTGCAACGCATGGGCCGAGACGTGAAGCTCGCCCTGCCAAACAGCGTGCGTACGACGACCGCGGGCACCTCCAGGTTTGTGGAATTCATCGCCGTGCGTACCGCGGGCCGCTACCGCGCGGACGGCGGCGGAGTCGCGGGCGGCGTCGATTGCGACGACGACGACGCGGCGCTCGCTGCGCCCGACGACGACCAGCTCTCTTTCGACCTGCCCGACCGCTGCTTCAAGACCCTCGGCAAGCTGCCTGGCGCTGTTGCCGCCGGCAGCGACCAGCTGGTCCTCAACAATTACGGCTTTCCCGACCAGGACGCCTACCAGACGGCGGGCACGCTCAACCGCGTCGTGGTC
>Ga0214472_10004160_pt1 | contig 15259 bp, 14 predicted proteins | sample RVTome_6_FD_207662 | JGI IMG/M metagenome (GOLD analysis project Ga0214472, IMG submission 207662) | Soil microbial communities from uranium-contaminated site in the Upper Colorado River Basin, Wyoming, United States - RVT140D175 | ecosystem: Environmental > Terrestrial > Soil > Contaminated >...
TTCTGGACTGAACCTGCGGGGGGCTGAGCGCCCCCCGTGCCCCCGCTAGCATGGCGCTGCGCGACTACTACGAAGTGCTGGGCGTTCCGCGGAACGCCTCCGACCAGGAGATCAAGTCGGCCTACCGCCGGCTCGCCCTGAAGCACCATCCCGACCGCAACCCCGGGGACGCCCAGGCCGAGGAGCGCTTCAAGGAGGCGGCCGAGGCCTACGGCGTCCTCGGCGACCCCGACAAGCGGCGTCGCTACGACGCCTACGGACAGGCCGGGCTCGGTGGCGGCGCCCAGGGCTTCGACCCGACGATCTTCGCCGACTTCAGCGACATCCTGGGCGACTTCTTCGGCTTCGGGGACGCTTTCGGCCGCCGCCGCGGCCCACGCCGCGGGGCCGACCTGCGCTACAACCTCGACGTCAGCTTCGAGGAGGCGGCGTTCGGCATGCAGACGCAGCTTCGTATCCCGCGCGCGGAGCGCTGCGCTGCCTGCTCGGGCAGCGGCGCCGCCCCGGGAACCCATCCGACGAGCTGCCCCACCTGCCGCGGCTCCGGGCAGGTCACGTTCCAGCAAGGCTTCTTCAGCGTGGCACGCACCTGCAGCCACTGCCGCGGGTCGGGCCGCATCGTGAGCGAGCCCTGCAATACCTGCCGCGGCCAGGGCCAGGTGCCGATCGAGCGCACGCTCCAGATCCAGATTCCCGCGGGAGTCGACAACGGCAGCCAGCTTCGCATCGGCGGCGAGGGCGAGCCCGGAGCCCTGGGCGGGCCCTCGGGCGACCTCTACGTCGTGCTGCGTGTCGCCGACCACGCCTTCTTCAAACGCGACGGCACGCACCTGGTCTGCGAGATGCCGGTGGGCGTCGCCCAGGCCGCGCTCGGCGCGACGATCGAGGTGCCGACACTCGACGGCGCCAAGGCCAAGCTCAACCTTCCGGAAGGAACGCAGTCCGGTACGGTGCTGAAGCTGCGGGGCCAGGGCATCCCGGCGCTCGGCGGCCGCGGCCGCGGAGACCTGCACGTCCTCGTACGCGTGGTGGTGCCGAAGCACCTCAACGCCGAGCAGCGCCGGCTCTTCGAGCAGCTCGCGAAGACGCTGCCGGTTCCGGACGTGAAGGACAAGGACAAGTCGCTCCTCGACCGGATGAAGGACCTCCTCTCCTGAGGCGGCCTCTGGCTCTGGTGCGCGCGCTCAGCGTGAACGTCGAGGCGGCTCGCGAGGACGAGGCCGTGGCTGCGCTCTGGGATCACGGCACCTGCGGCGTCGAGGTGAGACCCGCCGCCGCGGGACGCGTCGAGCTCCTGGCCTACTTCGAGCACGAGCCCGATCCGGAACGAATAGAGAGCGTTCTGCCCGACGCCGCAATCGCAGGCGTGCCCGTCCCCGACGTCGACTGGCTGGCCCGCTTCCGCGAGGGCTTTCGCCCCTTCCGCGTGGGACGCTTCCTGGTCAGCCCATGCTGGGAAGCCGCAGCGCCGTCGCCCGAGCTCCTGGTCGTCGATCCCGGGCGGGCCTTCGGGACCGGCACGCACGAGACGACCCGGCTGTGCCTGGAAGCCCTCGAGGAGCTGGCTTCACGCAGACCGCTCGGACGCACGCTCGATCTCGGCTCCGGAACGGGCCTCCTGGCCGTGGCCGCGGAGCGTCTCGGCGCCTGGCCGCTCGTCGCCTCGGACATCGACCCTGAGGCCACGGACGCCTCGCGGCTCCACGCCCGCCTCAACTCCGCTCGGCTCCACGTCGTGCGGGCCGACGGCGGAACGGCCTTTCGCCCGGGTCGCTTCGACCTGGTGCTGGCCAACCTGATGGCGCTGCTCCTGATCGACCGTGTCGCGGAGATTTGCGCCCTCGTCGCCCCGGGCGGGGCGCTGGTCCTGTCCGGCCTGCTGCTGGACGACGTGCCACCCGTGCGGCAGGCCTACGCCGCCTGCGGCACGCCGCGCGAGCGGAGGCTCGGCGAATGGGCCGCGCTGGTGTTCGACGCCCCGGACGCCTTCTCTTGCCCGGGCGCGAGCGCGCGGCGATGAGCGTCCCCCGCTTTCACGTCCCTGCGGCCGCACCAGGCGCGAGAGTGACGCTATCGGAGCACGCCGCCCACCACGCCCGCGAGGTGCTGCGGCTCCGCACGGGAGCGCCGGTGCACGTCTTCGACGGCGCGGGTGGCGAGTGGGACGGCGTCCTCGAGGAGGTCTCGCGGCGCGCCGTCACGGCACATCTCCTGCACGCGGTCGAGACGCGGCCGGAGTCGCCGCTGCGCCTCGTGCTGGCGATGGCGGCCCTAAAGGGCGACCGCATGGAGCTCGTGATCCAGAAGGCGACTGAGCTCGGCGTCACCGAGATCTGGCCGGTGGTGACCTTCCGCACCGATGCAGCCGCCCGCCCCGCGCTCAACGGCTCGCGCGGCGAGCGCTGGGAGCGGGTCGCCTCGGGCGCTGCCGAGCAGTGCGGGCGCGCCGTGGTGCCGCTCGTCGCTCCCACGACCACGCTCGAGGGCCTGGTGCAGCGCGCGTTCGACGGGACGCGCGCCGTGCTGCTGGAGACCCCGGGACACCCGGCACTCGCGTCGCTGTCCGTCGACCCGACCTCGCCGCTCCTGCTTCTCGTCGGCCCGGCCGGCGGCTTCGAGCCCGCGGAGGCGACCGCCTTGCGCGCGGCGGACTTCGCCGCCGCATCGCTCGGGCCGCGGATCCTGCGCGCCGAGACGGCCGCGGTCGCGGCAGTGGCGGTCGCTCAGGCTGCTTGGGGCGACCTGCGTTCCTGAGCTCGGGCCGCTTCTCCGTCATGGTTCGAGCGTTACGTCTACGGCGCCGAGACGCCCCAGGTGCGCTGAGGCCGTCCGACACCGTTTCGGTCGACGTCCTCTAACCCAGAGCCTGCAGCGCCGTCACGACGGCGACGTCGGCGAAGTCCTGGACCGAGCAGCCGCGCGAGACGTCGTTCACCGGCTTGTTCAGGCCCTGAAGGATCGGGCCGATCGCGCGGGCGCCGCCGAGGCGCTCGGTGATCTTGTAGGCGATGTTTCCCGAGTTCAGGTCCGGGAAGATGAAGACGTTGGCGCGGCCCTCGAGCGGGCTGCCGGGGCACTTCTTCGCGGCCACCTCGGGCACGATCGCCGCGTCGAACTGCATCTCGCCGTCGACGAGCAGCTCGGGCTCGGCTTGCCGCAGCAGCACGACCGCCTGCTTGACGCGGTCGATCGAGGCGTCCTTCGCGCTGTCGCGCGTGGAGAACGAGAGGAACGCGACGCGAGGCTCGTGCCCGAAAGCGCGGGCGCTCAGCGCCGTGGCGCGGCCGATCTCGGCGAGCGTCTCGGCATCCGGCGCGATCACGGTCGAGCAGTCCGCATAGAAGTAGACGCGCTCGGGCCACGTCATCACGAACACCGAGGACGCGCGCTTGATCCCCTGGCGCATGCGCACGATCTCGAAGGCCGGGATGAACGGCTTCGTGTCGCTGTTGAGGCCGCAGACCATGCCCTCGGCCTCGCCCGCGTCGACCGCCAGCGCCCCGAAGTAGTGTGGCAGGCGCGCGCGCTCGACCGCCTGCTCCGGCGTCACGCCCTTTTGGCGGCGCAGCTCCAGGTAGCGCGCGGCGAACGCCTCGCGGCTCGCGTCGCGCGCCGGGTCGCGCACGCCGACGCCGTCGATCGTCACCCCGAGCGACTTCGCCCTGGCGCGGACCGTGCCCTCGTCTCCGACCAGCACGGGGCGCGCCAGACCACGCTCGACCAGCCAGGCCGCGGCGCGGATCGCCCGCTCCTCGACGCCCTCCGCGTAGACGATTCGCGCGCCGCGTCCCTTGACGCGCGCGTACGCCTGCTCCATGAAACCCATGTGTCATAGCTTCGTGCAGAACGCCCGCGCGCGCCAATGGAGCGTGCGCACCAGGCCGACGCTGCTGAGGCCTCCTGCTATACTGCCCGCGCTCCATGTTCCTGCTCGGCGAGACGGTCGGGAAATTCCAGATCCTCGCCAATCTCGGCTCCGGCGGCTTCGGCACCGTGTTCCTCGCGCGCGACACCTGGATCGACAAGAAGGTCGCGATCAAGGTCCCCCATCGCCAGACCGGCGACGCCGACGAGCTGCTCCAGGAGCCGCGCCTGCTGGCGGCACTCGACCATCCCAACATCGTCGGGATCCTCACGGCCGAGCGCGCCGACGGCACCTTCTTCATCGTGATGGAGTACGTGAAGGGCGAGAGCCTGGAAGCCGTGCTCGACCGGGAGAAGTCGCTCGACGTCCCACGCGCGCTCAATTACGCGGTGCAGATCCTCAAGGGCGTCGAGCACGCGCACGACGCGCAGATCCTGCACCGCGACCTGCGGCCGGCCAACGTGCTGATCTCGGAGAGCGGCGTGTGCAAGGTCGCCGACTTCGGCACCTCGCGCCTGCTCGAGCGGTCGCACGCCACCACGGTGATCGGCAGCCCTCCGTACATGGCGCCGGAGGCGTTCCAGGGGCGCGCCGTGCTCGCCTCGGACATCTACTCGGTGGGCGTGATGGTCTACCAGATGCTCACCGGTGTGCTCCCCTACTTCAGCCCGAATCCGGCCCAGATCGAGCGGCTCGTGGCGCAGGGCCGCTGCACCCCGCCCAAGCTCCGGAACAGCCAGATCCCGCGCGAGGTCTCCGACATCGTGATGAAGGCGCTCAACCCGGAAGTGAACGAGCGCTACCAGCGCGCCTCGGAGCTGCTCGACGACCTCGCGACCGCGGCCGAGATCGACCACAACGCCACGGCGATGGAGGACATCCGGCGCCGGCTGCGCGCCCGCGAGGTCCCGAAGCGCGGCTTCTGCTGGCACTGCCGCAAGCCGCTGCACGCGCGCAGCGAGACCTGCGCCTTCTGCGGGGAGAAACAGTAAGGACCCTCGTGGGCCCTTGGCTGACCCGGTCGCCGACCGCAGCCCCTTGACGAGCGCAAAAGGGTCGACCTATAATCAAGGACTCAATTGACTATGATATGAAGATCGATAACGCTCTTTATGAACAGCTTGCAAGGATTGGACGCGCCATCGCCAGCGGCCCGCGACTCGCCCTGCTCGACCTGCTGAGACAGGGACCACGCACCGTCGAGGCCCTCGCGCAGCAGGCAGGGCTCACGTTGGCAAACGCCTCGCAGCACCTCAAGGTCTTGCGCCAGGCCCGCCTCGTCGAGGCCGACAAGCGGGGCGTCTTCGTGACTTACCGCGTCGCCGACGCGTCGGTGGACAGCTTCTATGCTGCCCTGCGGGGGCTCGCCGAGACGCGACTCGCCGAAGTCCAGCAGATCGCCCGGGCGTTCGTCGAGAAGCGAGGCAGCTTCGAGGCGGTGGACAGGCAGCGGCTGCTCGAGCGCGTTCGGGCTGGCGAGGTCATGTTGCTCGACGTTCGCCCGGCGCAAGAGTACCGGGCGGCGCACATCGAGGGCGCCGTGTCGGTCCCGTTGAGTGAGCTCGAGGAGCACCTCGCCAGCGTGCCAAAGGCGCGCGACGTCGTCGCCTACTGCAGAGGCCCCTACTGTGTCCTGGCCCCGCAGGCGGTGACGCTCCTACGAGCCAGGGGCTATCGCGCCTTTGCCCTCGGCGACGGCGTTGCCGAGTGGCGGGCCCACGGCCTGCCGGTGGCCGCTGGAGACACTCCGTGAACACCCTGGGCCTCGTCGGCGCGCTCGTGGTCGGGGCGATCTTCGGCTACGGCGCGCAACGCGGAGCGTTCTGCATGAACTCCGGCTTGCGCGGCGCCGTCGAAGGGGACTGGACGAAGCTGAAGGCCCTGGCGCTCGCCGTCGCGGTGCAGCTGCTCCTGCTGCCGGCGATCTTCGCGACACGCCTCGCTCGTCCCGCGGATCTGCCTCTCGCTCCGGTTGCCGCCGTGGTCGGCGGCATGCTCTTCGGCCTCTCGATGCGCTGGGCCGGAGGCTGCGCGGCGGGCGTCTGGTACAAGCTGGGCGCGGGCGACGCGGGCGCACTATTGCCGATTCTCGGGATGGCGTTGGGCGCCTTGGCATCCGACGCCGGACCGTTGGCCGGTGTGCGTCTCTCGCTTCAGCTGGCTGTTCCGAACGTGGCTCCATGGCGGCCGCCGCTCCTCGCCTCCGTCGCCGCTGGCGTCTTCCTCTTGATCGCCCTGGCCCGCCTGGCCCCGGGGCGTGCCGGCGCCTGGACGTGGCGGAGAACCGGGCTGTGGATCGGCGCCGCGGCCGCGCTCGCCTGGCCGCTGTCCGCAGCAACGGGACGCGACTTCGGTCTCGCCGTCGTGCCCGGCACCACGGGCGCGCTTTCCGCAGTGGCAGGACACCCGTTTCCCGCATGGGACGTCGTGCTGGTGCTGGGCGTGCTGATCGGTGGCTGGCTGGCGGCGCGGCCGGGTCGGCCGGTCACGCAGAGCGCCCCGAGCTCAGCCGCCCTGTTGAAGCGCTTCGCGGGAGGTCTCGGACTCGGTATCGGCGCATCCGTCGCGACAGGCTGCACGGTCGGCCAGGGGCTCACAGGACTCGCGCTCCTCGCCCCCAGCAGCTTCGTGGTGATGGCCGCCATCTTCGGCGGCAGCACCGTCGCGACGCTGCTCGCACGACGGCTGCAGCCCGTCCCCGGCACCATGGTTTCGTCCGCGAACTCGCACTGAGGAGATCCTTCATGAAGACGCTCATGATCCTGAACGACGCGCCGTATGGCAGCGAGCGGACCTACAACGGGCTCCGGCTCGCGGGGTCGCTGGCCCGCCAGGGAGCGGAGCTGCGCATGTTCCTGATCGGCGACGCCGTGGCCTGCGCCAAGACCGGCCAGAAGGTCCCGTCGGGCTACTACAACACGCAGAACATGCTCGGCGCCGTGGTCCGCAACGGCGGGGCGGTGGGAGTCTGCGGCTCCTGCATCGACGCGCGCGGCATCGCGGAGAACGAGCTCCTCGAGGGGACGCGCCGGAGCACGCTCGAAGAGCTCACGGCCTGGACGCTCGAGGCCGACAAGGTCCTGACCTTCTGACGCGGCCCTTGCAATGAGAATCCTGCTCGCTGCGAGCGCGCTCGGCCTCTGGACGGTCGCCTCGACCGCTCGGGCCGCGGATGCCCCCTCGCTCAGCTTCGGCCTGCGTCTGCAGGGCTGGTACGTGGCGGAGGAACACGGCGCGGCCGACGGCGGCACGGCCCAGGACTTCCTGCTGCGCCGCGGCTACCTGTCCGTCACCGGAAAGCTGACCTCCAGCGTTTCTGCGTTCGTGCACGTGAGCGGCGACCGCATCGGCCAGGCCGGGCTCGACGCGCCGGGGCTGGGCCTGGGGACGGGGCTGGCGCTGCGGGACGCATGGGTTTCCTGGCAGCCTCACGCCGCGTTCCGCGTGCAGGCTGGACGCATGTACGTTCCCTTCACGCGGGCGTTCGGGACCGAGTCGACCTTCACCCTGGTCGGCGTGGACCTGCCGCAGACGCAAGGTGGAGGGCGCGGGGCGCTCTTCTATCCGAGCAAGGTCGGCCGTGACGACGGCGTCGTCGTCTGGGGCGGACCGTGGCACGGCCGGCTTCAGTACCGACTGGGCGTCATGCAAGGAGTCGAGGGCCAGGCCAACCCCGGGAGCTCGCTCAGGCTGGCGGGGCGGCTCTCGCTGAACCTGCTCGAAGCCGAAACGAGCTGGTTCAATCGGGGGACCTACCTCGGCGAGAAGCGCGTGCTGGCGCTCGGCGTCGGCTTCGACCGGCAGGCGAACCTCGTCCTCGGGCAGACGAGTGGGCGAACGTATTCCGCATGGACTGCCGATCTGTTCTTCGACCATCCGTTGCGCCGCGGTGCCCTGACCGTCGAGGCCTCGTACACGGACGCGCACTCACTTCCGCAAGGCCTGCCGTTCGCCGGAGTTCCCGTCGGCGCCGCCGGGCGGATGAGCTACCTGCAGGGGGGCTTCCTCCTGCCCTGGAGGCTCGGGGCAGGTCGCATCCAGCTCTACGCCAGGGCGGAGCGCCTGATCGTCGAGGACGCCGACGACACCTCGCTCCCGGCTGCTGGCTTGAGCTACCTCGTCCGTGGCCAGGACCTCAAGCTCACCGCTGACTGGAGCCGAAGCCCGCAGGGCGCGCGGCCGGCCTCGAGCGCTCTCACTCTCCAGGCCCAAGTCGGGTTCTGACTCGTCGCTCAGGGTCGAGCGATGGCAGCTTTGGGCCGCCGCGCCTGAATCAGCCACTGCGGCCGCTTGTCGCCAGGGATGAAGTCGTCGTGCCGCGCGCCGATCTCGAAGCCCGCGCGTCGGAGTTCGTCCTCGACCAGCTCGGGGGCGATCAAGTGGTCCGTGAGCTGAGCGGCGCGAGGCTCGCCCCGGCGCCTGGCCGCCCAGGGCTCGACGAGCACGAGCCGCCCCCCGGGCTTCAGCGCCTCGAAGAGCCGGGCGAGCATCGCCTCGTGTGACGGCATCTCGTGGTAGGCATTGACGATCAGCGCAGCGTCCAGCGAGCCCTTCGCCAGGTGCGGATCGTCGTTGGCGCCGAGGACGGCTTGGATGGAGACCAGTGAGCCGGCCTCCGCGCGTCGCGAGAGAGCGGCGACCGCTTTCTCGCTGATCTCGACCGCGAAGACTCGGCCGCTGCGCCCGACGGCACGCGCCAGCCGCACGCTGAAGAACCCTTCGCCCGCGCCCACGTCAGCGACGCTGTCGCCTTCGTCCACGTCGAGGGCGCGCGCGATGTCGGCGACCTTCTGCCAGCGTTCGCGCTCGGCGTCCTCCAGGCGAAGCCGAAGCAGTGCGCGAGAGTCCGCGTTGCGCCGAATGCGATCGAGCGCGGCTTCCGACAGCGCAAGCCGCAGCGTGACGGCCTCGGCTCGACGTTGCACCGCGCCTCGTTCCACCACGACGCGCACCGCCTCCGGAGCGTCCCGGTTGCGTCGGCGCGTCGCCAGGAACTCCTCGAGCGCGTCCGCCAGGACGGCGGCGTCCTCCGGGTCGGCGCTGGTGACACGCAACGCGATCTCCACCTCGGAGGAGAAGTCAGCCGTCAGGGTCAACGAACGGACGCCCTCCAGGCTCCGCAACACGCTGCGACCGGCCACGTCTGCAGCGGCCGCGGACGCTCCACCCTCTCCGCGCACCCACGCGGGGCGCGCGATCAACCAGGCGCAACGACCGGCCGGGGGCTCGCCGATCGGAGGCGACTCCAGCGGAGCGGACCTCGCGCTCGAGGCGTCTCCGTCACGAAGCAGGGACAGGTCTCCGTATGCAACCCTGCGCTCGTCGAGGGTCCGAAGCTGTCGGGTGGAGCCGGTCGCCTCCGGCCCCCGAGGCGATGGCTGGGCCGACGCCACCGGTACAACCGCCAGCAGCTCGGCGCCCCGCACGGCGACCAGCAGGCCTTCCACGCCACTGCCCGCCTCGACGCCGGCCAACGAGGCGATACCGCGAGACAGGCTCTCGGCTCCTGCAGCGAACAGCAGCTCGTCCTGAAGGCGCGCGTAGAGCGCGGGTGGCGCCCCGCAGCGCTCGAAGCCCATCACCAGATCCACGTCCGGCTTCACGTGGCCGAAGCCTTCGATCGCCCGGAGCTCGCCCGCGGCGAGTGGCACCCAAAGCGAGATCGTGGAAGCAGCCGTGAGCATCGCTCGGTTCATCGAGAGCCTCCGAGTATGAAGATAGTCCTCAGCGTCGTCCGACTTGCGGCGAGCTGCGGCATGGCGGATGACCAGGTCGCTGTCCCCGAACAGCTTCGGCTCAGAAATGCTGGACGACGAAGCGCACCGACGACCGCGTTCGTCGTCCAGCATGACGTAAATCTAAAGGCCTCAGCCACTTCCCCGCGGCTTCGCGTTGACAGGTGCCTGCACGGCGGCTAAAATCCACGGGTTATGCCTTCTCCGCGCTCGGAGTGGATCTGGATGAACGGGAAGCTCGTCCCGTGGGACGACGCGCGCATCCACGTCGGGTCGCACGTGATCCACTACGGCTCGGCGGTCTTCGAAGGCGTTCGCTGCTACAAGACGCCGAAGGGCTCCGCCGTGTTCCGCCTGGACGCGCACACCGAGCGGCTCTTCAACTCCGCGAAGATCTACTGGATGGAGCTCGGCTACACGCCCGAGCAGCTGAACGACGCGATCCTCGAGACGATCCGCGCCAACCGGATGGACGCCTGCTACATCCGCCCGATCGCGTACCGCGGCTTCGGCGAGCTCGGGGTCAACCCGCTCGCCTCGCCGGTCGAGGTCGCGATCATGGTCTGGGACTGGGGCAAGTACCTCGGCCAGGAGGCGCTCGAGCAGGGTGTCGACGTCTGCGTGAGCTCCTGGACGCGCATGGCCCCGAACACGCTGCCCGCGATGGCCAAGAGCGCCGGCAACTACCTGAATTCGCAGCTGATCAAGGTGGAGGCCGTGAAGGGCGGCTTCGCCGAGGGCATCGCCCTCGACGCGGCCGGCTACGTGTCCGAGGGCAGCGGCGAGAACCTGTTCGCCGTCGTGAAGGGACGTCTCGTCACGCCGCCGCTCGTCTCGTCGGTGCTGCCGGGCATCACGCGCGACAGCGTGCTCGCACTCGCCCAGAAGCTCGGGATCGCAGTCGAGGAGAAGGCGCTGCCGCGCGAGATGCTGTACCTCGCGGACGAGCTGTTCTTCACGGGCACCGCGGCCGAGATCACGCCGATCCGGTCCGTCGACCGCCAGACCGTCGGCAGCGGCAAGCGCGGGCCGGTGACGGCGGCGCTGCAGAAGGCCTTCTTCGACGTGATCGAGTGCCGCGCGGCCGACGAGCACGGCTGGCTGACCTTCGTACCCGCCCTGGTCGGGGCGGCGGCGGGCGGGGCAAGGTAGCCCCGGAGCGGGGAGAGCGATGCACATCAACGATCTCTTGAAGATGGCGTCGGAGCGCAAGGCCTCCGACCTCCACCTGAAGGTGGGGTCGCACCCGGTGCTGCGCATCAACGGCGAGCTGATCCCCCTGGTCGAGACCAAGCGCTTGATGCAGGAGGACACCATCGCGATGGCGTTCTCCATCATGAGCAACCGCCAGAAGCAGAAGTTCAAGGAGAACCTCGAGATCGACATCGCGTACTCGGTGCCCGGCCTGGGCCGCTTCCGCTGCAACGTGTTCCAGCAGCGCGGCACCGTGGGACTGGTGCTGCGCGTGATCCCGGTCAAGATCATGACCGTGCGCGAGCTCGGCCTGCCGGTCGTGCTCGAGCGCATCTCGAACGAGCAGCGCGGGCTGATCCTCTGCACCGGCACCACCGGCTCCGGCAAGTCCACGACGCTCGCGGCGATGATCGACTACATCAACGCCCAGCGCTGCGAGCACGTGATCACGATCGAGGACCCGATCGAGTTCCTGCATCGCGACAAGAAATCGATCGTCAACCAGCGCGAGGTCGAGGTCGACACCCGCAGCTTCGCCGCCGCGCTCAGGAGCGCTCTCCGCCAGGACCCCGACGTGATCCTGGTCGGTGAGATGCGCGACTACGAGACGATCGAGACCGCGATCACCGCGGCCGAGACCGGCCACCTGGTGCTCTCGACGCTCCACACGCTCGACGCCACCGAGACTGTCAACCGCATCATCTCGGTGTTTCCGCCGCACCAGCAGAAGCAGATCCGTCTCCAGCTCTCGGGCGTCATCAAGGCGGTCGTCTCGATGCGCCTGATCCCGCGCGCCGACGGCCACGGCCGCGTGCCGGCGGCCGAAGTGATGATCGCGACACCGTTCATCCGCGACTGCATCATCAACAAGGACAAGACCAAGCTGATCCACGAGGCGATCGCGGCGGGCGTCTCGCAGTACGGAATGCAGACCTTCGACCAGTCGATCTTCCAGCTCTACAAGAAGGAGCTGATCAGCTACGACGAGGCGCTGCGGCGCGCGAGCAACCCGGACGAGTTCAAGCTCAAGATCCAGGGCATCCAGTCCTCCTCCGACATGGCCGCCGAGGAGATGGAGCGGACGATGCAGTCCTTCGACCTGGAGCAGTAGCTGCTGATGCCCCGCAGCGCGACGGGTGCGCCCGCCCCAAGCGCGTACCAGCGGGCCCTACGACGCCTCGCCCGGCGTGATCACTCGGTGGCCGAGCTGCGGCGGGCGCTCGTCGAGCGAGGCCACGCGCCGGAAGAGGTGGAGGCTGCGCTCGAGCGGCTGCGCCGCGAACGCTACCTGGACGACGCCGGCTTCGCGGAGCGCTTCGCGCGGAGCCGCCTGGCGCACCAGGGCCACGGCCGGGCGCTGATCCGCCAGGGCCTGCAGCGGCGCGGCGTAGGCCGCTCGGAGGCCGAGTCGGGCCTCGCCGGCGCGCTACGCGAAGTCGACGAGAAGGCGGTCCTCGACGGCTTAGCGCGACGCTACTGGCGCCAGCACGCGCGCGTCGAGCCCGTGCGCCGGCTGCCCCGGCTGTGGGCGTTCCTGCTGCGGCGGGGGTTCGCGGCGGGCCTGGTGCACTCGCGCCTGAGCGCGCTGTGGCCGCGCTGGGCCGATGCCCTCGAGGGGCTCGAGCCCACTGAGCCGGTGGCGGCGGACCCGTTTCGCGAGCACGGGGACGAAGCGTGACGCCGAGGAGACGTTGGTGAAGACCGCCGACGAGATCCGCAGCGGATTCCTCCGCTACTTCGAGGAGCGCGGCCACCGCGTCGTCAAGAGCTCTCCGCTCGTGCCGCACAACGACCCCACGCTGCTCTTCGCCAACGCGGGCATGAACCAGTTCAAGGACGTCTTCCTGGGCAAGGAGAAACGCGGCTACACGCGCGCGGCCTCCTCGCAGAAGTGCGTGCGCGCCGGCGGCAAGCACAACGACCTCGAGAACGTGGGCGTCACCGCGCGCCACCACACCTTCTTCGAGATGCTCGGGAACTTCTCGTTCGGCGACTACTTCAAGCAGGACGCGATCGCCTTCGCCTGGGAGTTCCTGACGCGCGACCTCGCTCTCGCGAAGGAGCGGCTCACGGTCACGATCTTCAAGGGCGACGACGGCGTCCCGCGCGACAGCCAGGCGCACGGTTTCTGGACCGCTCACCTGCCGGCCGAGCGCATCCTCGAGCTCGGCGCCAAGGACAACTTCTGGGCGATGGGCGACACCGGCCCGTGCGGCCCCTGCTCCGAGATCCACTACTTCCAGGGCAACGAGCTCGCCTGCGCCAGCGAGGCCGCGGGCGGCGCCTGCCTCGGAGTCGAGTGCGAGTGCGACCGCTGGCTCGAGGTCTGGAACCTCGTGTTCATGCAGTACGACCGCGACGACCAGGGGGCGCTCAACCCGCTGCCCGCGCCCTGCGTCGACACGGGAATGGGCCTCGAGCGCGTGGCCGCGCTGGCGCAGCGCAAGCTCTCGAACTACGACAGCGACCTCTTCACCCCCCTGCTCGAAGCCGTCGCCCGCCGCGCGGGCCGCGGCTACGGCAAGGACGCGGGCGACGACGTCTCGATGCGCGTGGTGGCCGACCACCTGCGCGCGATGACGTTCCTGATCTCGGACGGCGTCCTGCCCGGCAACGAGGGCCGCGGCTACGTGCTGCGCAAGATCATGCGCCGTGCGCTCCGGCACGGCCGCAAGCTCGGGATCGAGGGCTCCTTCCTGAGCGCGCTCTGCGCAACCGTGGTCGAGAGGATGAAGGCGGCCTATCCCGAGCTCGTCTCCCACCAGGAGTCGGTGGCGCGCGTGGTCTCGGTCGAGGAAGAGCGCTTCAGCACGACGCTCAAGCAGGCCTTCGCGGTGTTCGAAGAGATCGCCGCGCGCCTGAAGCCAGGCGACACCGTCCCGGGCGCCGAAGCGTTCCGCCTCTACGACACCTACGGCCTGCCGGCCGACTTCACCGAGGAGCTCGCGAAGGACCGCGGGCTCCGTGTCGACACGGCCGGCTTCGAGCGCGAGCTCGCCCTTCAGCAGGAGCGCGCCCGCCAGTCGAGCAAGCTGGGCGCCGTCAAGGGTGACCCGGTCTACGTCAAGCTGGCCGAGGAGGGTGCCCGCAGCGAGTTCCTCGGCTACCAGAACCTCGCGGTCGAGGACGCACGCGTGCTTGCCGTCCTGCACGAGGGGAAGCTCGCGAGCCGCCTCGACGCCGGGCAGGAGGGTCTGATCGTCCTCGACCGGACGCCGTTCTACGCGATGGCGGGCGGCCAGGTGGGCGACCACGGCGTCATCGCCTCGGACGGCTCGGCGGCGGAGGTCACCGACACCACGAGCCCGCTGCCCGGGCTCCACGTCCACCACGTTCGCGTCAGCCACGGCGGCTTCGAGCGCGGTATGGTCGTGCGCGCCGAGGTCGACGCCGAACGTCGCGCGGGAGCGATGCGCCACCACACGGGCACCCACCTGCTGCACGCGGCTCTCCGCGAGATGCTGGGGCCGCACGTCAAGCAGGCGGGTAGCCTGGTGGCTCCCGACCGCCTGCGCTTCGACTTCAGCCACTACGCCCCGGTCAGCCCGCGCGAGCTGCGGCACCTCGAGAACCGCGTCAACGCCGAGATCCTGCGCGACGCGCGGCTCGAGTCGAAGGTGATGGGACGCGAGGAGGCGCTCGTCTACGGTGCCCTCGCCTTCTTCGGCGACAAGTACGGCGAGCGGGTACGCGTGATCGAAGTCCCCGGCTTCTCGAAGGAGTTCTGCGGCGGCACTCACGTGAGCGCGACCGGCGAGATCGGGCTGTTCCTGCTCACGGGCGAGCAGGGCGTCTCGGCCGGCACCCGGCGGGTCGAGGCGCTCACCGGCGAGGCTGCGATGGGACGCGCGCAGGCCGACCAGGGCATCCTCGAGGAGCTCGAGCACACCGCGCGCGTCGACCGCCGCGAGCTCGTCGACGAGTACGCCAAGCTGCGCGAGCAGCTCAAGGCCCGCGAGCGCGAGATCCAGGCGCTCCGGCTGAAGCTCGCGACCGGCGCGGGCGCGGCTGCGGGCGAAGACCTGACCGACGTAGGGGGAACGCTGGTGTGGACGCCGCGTCACGAGGGTCTCGACCGCAAGGGCCACGCGGAGGTCGTCGACGACTTTCGCAACCGACACAAGAGCGAGGCCTTCGCCGTCGTGTCCACCTCGGTCGCCGACGATGGCGTAAGCGTGATCGCCGCGGTTTCATCGGGGCTAGTGGGCTCAGTGAAAGCGCCCGAGGTCATGAAGCGGCTCGGCCTACGGGGGGGTGGCCGGCCCGATTTCGCTCAAGGTGGCGGGGTCGCTCCAAGCGACGTGGACGCCTTGCGGAAGAAGGCGCGCGAGCTGCTGCGTGACGCGGTGGGGGGAGGGGGGTCAGGCATTGGGTGGTAGGGCTCGAATCGCGCTGGCGCTGCTTGCGGGCGTTGCGAGCGCCAGCACGGGGACTGCCCAGGTCTATACCCGGGTGAACCCGAACG
>Ga0214472_10004161_pt1 | contig 15257 bp, 13 predicted proteins | sample RVTome_6_FD_207662 | JGI IMG/M metagenome (GOLD analysis project Ga0214472, IMG submission 207662) | Soil microbial communities from uranium-contaminated site in the Upper Colorado River Basin, Wyoming, United States - RVT140D175 | ecosystem: Environmental > Terrestrial > Soil > Contaminated >...
CACGACCGACCTGTCGGTCGGGTGCTACTGCCTGGACGAGAGCCGGTGCCATCGCTCGGTGCTGCGCGAGCTCCTGGCCGAGCGGGGCGCCCGACTCGCCTGATCGACGGGCGGCCTGCGAGTCCTGGTCGCACGCCCATCCCGCCGAAGTCCCTGCCGCGCGTCGCCTGCCGAAAGCGACCCAAGCCGGTGTCGGCGGGCCTGACGCTTCGGAAGACGCCTCCGATCTCACTGGAAACAAAGGGAATCAGGGCGCCGATCGCCCTCGAGGTGTCGGAAAGCCAAACAAAGTCCGCCATCTGACGCGAACCAGGCGAGCGTGATGATTCCGTGCTGTTCCAACGGCTTAGGGGGGCAGGTCGGGTGTGGCCGGCCGTGGCCCGAATCCTGCTCCCTCTATTTCTTATAGTGCGCTTTCTCTCGCCGTCCTGCCCCCGACTGGTCGCGTTCCTCGGCGCTTGCGTGGTGCTCCTTGTCGGGGCGCCCGCGTCGGCGGGGACGATCGACTTCAACATCCTCCTGCCCCCGAGCGGACTGATCTTCTACGATGGGTCAGGGGGTCCCCTCACGGGGTCGAACATCGGCGTCGACACTGTGCGCGGCACCGGGACTCCCGACAACGCCGGGACCTACGCGTGCATCGGCTGCCGGCTGGACTTTCAGACGGGCAACTTCCTCACGGGCAATTCGACCGGGTGGATCTTCGGGGGGGCAAACCCCACATCGTTCATCTCCGTGAGCGGAATGATCGACACGGACGGGGACAGCGTCGGCGACCTGCCCCTGCTCATGGTGGGCGACTTCATCGGTCCCCAGCTGGTCGTCGACTTGTTCACGGTGGGGCCCTTCGACGCCGGTCTGACCGTGGGGATCTTCGTCGACGTCAAGAACCCGGCTCTGACCGACTTCTTCGGCATGCCGTCGTCCCCCTACGTCGGAGGTCTCGCCCTCGGCTGGATCGGATTCGCCGATCCGCCCGGCGCGATCCTCGCGAGGGCCACCCGGGGCGTTGTGCGCAACACGGTGCCGGAGCCCTCGACGTCCGTGCTCCTGGTCCTCGGCCTGGCCGGTCTGGGGGCGCCCCGCCGCGACCGCCTCTCTCGCACACGCCCCCGCGCCTGATCCGCGTCGGGCGACAGCCCCGCCGCCCCGCCGGCGGAAGGTGGCTCGCGCACCTCGGCCCCCAAAGCTCTCTGGCCAGGCGAGAGGCGCACCATCTGCACCCTCGGCTACGAGTCTGCGGGCTCGTTCCCGTCGCGCGCAGCCACCGCTGACGCGAGCACGTCGGCTATCCGGTCCAGGTCGTAGACGCATCCCGACCAGATCCCGCCGCTCGCCTCCTGCAGGAGGGCCCACAGGCGCGTGTCGGCGGGAAGGTCGGGACGCGGCGCGAGGCCGGGGTGGGGAGACCGCGTCTCGAGGAGCTCCGCGGCTTCCGCGCTCGAGAGCGGCCCCTCCGCCGTGCCCACGAGGTCGACGCGCCCCTCGAGAGCTCGCCGGTCGACGACGATCTCGACGACGTCGCCGTCGCGCAGCTTGCCGATGGGGCCTCTCGCGAGCGCCTCGGGGCTGACGTGCCCGAGGCACGCGCCGGTGGAGACCCCGGAGAAGCGCGCGTCGGTCAGCACCGCGACCGACTTTCCCCACGGCAGGAACTTGAGCGCGGACGTGACCTGATAGGTCTCCTCCATCCCCGTGCCCATCGGTCCGAGCCCGGCCATCACGACCACGTCGCCGGGCCGCACGGCGGGAAGGGCCCGGCCCTTGATCGCCGCCACGGCGGCGGCTTCGGTCGTGAACACGCGCGCGGGACCGCGGTGCCGGTAGACGTCGCCGTCGATCACCGACGGGTCGATCGCGGTCGCCTTCACCACCGATCCCCCCGGCGCGAGGTTCCCCACCGGGAACACGGCCGCCCCGGTGAGCCCCCGCCGCCGCGCGGTGTCGGGGTCCATCACCACGTCGTCCGCGTCCACTCCGTCCGCCTCCCGAAGCCGGTCCTTCATCCTCCGCCGCCGCGCGCTCGCCTCCCACCAGTCGAGGGCCTGGTCGAGGGTCCCTCCCGTGGCGGTGAGCACGGTTCGGTGCACGAGCCCCATGCGCCGCAGGTGAAGCAAGACCTCCGGAACGCCGCCGGCGAGGAACACGCGCACCGTCGGGTGGTTCTGTGGCCCGTTCGGGAGCGCGTCGACGAGGCGCGGGGTGGCCCGGCTCGCCCGCTGCCAGTCGGCGACCGACGGCGTCTTCAATCCCGCCGCGTGGGCGATCGCCGGCAGGTGGAGGACGAGGTTCGTCGACCCCCCGAACGCGGCGTGCACGAGCATGGCGTTCTCCACCGCCTCGGCCGTGAGGATGCGACCCACGGGAATCCCCAGTCCGGCGAGGCGGAGGAGCGCCAGGGCGGAGCGGCGCGCCATATCGAGCCACACCGGCTCGCCCGAAGGGGCGAGAGCGCTGTGCGGCAGCGAGAGCCCCAGCGCCTCGCCCACCACCTGCGCCGTGGCCGCGGTGCCGAGGAACTGGCAGCCTCCGCCGGGCGAGCCGCAGGCCCGGCAGGCGAGCGCCGCCGCCTCGTCGAGGCCGACGAGGCCGTGGGCGAACCGGGCACCCAGCGTCTGCACGGCCCCGGCGTCCTCGCTCCCCGCCGCGGGCAGGGTCACTCCTCCGGGCACGATCACTCCCGGAAGGTCCTGGCACCCGGCGAGCGCGAGCATCGTCGCGGGAAGCCCTTTGTCGCAGGTCGCCACACCCAGGACACCGGCCCGTCGGGGCAGCGACCGGATCTGCCGCCGCATGACGATCGCAGCGTCGTTGCGGTAGGGCAGGCTGTCCATCATGCCCGGCGTTCCTTGCGTGCGACCGTCGCAGGGGTCCGTGCAGAACGCGGCAAAGGGCAGCCCCCCGCTGTCGCGGATCGCCTCGGCGGCGGCGCGGACCAGCAGGCCGACCTCCCAGTGCCCCGTGTGGTAGCCGAGCGCGATCGGCCGCCCGTCCTCGCCCCGCAGGCCGCCGAGCGTGCTCAGGACGAGGTAAGGAGTCCGCGCCGCCTCGGCCGGGTCCCACCCCATGCCGGCGTTCTGGGTGAGGCCGAACAGGTCCCCGCTCGGCGAGTCGCGGAGCATCTGCGCGGTGAAGGGAAGGCTGCCGGGCGGGCCCGCGGCGCTGGCGCGAAGGGGTCCGGGGTCGTCGTCGCTCAACAGCTCGTCGACGTCGGGGACTCTACTGGTCAGGGCCACGGGGGACCTCAGCTTGCGACGCTCGACCTCGACTCGTCTTCAGAAAAGAAGATGCTACCGCGTCGGACCCGCCCGCCCCAACCCGCCGGTTCCGGCCTCCGTCCCCGTCGCCGTCAACCCAGACGTCCGTCCCTTTCCGTTGGCGGCTCGAGAGCGCGCGGAGTATCCTGCGCCGCGCAGGGAGGACGAGCGATGCTTCGAGCCACAGCCCTTCTGTTCCTGGTGGCCGTCGGGACGGCGGCCGGCCATCTCGCCCGCGCCGGTTCGGCCCGGGCCGGGGGAGGCCCGTTCCTGCTGGTGGCCAACAAGGGCGACCACACCCTCGGCATCGTGGACCCGGTGGCGGGGGAGCAGGTCGCGGTCGTGGAGGAGAGCGGGATGACCGGCCACGAGGTCGTCGCCTCCCCCGACGGACGCAACGCCTACGTGCCCGTCTACGGCAACGCCGGCGTGGGCACTCCCGGCACGGACGGGACGGCCGTCGACGTCATCGACCTTCTGCAGCGCAAGCGGGTGGCCACGATCGACCTCGGGCGGCCCGAGCGGCCTCACTGCGCGGTCTTCGGAAGCGACGGAAGGCTCTACGTGACGACGGAGCTGACCGATACCCTCACCGTCATAGACCCCGCCACGAACCAGATCGTCGACCGCATCCCCACCGGCCAACCCGAGTCGCACATGGTGGTGCTCAACCGCGACGCCTCACGGGCCTACACGTCGAACGTCCACGCCGGAACCGTGAGCGCCATCGACGTCAAGGCGAAGAAGGTCGTCGCGGTGATCCCGGTCTCGAAGGTGGCGCAGCGCATCAGCCTCTCTCCCGACGGCCGCTGGGTGTTCACCGCGGACCAGACCTCGCCCCGGCTGGCGATGATCGACACCGCGACGAACGAGGTGTCGCACTGGGTGTCGCTCCCGGGGATCGCCTATGGCACGGCGGCGACTCCCGACGGCCGCTCCCTGGTCCTCGCCCTCATCAAGACGAACCAGGTGGCCCGGCTCGACATCGACACCCGTGAGGTGGTCGGGATCCTCGACGTGCCGGCCGCCCCCCAGTTCGTCCTCGTTCACCCGGACGGCAAGATCGCCTACGTGTCGTGCGACAGGTCCGGGAAGATCGCCGAGATCGACCTGGAGCAGTGGAAGATGACCCGCCTCATCGAGGCGGGGCCGATGCCCGACGGGCTCGCCTGGGCGAAAGGTCGCGGGGACAGCCGCGATTGAGGAGCCGCCCCCCCGGGCCGGCCTCGTGTTCCTGCGCCTCGTCGTTTGACCTGACGGACCTTCCCCCCGCCCGAGTCGATGCGCCCCCTATCGCTTTGCCTTCCGCCGGGGCCTTTCCCGCACCGTCAGTCCCGAGATGATGGTGGCCCGGATGGCATCGGACAGCTTGAGGCGAGCGCCGGGAATCTCCGTCTTCATCTGCTCGAGGAGGGTCTCGAGACGCTCGACGAGCTCCCTCTCGGCCCGGAAGCTCAGGGTGGTGGTCTGGGCAGGCATGACCGGCGGAGTATACGTCTGCATTGCTGGCATTGCAAGCGTGGATTGACAATAGGTGCGGGACATGTCTACACTGCCATTGTGTGTCATTGCATACGGGCAATGACACCAGGAGACGAAAGGAGACGCCATGGAAGGCAGCGGCTTCAATCGGGCGAGGCCGGAGCCCCCGCCGCGGGACGGGACACCTCCCGACCTCGACGACGACCTGCTCGAGGCGTGCCGGGGAGCGGTGAGCCGGGTCCTGTCCGAGCTTCCCGCGCACGATCGCCAGGTCGTCGAGGGAGCCCGGGCCGAGGTCGTCGCCGCCACCCACCGCGAGACGCGGGCCGCGATCGCCGAGCTCGTAGGGGAGATGCAGCGGGTCGCCTAGGGCATCAGAGGGCGGATCACGCTCGCGAGGTGTCTCAGGGCGCCTTCGGGCTCCTCCGGCCGGGGACGCACTACGCGCCCGCGGTTCTCGTGCCATACTCCCCAGCCGGAAAGAGGAGCAGTTGGCGAAGATCCTCATCGTGGACGACGAACCGGGCATTCGCTTCGGGGTGCGTGACTTCCTCGAGAGCGAAGGCCTCGAGGTCGACGAGGCCGACTCCGTCGCGTCGGCCGAGCGCGGGGTCCGCGACGGACACCCCGACGCCGTCATCCTCGACCACATGCTCCCCGACGGCACCGCTCTCGATCTTCTCCCCCGCCTGAAGGAGCTCGATCCGTCCCTTCCCGTGGTCGTCCTCACCGGCCACGCCTCGATCGACCTCGCGGTGCGCGCGGTCAAGGAGGGTGCCGACCAGTTCCTGGCCAAGCCGGTGGAGCTGCCCGCGCTGCTCGTTCTCGTGCGCCGGCTCCTCGAGACCCAGCGCGAGAGGCGCCGCCAGATCGCGGGCCGCACGCGTCAGGCGCGAGAGGCCGTCGACCCCTTCGTGGGGACGTCGGCGGCGATTCGCGAGCTGGCCGATCAGGTCCGTCGCGTCGCCACCTCGAGCAGCACGATCCTCATTCAGGGCGAGACCGGCACCGGCAAGGGAGTCCTCGCCCGCTGGCTCCACCGCAACGGCCCCCGCGCCGACGAGCCCTTCGTCGACATGAACTGCGCGGGGCTCTCGCGGGAGTTCCTCGAGACCGAGCTGTTCGGGCACGAGAAAGGCGCCTACACCGGGGCGGTGTCGACCAAGCCGGGTCTCCTCGAGGTCGCCCATCGGGGAGTCGTCTTTCTCGACGAGATCGGCGACCTCGACCCCCAGGTCCAGCCCAAGGTGCTCAAGGTCCTCGAGGAGAAGAGATTCCGGCGCCTCGGAGAGGTCCGCGACCGGCAGGTCGACGTCCAGCTGATCGCCGCCACCCACCAGGACCTCTCGGCTCTCACCCGCGACCGGACGTTCCGAAGCGACCTCTACTACCGAATCTCCACCCTGCCCCTTCGCGTCCCGACCCTGCGCGAGCGGGCGGAGGACATCCCCGTCCTCGCCCGCGGGCTCCTCGACTCCTTTGCCTCCGACCTGGGACGACGGGGGATCCGCCTCGCGCCCGAGGCGGAGGCCAAGCTCGTCCGCCACTCCTGGCCGGGCAACGTGCGCGAGCTGCGCAACGTCCTCGAGCGAGCGCTGCTCCTGTCGGGCCGCGACGTCCTCGAGGCCGGGGACCTGCGCCTCGAAGGGCCGGGGGCGGACGAGCTGGAGCGAGTGGCCCCCGGCGCGCCGATGACGCTGGAAGAGCTCGAGAGGCGGCATATCAGCCACGTCCTCGAGGAGCTCGGCGGCCGCGTGGCGGAAGCGTCGCAGCGCTTGGGAATCCCCCGCAGCACGCTCTATCAGAAGATCAAGAAGTATGGTCTGGCTCTCCCCCGCTCCTGATCCTGTCCGGAATCTGGAGCCACGTCCGTATCCCATAACCCGGCGGGGCCGTCTCCTCGAGACCGTGGTCCCCGAGGCCGCTTCGAATCAGGCACTTGGGGGAGCGCCCCGGAGTGCCCCTCGCGGCACGAGCTGGCACGAACCCTGCTCACAGGCGGGCGTGACCGCTCGCGAGCGCCGGCTCCTGATCGTCGACGACGAGTCGGCGATCCGCTTCGCCCTCTCCGACTATTTCCGCGACTCGGGCTGGGAAGTGGATGCCGCCTCGGAGCGGGAGGAGGCGGAAGCCCTCCTGGCTCACACCGCCTACGAGGTCGTCATCGCGGATCTTCGCCTCACCGGCATCTACGGCGTCGAGGGTCTCGACATCATCGAATGGTCGCGGCACCTGCGCCCGGAGACGCGCGTCGTGCTCCTCACGGGTTTTGGCACCCCGGAGATCGAGGAGGAGGCTCGGCGCCGCGGGGCGGACGCCGTCCTCCACAAGCCCCTGCCGCTTTCCGAGCTGGAGCGCGTGGTGAGGGGCCTCGTCGGGAGAGCGGCGTGAGCGAGTCGTTGCGCACCGTGTGCGCCTGGTGCGGAAAGGTCCGGACCGGGACCGGCGAGTGGCGCCGGCTCGCCGACGGCACGGACGGACGCACCGACGGCCGGGCCACCCACGGGATCTGCACCGAGTGCCTGGAGCGGGCGACGCCGGAGGCAGCGGCACAGCATTGATCACGGGGACACGCATCGAGCTGCACAGCCGGGAGTGCGGCTGCCGCGGGGGCAGCTGGGTCCTGCTCGGGGCATCGAATCGCTCGCCCTGCGCGGGGCCAGAAGCGGCGGCGGCGGAGAAGCTCCTGCTGGATCTCGACGAGTGGAAGCAGCTCGGAAAGCCGGCCTCCGTCGAGGCCTACCGCGAGGCGGAGAGCCGCTCGACCGCGGGCGAGCGGCGAGCGTTCGAGCGGTTCGCGGTGACCCTGGCCGTCCAGCTCCAGCGCATCCCCACGTGGCGCGACCCGTCCGAGCAGACAGAGGACACCACCACCGAGGTGATCGCGGCCGGCGGGGCGCTCGTCCGCAGCCGGATGGCCACGGAGAAGGGCGAGCTGATTCGCTTCGCCCTCGGTGACTACTCGACGCGGGCCGAAGTGATGTACGTCTCTTCCGGCCAGGCCACGGGAATGGACGGCGTCCAACGCCTCGGCCTCAAGTTCCTCGACGCCCCGATGCCGACCGCGCTCATCCCCGAGGACGCCCCGCCGCTTCCGTAGCCGGCACCTCGGACGTCTCACCACCCGCCGCGGGCGCCGCCGGCAGGCGCACCCAGGCCTCGACGCCTTCTCCCATGCCCCGGGTCTGAAGCCGGACGCTCCCCCCGAGCGTCTCGATCACCCGGCGCGTGAGGGTCAGACCCATGCCCATCCCCTCGCCCGCGGGGTCGAGCTTCTCGAACAGACCGAAGACGCGCTCCCTTTGCGCGGGGTCCATGCCGATGCCGTTGTCGCGCACCACGACGACCGCGTCGGCTTCCGCCGACGGAGCGACCTCGACGGCGACGCGTGGCCCGGGCACTCCCCGCGTGAACTTGATCGCGTTGTCGATGAGGTTGTCGAACACCCGTACCAGGCGCGCTCCGTCGCCCAGGACAACCGGGAGCCCCTCCCCGATCTCCACCCGGACGCCGGTCTCGCCGCGTCGTTCCTCGGCGAGCCGGGCCGCCTCCGCCACCACCCCGGCGAGCGGCACCGGCGACGGCGGTCCCACCGGACAGCTCGCCTGCGAGAGCTCGACAAGATGATCGAGCAGGCGTTGCATCTTCGCCGCCGCCTCCGCCACCCGGCCCGCGTCCTCGACAAGGCGGTCCGACCGGCCGTGCTGCATGTCGGCCATCATGTGCCCGACGAACCCGCGCATCGTGATCAGCGGCGACTTGAGGTCGTGCGACACCGTGTGCGTGAACCGCTCGAGCTCGGTGTTCTTCGCTTCGAGCTCGCGGATCAGAGACTCGCGCACCTCCTCCGCGCGCCGGCGCTCGCTGACGTCACGCAGGGCCACGACGCGCAGGAGCTGGCCCCGGAACGGGAACGATCGGGCCCGCACCTCGAGCGGGATGGGCGAGCCGCCGCGGTGCAGTCCGGTGATCTCGTAGGGCTGGTCGTACTCGGCCAGGAGCAGCCGATAGACCCTTTCCCGGTCCTCGGGAGCGATGAGATCGAACACGTCTCGGCCGACCAGCTCGTGCCAGGAGTAGCCGCCGAGCGCGCACAGGGCCTGGTTCACGTCGACGACGCGGCCCTGGTCGTGGATCAAGATGGCCTCGATCGAGGCCTCCGACAGCCCTCGGAAGCGCTCTTCGCTCTCCCGCAGCCTCTCCTCGGCGTCACGCCGGTCAGTGATGTCGAGAAAGAACCCGAGGAGCTGGTTGGGCCCGATCGCGGTCGCGTGGACCAGACATTGGCGGACCTGGTCGTCCTTGCGCCGGATGCGGACTTCGTGCCGGCCGCTGCCGAGGGCGAGCAGCCTGACCAGCCGCTCGTGCAGCTCGTGTGAGTCCTCGGTGACGAGCAGGTCGCCGATCGACATGCGCAGAAGCTCGGCCGACGAGTACCCGGTGAGCGCGGTGGCCGCCCCATTGACCTCCAGGTAGCGGCCGTTCGTGTCGGCGACGAAGACGGCGAGGGGCGAGGCAGTGAAGTAGGCGCGGTAGAGCTCGCGGCTACGGTGCAGCTCCGCTTCGCTGTGCAGTCGATCGAGGGCACCCGCGACGTGGCTGGACACGACGTGCAGGAGCTGCTCGTCGCGATCACCGAAGGCGCCAGGGCGAATGCTGGCGGCGTCGAGCACCCCCACGACCCGTGCGCCGACCTTGAGGGGCACGCAGATTTCGGAGCGCATCTCGGGCTCGGGCGGGTCCTCGGGACCGCTCCCGGAGTCGTCGACGTGGCGACTCTCGCCCGACGCGGCCACCTTCCCGACGATTCCGGTCCCGACGGCGACGGGCCGCAGCTCCTCGACGGGACGGCGGCGGTGGAACGAGGGGGCGTGCCGGAGGAACGCGCCGGGCCCGTCGAAGATGAGAAAGCCGCAGCGGTCCGGGGAGAAGGCGTCGCGGATTGCCCCGGTCACGCGGGCGAGCAGCTCCTCCTCGTCGGTGGCACAGGCGGCGCACTCGGCGACGGTGGCCACCAGCCGCAGCTCGTCGAGGTCGCGGCGCAGCTCGGCCTCGACCCGCTTGAGCGGGGTGACGTCGACGATCGTTCCCCGCAACCCGGCCCCCTCACCTCCTGGGTGTCGCCACGGCTGCCCCCGCAGCTCCACCCAGTGCGGGGTCCCGTCGGGGTGGACGATCCGCACCTGCACTCCCCGCGCCTCGCTTGGATCCGCCACGGCGTCGGCAATCGCGCTCTGGAACGCCGAGCGGTCGTCCGGGTGGATCCGCTCGACGACGTCGGCGAGGCGGACCCGGGAGCGCTCGCCCGACCCCGCGTCCTCGCCGAGCATCCGGCCGGCCGCGGGCGACCACCACATCGCGCCGCTCGCGGCGTCGAGCTCCCAGATGGCCACGCCCGTCGCCTGCAGCGCAAAGTCCAGGCGCGACTCGCGGGCGTGGACTCGAGGCGAGTCGGGCTCCCCCGCCCGCCGGGGCCGGAGCCGCTCGAGCGCGCCGCGAAGCCCCGCGTGCACCCGCGCGCGTAGCGAGAGGCTGCTCATGGCTGGGTCGCCCTCCGGAGGCGAACTGCCACCACCGCTCCGCCCTCGGGGTGGTTCCACGCGAACACCTCACCGCCGTGGTCGTAAACGATCCGGCGCACGATCGACAGACCGAGCCCGGTGCCTCCGCGGCGTCGGGTGAAGAAGGGCTCGAACAACCGGGGGAGGTCGGCGGCGGCGAATCCATGTCCCGAGTCGCGGACCGAGATCTCCACCCAGTCCTCTTCGGCTGGTCCCCTCCACTCGACGCCGAGCCGCACCTGGCTCCCCGGAGGCGAGAAGTAGACCGCGTTCTCGATCAGGTTCTGCAGGACCTGGACGAGCCGTCCCCGGTCGGCGAGCACGGGCGGGACCGCGGCGTCCGCCTCGTTGCACATCACCTCGACGCCCTGCCGGCGCGCGAGTGGCGAGCACGAGGCGATGGATGAGCGGATGGCGTCCTCGACCCGGCACACGCCGAGGTCGGGCCGGCTCGGACGGCCAAACTCGAGCAGGTCTTTCATCAGCACGGTGAGCCGGCTGATCTCGCCGCGCAGCACGCCGAGGTACTTCTCGTATCCCTCGGTTCGCCCGAAGCGGGCGTCGAAGGCGTCGAGAGTGGCCGAGATGCTGAAGAGGGGGTTGCGAACTTCGTGGGCCACGCCGGCCACGATCGAGCCGATGGCGGCCATGGTCTCGGTCTGCCGGAGCTGCTCCTTGAGCTGCGCGGTCGCGGTGACGTCCTGGAAGTTGAGGACGATCCGCCGGAGGCCTCCACCGTCGCTGGGCAGGCGGCTGGCGCTGACGACCCACGTCCTCCGGGTCGACGGGTCGCTGATCTCGCCGGGATCGGACCGGCTTCCCACGGCAGGGTCCCGAGCGAGGGCGGCGAGCGCCGCCCACGGCTCGCCCGGGCCGACCTCGGCGATCGGGCGATCGATCAGATCGGCCCAGGACTGGCGGCCCGAGCACTCGACGGCGGCGCGGTTGGCCCGCACCACCCGCCCCTCCGCGTCCACGACGACGACCCCGAGGGGCAGCCCGTCGAAGGTCTGGCGCCACTCGACGGCGGCGCGACGCAGGTCCGCCTCGAGGCGCTTGCGCTCGCCGATGTCGATGATGCTGAGTCGGAGCAGCCGACCCGGACCCGGGAGCCGTACGACGCGCACCTCGCAGGGACGCTGCGTGCCGTCGGCGACGCGGTGGGCCACCTCGGCCACGGGGGCACCGCCCTCGAGCGCCTCGCGGACCAGCCGGTGCGCGATCTCGATCGAGGGCGTGCCATCGGGCTGCAGGTCCGGCATCAGGGCCGAGGAGTCGACAGCGCACAGCCGGTCCCGATCCAGTCCGAAGAGCCGCTCGGCGTTGGCGTTGGCGTCGACGAACGTGCCCCCGTCGACGTCCGCCACGAGGATCGCCTCCGGGGCGTGGCGCATGAGCGTGCGATAGCGCTCCTCGCTCGCCCGCAGGGCCCGCTGGGCGTCGAGCCGCGTGAGCTCCGCCGATGCCCGCACCGCGAACACCCGGATGATCGCCTCCGGCTGCACGACCTCCTGCAGGGACCGGTCGTGCACCGCGTTCACCACACCGCGCATCACCCCGTCGCGCCCGACGAGGGGCACACCCAGGTAGCTCTTCGCCCCGAGACGCCGCAGGCCCTCGTCGGAAGGGAACTGCTCGGCGACTCCCTGGCGAATGAAGCAGATCGTCTGGTCGAGCACCGACGCGCAGGGCGTCCCCTCGAGGGCGTACTCGAAGTTCTCGACCAGCGCACCGTCGATGCAGCAGGCCAGCGTGCGCAGGCGATCCCCGCTTGTCCGCTCCGCCACCGACGCATAGCGGACCCGCAGGGCGCGCGAGAGGCGCAGGACGATCGAGTCGAACGACACGTCGGCGCCGACGGCCGAACTCCCGATATCGGCGAGCGTCTCCTCCACCCGCCGCCGGCGCAGCGCCCGCTCGGCGACGTGGGGCAGGTCGGCCAGGCCGAACTCGCTCTTGACCACGTAGTCCACGGCGCCGGCCTGCATCATCTCCACCGCGACGCGCTCGCTGCCGTGGCTGGTCATGATCACCACCGGCGGCAGGGCGCCGTCGGCATCCGCCCGGAGCAGGTCGATCCCGTCTCCGTCGGGGAGCCTCCAGTCGGCGATCACCAGGTCGGGAGGAGGCGCCTGCGACAGCGAGCGGCGGGCAGCCCCGAGCGTCTCGGCGACCGTCACCACGAACGTGCCCGGCCGGTTCTCGAAGGCCCGACGAGCCAGCTCGGCGTGGGCAGGCTCGTCCTCGACGAGGAGCACCCGGAGGGGGCCGTCAGTCATCGGGTGCGCCTCCCTCGGCCCCTCCGATCCTGCTCGCGCAGTGGTCGGACGTCCGGAATCGGGATGCGCGGCGTCCCGGGTCGAGACAGCGGGGGACTCACGCAAAGACCCAAGTCCGCCATAAAGCTCTCATTCAACACCAGATACTACCTTCGATTCGCGCCCAGCCGCCATCCTCGCGGTGGCATGCCCAATGCAGAAGCTCGGAGCGTGCCAGTCGAGTCCAGCCTCCTCGACGCGATCCTCTCGCCCGGGCACCTCTCCGTCGTCTTCCAGCCCATCTTCGAGGTCGAGAGCGGACCGCTCCTGTTCGGGCTGGAGTGCCTCATCCGCGGACCGCGCGGCACGAACGCCGAGCGGCCCGCCGTGCTGTTCGAGTACGTCAGGCGCAAGCGGGCCGAGGCGGTCACCGACCGCGCCTGCATCGCCACCATCCTGCCCGAAGCGGCGACGCTGCCGGGGGAGCCACGGCTCTCCCTCAACGTCCACGCGTCCACGCTGGGGCGCGACCTCGGCTTCCCCAACTATCTCCTGGAGCGGGTCACCGGCGCCGGCATCGCGCCGTCGCGGCTCGTCGTCGAGATCGTCGAGCACGCCCCGCCCCTCGACGTGCCGGGATTCCGACGCTCGCTCGCGGTGCTCCGCGAAGCGGGAATCGCGATCGCCCTCGACGACGTGGGACTGGGCCAGTCGAACTACAAGATGATCCTCGACGTCCGTCCCGACATCTACAAGCTCGACCGCTACCTGGTCGCCGGTGCCCTGAGCGACCCCTACCGCCAGGTGATCCTCGACTCGCTCGCCCGGATGGTCAGTCGCCTGGAGGCACGGGCGGTGGCCGAGGGAGTCGAAGAGCCGGACGAGCTCGTGGCGGTCGAGTCGGCCGGGATCGACCTCGTCCAGGGCTTCCTCTTCGCCCGCCCTCTCGACGCGAACGCACTGCTCGAGGCGGGCTTTCTCGCCGGACGCGCGCCGGCCTACGCGCGCCCGTGACCCCCCGGCTGCTCGTGCTCGACGACGACGGCGCCATCCTCGCCCTCCTCCGCAGCTACTTCGCCGGTCTCGGCTGGAGCGTGCAGGTGTGCGCGCAGGCACCGCAGGCGCTGCAGATCATCGACTCGGACTCCTACGACGCCGTCATCTGCGATCTCCACCTCGGGGGCGCAAACGGGGCCGAGGGACTCGAGGTGGTGTCGCGGGCGCGACGGCGATGGCCCCGCGCGGGCGTCGTGCTCTTCACCGGCGCCGCGGGCCTTGGAGTCCGTGGCGCCGCCCTCGAGGCCGGGGCGGACGACGTCGTCCCCAAGCCGGCGCCGCTCGCCCGCCTGCGCGAAGCGGCGGTGCTGGCGATGAAGAGCAAGCAGTGAGCCTCAGCGGCAAGGTCGAGGATCTCCCACTCCTGGAGATCCTGCAGGTCGTGGCCTTTTGCCAGAAGACGGGACACCTGACCGTGCGCTCGCGCGAGGGCGAGGCCGGCGTGGTGTTCCGCGACGGGCGCGTGGTCGCCGGGTACATCGGGGACCTTCCGCCCCTCGAGGTCGACTCCGAGCCCCTGCCGCCCGACGCGCGGCGGGAGAAGATCGAGCGACGGATCACCTCGACCCTCGAGCGCCTCGTGCGTCTTCGCGAAGGGCAGTTCGGCTTCAACGTCTCCCCGAGCGTACCCACCCGGATCGGGACGCGCGACCTGACGACGGAGATGCTCGAGGAGGGCATCCACCCCGAAGGCCTGATGCTGGACCTCGCCCGCCAGATGGACGAGGACCGCCGCGACACCGCCGCGGCGCTCGGGGCATCGTTCGTGGCGCCGCCCGCCGCCGACCCCGCGAGCGAGGAGGACGAGCTCGAGGAGCTGGCGCTCGAGGAGGAGAAGGAGCCTTCCCGGGGTCCGGTCGTCCTGATCGTCGACGACGAGCCCGACGTGCGACGGTTCCTGGTCGAGCGCCTCGCCGCCCAGGGATTCGAGGTGACGGCGTGCGCGGACGTGAACACCGGACGCCGCGCCGCCACCCGCTTCGCCGAGGAGGGCCGGCGATACTTGCTGGTCTGCGACCTCGGGCTGCCCTCGCTCGGCGGCACCACGTTCCGGGGCGGCTTCGACGTCGTGCGTCACGCGGCGGGGCTGGAGCCGCGCCCCCGCATTCTCCTGATGGTCGACCGTCTCGACGAGAAGCTGCGCGCGCGCGCCCGGCGGCTCGGCGTCTCGTTCGTCGCCTTCAAGCCCGGGCTCTCCAAGCTCGATCCGCTCCAGTACGCCGCGGACCTGCGGGCCTTCGGCGACCGCCTGGGGCGCGATCTCCTGCCCCGCCTGCTGCGGCGGTCGGTGACACGCCCCGTCGCCCCCGCGCCTCTGGCTCTTCCTCTCTCGGACGACGCCGCGGCGAGGGCGGCCTCCCTGCAGACCGCGCTGGAAGAGCTCGCTCGGCAACCGGAGCCCGATCTCGTTGCCTTCCTCCTCCTGCGGGCGGCCCGGGCCTTCCTCTCCCGCGCGATCCTCTTCCTGGTGCGGGACGACCGCCTCTTCGGGCTGTCCGGCTTCGGCGAGACGGCGGGCGAGCAGAGCCTCGATCTGCTGGCTCGCAGCCTCTCGGTGAGCCTCGACGACTCCTCCCCTTTCGCCGACGCGGTGGCGTGCGGTCGCACCTGGATCGGCCCGGTGCCCGGGGTCGGGCCCCTGC
>Ga0214472_10004163_pt1 | contig 15255 bp, 9 predicted proteins | sample RVTome_6_FD_207662 | JGI IMG/M metagenome (GOLD analysis project Ga0214472, IMG submission 207662) | Soil microbial communities from uranium-contaminated site in the Upper Colorado River Basin, Wyoming, United States - RVT140D175 | ecosystem: Environmental > Terrestrial > Soil > Contaminated >...
GTGCGGCAGTGAGGCCTTGAAGACAATGGAATCTCCTTCTTCAAGTACGTAGCGATCCTCCTCAATTACAAACTCCAGGGAGCCCTCAAGAACAAGGGCAAACTCCTCGCCGGTATGGACCATACCGCCGTCTCCACTGCTGCAGTCCTGCTCAATGGTATCAAAAAAAACGGTAAAATTCGGGTCGCGAAGACCCTGTGTCAAGCTGATGATCTGGTGCTTGTCTTCAAAGAAAAAAATAGGCTCACCCTGCCCTTTTTTGGTGTGGATGATGGTGGAACCCTTCTCGGCTTCTTCGACAAAGTAGTTAATGCTCATGCCAAAGGCATTAGCAAGCTTAACGATGATTTCTACTGACGGTGTCGTGAGACCACGTTCTATTCTGGAAATCATATTTGAAGAGACACCGGAACTCACTGCGAGTTCCTGTATAGTCATATCATTGCGTAATCTTGTGGATTTAAGTTTTCTACCGATCAGTTTTTTAACCATATGCGTTGAGCTCCACTGTGTTCAAAATGAAATATCGTTCTAGCATTCGGATATCAGAATGTCAACAAATATGTACCAGAAATTACATAAGTAGTACAAGGGTCCGTCAACCTGCGCGACGAGAGGGTTGACAATCGTTGGGTCATCAAAGATAATCGGCCCCTGAATCAATCAACAGGAGCTTTTATGAATTATTGGCAGGATGTACAGAAGTTTGTCGATCTGGTTGTTGCAGGTCAATCACCTTCACGCACTCAGGGTCTGAATATCCTTCGCTCCAGTGGTGCTGAATACTCGGCATACATGGCGGGAGCCCATTTTTTAAAAGAATGCACTTTCGAAAATAAGGTTCAGCTGTGTTCGATAATCAACGCCAAGTCCGGTCGTTGTCAGGAAAACTGTGCCTTCTGTGCGCAGTCAGCTCACCACCAATCGTCGCCGCCGACATACCCCCTGAAAACCAGGGAAGAAATCATCGATGGTGCACGACGGGCGCAGGAAGAAGGCTCCCATTGCTATGGGATCGTAACGAGCGGCACGCAGCCTGAAGCTGGCAAGGAGTTCGACACGATTCTTTCTGCCATTCGCGAGATACGCGATCGATTCGATATCGAGCCTTCGGCATCATTAGGCCTGTTGACGCATGACCTGGCGCAAGCTCTGGCCGGTGCGGGCTGCGTCACCTATCATCACAATCTGGAAACCGCCCGCTCCTATTTCCCGCATATCTGCACCACTCATGATTATGAAGAAGACGTCAACACCGTCAGGCTGGCCAAGGCCTCAGGAATGAAAGTCTGCTGTGGCGGCATCTTTGGCCTGGGTGAATCAGACGAACAACGCGTGGAGCTGGCAGAGACATTACATGAGCTGGATGTAGACTCCATACCTTTGAATTTCCTCAACCCGATTCAGGGAACTCCGCTGGAAAACCAACGATCTTTATCCCCCATGGACTGTGTTCGTGCCATCACCATGTTCCGCTATTTCCTGCCTGACAAACCGATCAGTGTATGTGGTGGGCGTGAAACCAACTTGCGCGAGTTGCAATCATGGATCTTCATGGCCGGCGCCAGCGGCACCATGGTTGGCAACTATCTGACAACGGCCGGCCGGAACCGGGAAGTCGACATGCAGATGTTTGCCGATATCGAGGTTAAAACGCATGGCTGCTGAAAGAGTGTGTCCGGCAATCTTCATAACCGGAACAGATACCGGCGTCGGCAAAACACTTGTTGCCGCCGGACTGGCTCGCCACTTCTCCTCACTAGGCCTGAATGTCGGCATCATGAAGCCGATTGAAACCGGGGTAAAGGATCCCGCAGGGTTAGGAGCAGACGCTGATTTGCTTCGCTGGGCTGCCGGGTCGACAGATGACAAAGAGCTTATTTCGCCGTATCGTTTTCCTCAACCTGTGGCGCCCTGCCAGGCGGCCACAGCAGCTCAGGTTCAGATTGATCCGGACAAAATTGTTGCAGCCTGTAATGAGCTTCGACATGATAAAGACATTGTGTTTGTTGAAGGTGCTGGCGGGCTGATGGTCCCCATTCATGGCGGATACATCATGGCAGACCTTGCCAGGCAACTCGGGATACCACTGCTGGTTATTACCCATCCGCGGCTTGGAACCTTGAATCACACTCTTTTGACAACCTTTGCTGCTCGTGCCATGGAGCTGGAGCTTAGTGGATTCATTATAAATAATATGCCTTCCAACCCGAACGAAGCAGAGCAGGAAGCTCCTCACCTGCTCTCTTCTTTGGCGTCTGCAGACTTGCTGGGAGTCCTTCCTGAAGTAAAGGGGACCGAACGGGAGAAAGTCTTGGTGCTGGCCGGAGAGATAGAAAAAATGCCGGCTTACCAATGGTTGTTGACTGGTCTGGGTCTGCAGCCCTGATTTTCCTGCGGCGAGTCAAACGCAAAAAAGCCGGAAGCTGCCAACAGGCGCTCCCGGCTGTCTTTTAAGTTGCAGTCGTGCCATCCGGAGTTTCCGGATCTGTTCAGACGCTTCTTTTACTCGTGCTTTTTGAAGGCAACCGCAGTTTGCTGAGCAACCAGGTCGGCGAGAATCGCCATGGATTCCTTGGCATAAACATCTTTGAGCAAATTTTCTATCAACCTTACCGTAGCATCCAGTTGACCTTCCTGCTTCTTCTGCTCAACATCAAGTTCATCATTTTCGCCGAGGCCTGAAGCATGCGGGCCCGTATCCACGCCCAGCAAGTCGCCTTTTTCGCGTAAGACATCATCGATCAACAGCGACTGGCGCGTGTTTTTGATGCGTTCGCCTATTGCCTCAGCGACGCGCTGGATTTCAATAAAATCCTCATTTTTGGCAACTCTCTCCCGGCTTCTGGTCTGCAAATCGGCCCGATCAACCGGCGGCCATTCCTTGTGCTCTACCTCTTCAATGCGGTCCCAGGGGAGGCTGTAATCCAGGTAACGTTCTCCATATTCATTGTAACGACTGCGGTCAGGCAGGATGATATCCGGAATAACTCCACGATACTGGGTTGAATCGCCACTGACGCGGTAAAATTTCTGGGTTGTCACTTTAAGGGCACCGAGAGGCAGATACTCGCGCATGTTCCTTAAGGTTAAACTTTTGTCCAGATCCATAATAACCTGCACGGTTCCCTTGCCATGAGTATGCTCGCTGCCGACAATCACGGCACGACCATAGTCCTGCAGAGCCCCGGCAACAATCTCAGAGGCCGAAGCGCTGAACTGATTGACCAGCACGATCATCGGGCCATGATACTCGACCTTTTTGTTGTCGCTGTACAAAACCTTGGCATCGCCATCACTGTTGCGCACCTGTACGACAGGACCTTCACCCAGGAACAGCCCGGCGATACCGACTGCATCTGTCAAGGCACCACCACCATTGTTCCGCAGATCCAGTATCAGCCCGTCCATCTGCTTTTCGTCAAAAGCTTCAAGTGCGGCTTTGACGTCATCAGTCGAGTTTCGTCCCTCACCTCCATCACGAGTCGTTTCAAAATCACGGTAAAAACTCGGGATTTTAACATAACCATAACGATTCCCCGATTGTGGATCAGTCACCAGGGTAGATTTGACAAAAGACTCCTCTATAATCACAACATCACGAACGATTGCGATGACAAAAGGTTTAAGGCCCAACCGTCGAACAGTCAATCTTACTTCAGAGCCTTTCTTGCCACGGATCAGAGCGACAGCATCGCGCAGGCGCATGTCGGTTATATCGACAGGCTCTTCATTACCTTGAGCAACAGCGAGAATGACATCGTCGGCACTCAGTTGGCCCTGCCTGTTTGCGGCGCTGCCGGGTATGACTTTGACGACTTTGATGTAACCGTCTTCCTCACGCAATGTGGCACCAATCCCTTCCAGGGATCCGCGCATACTGATGTCAAAATCCTCCTTGGACTGGGGGGGCATATAAGACGTATGCGGATCAAAAGCACGGGAAAACGCATTCAGGTATCGATCATAGTGATCTTTGCTGGTCTCTTTTTTCAGCCTCTCGAAATAATCAGAATACTGCTTGCGAACTTTTTCCCGCGCCTCAAGCTCAGTATTCTTCTGCAGCTCAGCGGTTGCTTTGAGCGGGTCCTCAATACCGGCATCCTCAAGCAGCGTCAGATAACGATTTAAAGTACGAAACTTGAGATCACTGCGCCAGCGCTCTGCAAGTTCTGCTTCTGTTTTACAGAACGTCAATTTTTCAGGGTCCGTTTCGTAGTCTTCGGCGACATTGAAAGTAAATGGTTTTTCCAATGCTTTTTCTGCTATTTTTTCGGCTCGCGCAATGCTGTTGTCAAGCAGACGGAAAGCCAGCGGCGCGAGAATGACCCGACCACTATTGATCTCATCATCGATACGATCTTCAAAAACTTTCAACTGATCAACTTCGTCTGCAAGCAGCAGTCGTTTCTGATAGTCCAGCTGTTTGATGTAAAGATTAAAAGCGGCACGGGAAAGCTCATTGTCTATTGCCTTGCCGCTGAAATGATTTTCAACCTGACGGCGCAAGACGTAAGCGAGGAGACGGGCACGGTTCTGATCCGATTCGTCAGTCGCTGTTGCGCTCATCGGAGCCGGCATGACAAACACAGCGGCCAGTATTAACGTCAAGCTCACCAGGAGAGCACGAAACCAACGTTTTGTTATAATCATTATCAATTCACCTTTGGGGTTATTAACACCCTTTATATAGGTTTTTTCATATAAAAGCAATGTAACCCAGTTACATGCTGTTTGGCAATCACCTTGGCAATCTCACTCTTGCACCTTGTCAGAATACCTCTGGACAAGTTTATCAATTAGTTTTCGTCAGGAAAAGGGCCGTTTCCTGATCGAAAACTGCGGTCGTGCTATCCGGAGTTTCCAGATAAGCATCAATTATAAATCAAATAAATGAATTGTGTCACATTTCACGGCGCGACGTCAAAACTATGATGTTCGATGTCACTCAGACTTTGATTCGCCGAGAAAATAACGCTACGGTTCAAGTCGGTCTTAATCGACAGGCCGGCATAAAGACCAAGCTGAGTGCAGCAACAAACAAATTTACCTGCAACCCTCGAAATGCAAGCAGGCTGTGATAAAGTTTTTAAAGACATTAAAAGACGAGGTGCGCCATGATGATTAGAGTCATGTATAGTGATGGCAGGTTCGACATGGTCAAGTCAGGAATGCTTGACAATCTTATCAACCAGCAGAAAATCACCAGCTTCAAACGCAGCAGCGGATGGACAGTCGTCGGTCGTGACCAGATCCGCAGCTCAAACCGTTCCAACTACCGTGGTCGGGAAAGACGTCTTTTATAACAGATCCATTCCGGACAGCACCACAAAGCAGATAGAATGCTTTACCTCATCCTTCCTGGTTGTCCTCAGGCATGTCTGTGCTCAGGTTTTCATCGATCACTATCAAGCAGGCAGCAGACCGGGACAGTTGCTCGGATATAGCCTCAACACCTCAGTAGCCGGTTTCGATCCAACCGTCAAACACAGGGAAGTATAAAGCCGTACAGAGAGTCTGGTCCGGCTCCAGCAGTTTAAAAAGAGCAGCATAGAGCTGCAACTGATTACGATAACGCTCTGCCTCATGGTCCATAAAGCGGCCATGATCTTCACCGGACGCAGGACTGCTCGTTTTGTAATCGATGAGCCACCGAATCCCGTCACTGTCAATAAAGGTCCTGTCTATGGTCGCACGGACGAGTTCGCCGTCGACCATTCCGTTGAGCGCCAGTTCACTGCCGGCGTTCCGATGACAAGCCAGGAGCCACTGGCCCCGTTTGCTCAAAACGGTCTTGATGAGACAGGACAAAATCATGGACGAACCTGCTTCGAGCCTGGACAGCGGCAGACCACGTATGTTCAGTTGAGCCTTGAAGTTGCCGGTTTGGGCCTTGATTGCAGTTTCAGGCCAGCGGTTCAGACCATCGGCCGCAATACGCTCCAGCCACAAATGGACAAGGGTGCCTATGACCCTGCCCTCTTCCGTGCGGCGAGACTCAACGGTTTCTGTTCGGGAGTGTCCAGCTGCGGACGCTAGCTGCACGGAAGTCACTTTAAAAGCCAGTTTCTCGGCTAATTGCGGCAGCAGCCATTCTCCCGGCAAGCGTTTCAACTTTGACACTGGCAGCTCATGCTGGACTTCATCCGCTGCGGTGGTTGTGTTTTCTGAAAACTCGCGACCATAAGCAGGCCAGGCAACTGACAGAAGTGATCCGGAAAGTGGTGCCAGCTCATTATTCTGGTTGAGCTTTGCATGACCCAGCAGGTGTAAGCGTGATTTGGCCCGAGTCGTGGCAACATACAAAAGACGTACTGTTTCAAGGTCATCCTTCTCTTTCAGGATGTGACCGATTGCCTGATAAGTCGGATCTTGCTGATCATTGAGCAAGGGAGGTATCGGTGCCAGCAGAAGTTCATAGTCGGGGTGCTCAACCCATCGCAGCAAGGCGCGCTCACGGGTTCTCACCCCGCGACCTAGACCCGGCAGGATGACGGTGTCAAATTCCAGGCCTTTGGCTTTGTGAATGGTCATCAACTGGAGTTCCGGTCCGGCCTGGGGATCCGGAGCTGCATAAAGTTTACCGAGCTGCCTTTCCAGATCTTGCAGAGTCCCTTCAACGTCAAACTCTTCAAGCAGCGCAAAAACCTGCTTAACATCCAGCAAGTCAGCTTCTTCGACACATGCAGGTCCGCCCAGTGACAACCAGGTTGATTCGACCAGGTGCCTCAGACTCAGGCGTCCCCTCATTTTCAGGGCGCGGTCAAGGACAGGCATCAGGCGATTCAGTCGTTGCCTGCCGTCCGTGCTGATTTGATCGAACATCTCAACCTGTTTCACAGGTTGCGTCAATAACTGCCAGACCGTAGACCGGGAGTCTTTGCCGCACAGCCTGTTGAGATCGTCCAGGATCAATCCGCACCATGGAGCTCTGAGCACAGAAAGCCAGGCGATGCGATCGGCAGGGTGCTGTAGTGCGCGTGTCAATGAGAGCAGATCCTGAACAACGGGACGATCGACCAATGGATCAATGTCCTGCGACTGGAAGCGGATGGCGGCTTTTTTTAAGGCAATAACGATTTCCGAAAGATGGTTTCGAGAACGCACAAGGATGGCAATGGTGCCTTCGGCATGCTTCTCTCTGGCCCTGCGGACCAGGTCAACAACGGCCTTCGCCTCAGCAACGTCCTGCCTGTTCACGAAGCAGTGTGCAGTCACTTCAGCACCTTTCTCACTCTGATCGAATGCCGTTGCCGGCGCGAAACGCACAGCACCTCGAACCTCATCCTCTATCGCGGGGAATAGTTCGCTGAAGCTGCTGTTAACCCAGTCAACAAGTTTTTTTCGGGAGCGGAAGTTCGTGCTCAGACCAATACGCTCCATCGGCAGACTGTCCAAACCACGCTGACAGACACGTAGATAAAGGCCGACTTCCGCCTCTCGAAAGCGATAAATCGATTGCATCGGGTCACCAACGACAAAGAGTGTTCTTCCGTCGCCGGGTTCCCATCCGCCAGTCAGGCAACGCAGCAGGTCATATTGGGCATAAGAGGTGTCCTGGAATTCATCGACCAGGATATGGCGGATACGGCTGTCCAATTGCAGCAGAAGATCTTCCGGTTCAGCAACCGAACCGAGTGCTGCATGTGCCGCCCCGGCAATTTCGATAAAGTCGACCTGACCCTGAAGTCGAAAAACACCCTGAAGCTCTACCACGGCAAGGGGCAGTAGCTCTATCAACGACTCCAGAACACGCCATTGATCTGAAGTGTAGCAACTTGCCGGCAGCTGCCGCACACCCTGCAGAGCTTCTGTTGCGGCACTGTTGCCTCTGATCTGCTCAAAAAGACTCAGCGCGCGGCCTTTCATCTCCTGGGAGTGGGAAGACTTATCAGCCGGGAAGCCATTGATCTTGTTGACACTTTTTCTGACGTCTCCCGATGCCGTCAAAATCAAGTGCGCCAGGGCCAGCCATTGACGGAGTGAGTCAGGATCCTCCTGTTCATGCAGCAGTGCGATAAACGGGTGTTCAGGCTGATCCTCTGCCAGGTTCGCGGCGGCAAACTTGACCAACTCCCTGAGTTCACAATATGCGTCGCCGCCAAGCGCATTACGTGTGTATTTCAGAAAAGTCGCCGTATAGAGTTGCAAACCTGATTCAAGCACCTGGCGCGGCTGTGTGTTTCGCTGAGCCATGAGGTGACGCAACCATTGATCGCGCCTGCCGAGCATTGCAACCAACAGGTCGCGCAAAAGCGTAAGGCGGTTGTCCAGGTGGATCAACAGTCGCTCAACGGCATTTTGACCGGCACCGCCTTTTTCCAATCTGGACAGTAATGCTTCTGCAGCCAGGAGATACAGGTCTGCGGGATCATCAGTCACTCCCGGTTGATCGCCAAAACGCGCCAGCCATGGCATTCTGCGGGTCAGGAAGGCACACAAGCTGTCTATTGTCATCAGCTGCAAGCGGGTTGGATTCTGTAGCAGGGACCAGCCCTTCTCCCGGTCCCTGGCGAGAACAGTTCGGGCTCTCTGCCAGGTTTCTGCTGCGTGCGGGGCCTCTGGTGGCTGATCATCGCAGGCACGTTCCAACGCCTTCAACAGGCGCAGCTTCATCTCGCCGGCAGCTTTACGGGTAAAGGTGATGGAGAGGATTTCCTCTGGAGAACCAACAACAGCCAGCAGTGCCAGGATGCGCTGCACCAGCAGCTCGGTCTTGCCGGAACCGGCAGGCGCCTGAACGATGCAGGAGCGCTTGATGTCGACTGCGTCCTGCCGTTCCTTCCAATCCGGTGGTTGAATGGGCTGTGTCTTAATCATCATTGCCTTCCGGAGATACTGTTCCCCGCTCCAGGATTCGACAGAAACCGGTTAAATCACAGTATTGACAAGCGAGCTTTGGATCAACCGGGTCGACAGATGCATCTCCACGGGCAAAAGCATCGCCCAGGTCAGGCAGAGTGCTGCTCCAATGAGCCAGAACCTCTTCCAAACTGTCCCAGCCCTTCTCATCAAGGCGTGTTGCAAGTGCGCGTGATTTTGCGCCTGGCCAGGCTTTGTCCTTACGAGCCAGCCCGCGGAAGCCACTTTCTCTCACCTTGCCGCGTACAACGGCGAACATCACCGCACCGATCTGTTCCTGGGGCAAACCCAGGCAGTATGCAGGCAGCTGTGGCTCAGTAATCCGGTCGTCCAGCCATTGCAGAGGCTCGGAACGTCCTGTCTTGTAATCGATAATGGCACAGGTGCCATCGTCCAGTTCGTCGATCCGGTCAATCCGGGTCCGGATAGCCAGCTTGCCGATCTTGACCTGGTGGTTCTGTTCATAAGCCACGACGCGAAAACGACTTCTTAGTCGCTCAAATTCAAGCCACTGCAGCAAAAGAGAGATTAAACGTTGCTGCTCGATGTGTCGTTGCCGTGCAGGCAGGTCATATCGACGCTCTTTTTCCAATCGACCGAGGGCGCCATTGACGGCTTCATCCAAAAGCTTATTGAGTGTGGTTTCACCAAGAGACAAGAGGGTGTCCTGGTCGACAACCTTGCCCCAGAACAACTCGAGAGCGATATGCGCAAGTGAACCGCGCGCCATGTTGTCGATACCGATATCGGGAACATCCAGGTGTTCAGCCCTGAGTCTGTGATGGGCGAAGGCGCGAAAAGGACAGAGAGCCTGATCCTTGATAATGCCGGTCCCGCCGGTAAACGGCTTGCGAGTGGATAGCGGTGGCCCCTGACAGTCATATATCTCTTCAAGGCCTGTTCGCTCCTGCCAGATGATCCTGGCCGGGGCGCATGATTCGGACAGCAATGGCTGCTCGTCGGGAATCCCCCTGATGAAAGAACTCGGTCTTTGCTCCGCGCCGTTATCCTGCATCGGCCAGCTGAGCACGATATCGGGAGCAGCAGAGAAAAGGCGCGTCGAAATCTGTTCGGCAAAGAGATACTCACGTTCTGCATCAGAGCGTTTCATGCGATATCGACGTTGAACAGGCAGGGGGATGAAAGGATTCGGACTGGGTGGCTTGGGCAATGCTGAATCGTGCAGCCCGAGAACCCAGAGATGGTCAAACACCAAACCGGCTGATTCCAGTTCACCGAGAACCTGAACCGGACCATCGACACCTTCCGGCTGAAACTCCAGAGAACTGATATTGCGAATCAGGATTCTGACGGCGGCGGAACGATCAATAGGAGGCGAGACTCCATCCAGGCTGGCAAGCTCAGCCAATGAGCCCCTGAAATGCTGTACAGCCTGATACTCACGACTTGACAGGCCACGATCTCCCGGCCAGCCGACTTTACCGAGACAAGTCGCGAAATATTCAGCCCAGAAACCCGGCATGCGTTTCGCAGATTGGTATAAATCAGCGGCAACGATTTCAATCATTTTGATGAAATCCGGCACAGCAAGCGTGTATTTTGTCGAGAGTCCCTTCAAGGTCCTGGCAAGACGAGGCAACGACCAATAAAAACGCCTTAAACCACGTAATTCTCGATCCATTAGCGCCCGGTGGCCAGCCTCTCCGAGTGAACCTCTGATATATGGCGTGCATAAAAGCCAGCTGATCTCAACATGATCGACCCGCATACCAAGCCGCAACAAGCGAAGTGCCGCGTGAATCACCCCTTCCCTGTCCAGTCCATGGCCCAGCGAAAGGTTGAACACCTGCTGTGTCTCTTCACCGGCAAGCAATGCATTCGGGTCCAGCTCTGCTGTGAACTCCTGTTCAATCAGAGACTGGTAAACTTCAAGTCGCGGTGCAACGACACCAATGCTTACATCGGGGTTTTTGGTCAGGAGAGACCTGATCCATCGGGCACATCGATTGACTTCATCAGCAGGGTCGTCAGCTGCAACACGTTGACGCCGAACATTTTGACATGGCTGTGGATGCCAGTACTCGATAGAAGTGCCATATTTATTCATGACATTGCACAAATGCAGCAAATCAGGTGTGATCTCGTCGAACCCGGCAAAAATAATTTTTCCGGGCAGGGGGATGTGCTCTCTAATAATTGCATCAGATAGAAGCCAGGGCGTCTCAACAGGATCGTGCCAACCTCTTTCAATGGCCCGGCTCTGCCATGTTTTTCGCCAACGCAGAAATGCCCTGTGATCTTCGGCGGCTTCATCCCTGTCGAAATCTGCAGAATAGCAAATCAATAACTGGTGTGCCTGCAAAGCCCGACGGGCCGTCTGTGGAATCTGCAGGAGATAATTGCCGGACCGTTCAGCATCAGACTCGACAATGAGCTCCCAGGCATGTTGCAGCTGAGCATTGTTCAGGAATAAAAACGTCCCCGGGATCTGCAGCTGACACCGGCATAACCATGCAGAAAGGCTTAAGATGTCAGGGCGCAACCATGCTGCAAGCCCCAGTCGCTGCTGCTCGCTGTCATACTGTTGTGAGAGTTCTCTTGCCAGACGGTCGTTGACCGTCAGGATGAGGCTTCCCTCACCGGCCGCATTATACAGGGTTTTATCCATGATCTTTTTCCAGAGATTTATATCGTGGACAAATTAACCCGGGTAATTGACGTAATATGACACATGGGATGAAGGCACCGAGAGCATCAGCGAAAAGATCCCACCATTCGGCAGTTCGTCCTGTTTGAGCCAACAACTGCAGAACCTCCATCAGAGCACCGAAGCAGATGGCCACCAACCATGCAAGCCACCAGACTTTGTGCGGGTCAACAGGCAAACAAAAGAGAAATTGAGCAACCAGAAGAGATAACAACCCGTAGGCAGCTGCGTGGAGCAATTTGTCCCAACCCAGCACTCCGGAGATTTGGGGCGGTGAGGATGTTAAAGACAACCAAAAGATAATGGTTCCCCAGGCAAGAGGCAGACACAAGCGCAGGATGAACTCGAAGAGGAGTGGAGCTTGGGTTTTGTGTTTATTGCCGGCGGTCATGATGACGGACAGGTTACTCTAGTTTGCGGTATAAAAAAAGACTTTGGATACCACCTTTCCAGCAATAAGTCCGACGGTGTTGCCTGCATGACAACCGGGGGCCGCTCTGCGACCCCCGATCTGCTTATCTTACATGTTGTGAAACATGACTGAGAATTGACGCTTTTGGCCGTCTTCAAGCTTGCTCCCGATCTCAAAGGTATGCATACCTTCTTCCAGTGAAACATCGGCGCCGAATCCTGTCCCCATCTGCATCATCTTGACGGGTTTGGCTTCTTTGCCCTTAACCTTGAGTGCGACCTGGCCGCCGGCAATATCATTTCCGCTCTTTTCGTCAGCGAAGAAAACCATAACGTGATGTGTTGCATCCATACCCGTCTTCGCCATGGAAGCCAGGGTCTTTTCATCATAAGTCTTGACCTTGACAGTGGCGACGACGCCCTCTTGCGTGTCTTTGCCGATTTCCAGGAAGTCATCGTCCTGACCAGCCATGTCATGGCCTTTATGTGACATCTCTTTGGCATGATCCATATCCATGTCGCTGTGTTGTTTCATGTCTTCGGTCATCTTCTTGCTGCTGTCAGCGTGGTTCTCGTGACTCATTGCCGCAGCGATCATTGGCATGCCCATAGCAATAACCAGGGCCAACAGTGTGATTTTTATCTTTTTCATCATTGATTTAAGCTCCTTTTTTGAGACTTTGTCAGCCTGCTTCACTGACTTGAATGAATTTGCATGTTCATATCGTCACTTTTTTTCGAATAAGCCGGCCGTAGGATGTGCAGTTCGGCAAGTCAAGGTTACTTCAATTCGAAGTCATATTCGAACTGGCGCTTTTTACCGTCAGCCAGCTCGGTGCCAACAATTAATTGATAATGACCGGGATCGGGAAGAACGATATCCGCGCCGAAATGCCCCTGCATCTCCATCAACTTGATTGTTTCCTCTTCCTTGCCGTCCACCTCTTTCACCTTGACCGCTGCGACCCCTGATTCCACCGGCTGACCGGTTGCCACATCAACGAACATGACCATGATATGATGGGTTGCTTTCATCCCCATCTTGGCCATCGCATCCTTGACAACCTTGAGATGAGCCATGGCTTTGACACCATCCTGGACCGAATCACCAATCATGATCATGTCCCCTTCCATTTTCATGCCATCATGATCCATCTTACTGTGGTCCATCTGCGCTGCTCCGGATGCATGTTGCATGGCTTGCGCCGCCAGCGGCAGTACGATCAGCAGAACCAGTGTGACAATGACTTTACGCGTGTTTTTCATAAAAAGCTCTCCATGGTCGAGGGATCCGGATATCAGCAGGATCTTCAGAATTAGTGCTCTTTGTGTCATAAATTACCATTTCAAACAGAAAGGTTCCTTATACTCTTACATGGAGCATGCCAGTTTTCTATACAGCTAATAATACTATATATTTTCATTCGGCGGCATTCAACCAAACTCATAACGAAGGATATCCTACAGTAAGATGGGGATTATTCGACGCTGTGATGAGATGTATAAGATAAACAGACGGAGGGATTGGAGATGAGCCTTTGCAGGCTTTTTCTTGAAAACCACGGGCGCATCTGTTCACTCGAGCACAACGGAAAAAAAGCGACAATATGATATTCTTGACTATAATGCGTCATGCATACTGCGCCACATACAAAACAGATTGCCATGCACAAAGGCTTCTACCGGGGACCCTGTTTTTCAGTCATTTAAAACCTGAGGACGCGTAAACATCAGCCATTAATCCTGCTGACTCACACAACGGAAGCCCAACACATAGACTTCAAGGTAAGTAATGAGCGACTGGAGACGTTATACTGAAATTTCACGCATCGCTTATTTTTCAATGGAAATCGGTCTGACTACAGAAATCCCTACTTACAGCGGCGGCCTGGGAGTCCTGGCTGGTGACACAATCAAAAGTGCTGCGGACCTGAAGCTCCCCCTCGTAGCTGTCACCTTGCTTAGTCGCAAAGGCTATTTCAAGCAAACGTTCAGTGCCGAAGGCTGGCAACTGGAGAGTGATGTTGACTGGAAACCCGAGGATTTGCTTGAGCTTTTGCCAAGTAAGGCCTTGGTGAATATAGAGAATCGCGATGTCAGGGTCCAGGCCTGGATGTATCGCGTCAAAAGTCCGACCGGCGGAGACCTGCCGGTGCTCTTCCTTGATACCGATATCCCGGGCAACCTTCCGGAAGACAGAAAGATTACCGACCATCTCTACGGTGGAGGCAGAGATTACCGGCTGAAGCAAGAGATTGTTCTCGGTATCGGAGGTGCACGCCTGTTGCAGATCCTTGGTTTTCAGGTGCGCAAGTATCATATGAACGAAGGCCATGCCAGTCTGCTGACCCTGGAATTACTCAATCACCACCGCCGTCCCGTCGAAGACACCTGGGATGAGCGCGCCTCATGGAACGTTGCCCAAGTACAGGAGAAATGTGTCTTTACCACCCATACGCCTGTGGAGGCAGGTCACGATCGTTTTGCCTATGACATGGTTGAACGCATCATGGGAGAGGTCATCCCCCTGGATCTGCTGAAAGAACTCGGAGGTAAAGGTGAACTCAATATGACCATGCTGGCCCTGAACCTGTCGTATTACGTCAACGGAGTTGCCAAGAAACACGGCGAAGTTTCCCAGGCCCTCTTCCCTGGATTTGAGATTCATGCCATCACCAACGGCATTCATCCGTTCACATGGGCCTCCCCTTACATAATGACACTTTACGACAAGTATCTGCCAGGCTGGGCCAACGAACCAGAGCTGCTGGTCAGGGTGGACAACATCCCGGATCAGGAAATTCATGACGCCCACGCCGGTGCCAAGGCCTATCTGTTTCAATACATTGAGGAAATAACCGGCGTCAGACTCGATCCGGACATCCTGACCATCGGCTTCGCCCGCCGGGCCACCGCGTACAAAAGAGCGAACATGATCTTTACTGACAAGGAACGTTTACTTGAAATCGGCGGCGGCAAGCTACAGCTGGTCTTTGCCGGAAAAGCTCACCCTCATGACGATTATGGCAAAAAGATGATTCAGGAGATTCGCCAACAAGCCGATTTCTTTGGAGAAAAACTGAAGGTCGTCTACCTGCCGAACTACAACATGGATGTAGCGAGCCGCCTGATTCCGGGCGTTGATCTTTGGCTGAACAACCCCCTGCGCCCCCTGGAAGCTTCTGGTACGAGCGGCATGAAGGCCGCCTTGAACGGTGTACCGAATTTCAGCGTATTGGATGGCTGGTGGATTGAGGGACACATCGAGGGGGTGACCGGTTGGTCAATCGGTCCACCGTCGACCGAGACGACGA
>Ga0214472_10004164_pt1 | contig 15251 bp, 11 predicted proteins | sample RVTome_6_FD_207662 | JGI IMG/M metagenome (GOLD analysis project Ga0214472, IMG submission 207662) | Soil microbial communities from uranium-contaminated site in the Upper Colorado River Basin, Wyoming, United States - RVT140D175 | ecosystem: Environmental > Terrestrial > Soil > Contaminated >...
AAAATAGCTTTCGTGTTCTTCGATAAGTTCGGTCCCATCCTCTTCATCAAAAATTAAAGGTTTTGTGGCAGTCATCAAGATTACATAGCAACCCAGATATGACGTAATGCCTTTAAGCACTTTATTAACAATGTCCCAGTACTCAATTGGAATATTCTGAACCTCGTCAAGCAAGATTATGCTACCGGCGATATTATGATACTTTTTCAAAAAGCTGTTTTTAAATCCTATTATTGTGTGAAGGAACTGAATAAAAGTAGTAACTACTACTTCTGAATTCCATGATTCTACTAATAGTAGTGCTTCATCTATCGGCTTATTCTCATCTCCTTCCTTGTATTTTAATTCGGAAAGATGATGATGCTTTAGAAGATATACACCCTCATTCTTTTGAAAATCTCGAATACCATGAGATAAGACATCGAGAATAACTCTGTAGTTCTGCTCTATTATGTTAACAAATGGGAGTGAATAGATTACCCGTGGTACATAACCCTTCTCCTCAATAATTCGCTTTCTTAACTTCAGTGCAGCGGAAAAAGAGGTAAGAGTTTTTCCAGAACCAGTAGGAGCAGTAATAGTAAAAAGGCGTTTATCTAAAGAAATGTGCTCAATTTTCCCAATTACTTTTTCATAAATTTCACTTCTCAGTTGGTTTATAAATCCACTTGGAGCGCCGAATTTATCTTGTCTATATTTATCTACAAGATCATCCAGCAAATTCATTCTTTGAATTTTTGAAACCCTACCAGCATCCCGTTTGTCTGCATCAATAAGAGAAGAATAAAGAAGCATTGTAAGCAAGGAAACTTTAATCTTTATTTCTTCTGACTCATTGTTTATTAGATTGTATTTAGTTTTAGAAAGTTCTTTGAATATTCCAAGCCATGAATCAAAAAACTCTTTGAGATTTATACTAATCCCAATTTCTTGTCCCATTTCTTCATATTCGTTATTAACCGCTTTTATCCTGTTTAACTGCTCTAAGTCTTTGATCTGCTCCAATAAAGCCAATAGTTTCTCCCTTAGATTTCCTTCCGCATCTTTAAAATTTGGATGGTCATTTAAAACCTTTAAACTAGGGACATCTGTCTCAACCGATTTTAAATCTCCATGATGATGAAGCACGACGAAATAAGTAATAAGAGGTAAGTACTTGAAAAGAGGCTTGTTTTCGAATTTTTCTAAAAACTTTTGCACTAGCCAAGCTGCGAATATTGAGGAAATAAAGCTATGGTGAGATTTTACACCCCATTTCTTCTTTTCTAATAAATACTCTTGAAAAAAAGAGGTGTACTTTCCAAAATCGTGAGAAAGGCATATTAGATAGGCAACCTGAGCAATAACTTCCTTATGTTCTTCAATAGGAGTGCTAAGAATGCCCTCTTTTGCTTCACCAGCTACACCAAGTAAATGGTCCTTTAAAATTTTAAGAGGGTTATTGTGTGAATAGAAAATCACTTTTTATTTTCCATAAAGATAATATTTTCGGATAATTCCCCATTCTCAGAGTCTTTATAATTAATTTTGTAATAGTTGCCTTTAATGATTAATTTAGCTTTTCTTTGGTTCTTTTCGTAGATAAAACTCGACTTCTCCTTTAGTCTTCTTTCTTCATCGAATTCAAGAGGCATTATATCTTTAACATACTGAAGCACTTGAGTTGCATTACGTTGAAAAACAAGCCCCTTATTTTTGATTCTTTCGATATTAACAACTGTCGTCACTTCTATCGCTTGCTCGCTTTCATGGAATTCAATCTTGTTGCCTTCCGCATAATCCACAAAATTAGTTTCACCTATAAACTCACTTAATCCCAAATAAGGAGGATAAATTGGCTTATCACTAATTAAAACTTCTCTTAAGTCTTTCATTATTCCCTCTCTATCAGAATGATGGAAAAAAATCCGGTATTTAATCTCGGAGGTAAAGCGCAAAGGTAAAAGAATTTCTAAAGGGGTTTGATCTGGTCCTCCACTAGCGTTCAGGTCACCAAGAGATTCAACTTTCATGTAGTTCACAGTCTGCATTATTTTCCGAGTTGGTGTTTGGATCGAAAGAGCAATTCTACACCTATCGGAGGAAAACTCTTCATAGTATGTGTCTCTTTGTCTTCCTAATAAACCGGCAATAAGACCTGTGATAGTGGTTCTTGGAGGGAAATCGTAGGAAAGGGAAGAGGCATTGGTATAGAACTTACGAAAATGCGCCATTTTCCCTTTAATATCAAAAATGAGCAGGTTTTCTATTCGTTCAAACATAATCCAGGTTCTTATTCCTTTGGCTCTTCTTGTGGATGCGGTAGCTCTTGAACTAAGGATTTGCCATTATTAACCTTAAGTTGTTTTAGTTCCATGTCCCCTTTTAGATTTAATTCATCATGTTTCCACATATAGACCCCCTGAACCTGGTCTTTCTGTTTTTCTAATAGGTTTACTAAAGGTTCTATATCCAATTCTATTTCGTTTATATCCCTTAGCTTCTCTTCAGCTAACTTATTCTTAGGGTTGGCTTTTACATACCGCCTGAGATCTCCAAGAAAGGTCTTGTCATTTTTGTACTCAACTCTGAGAAGTAGTCTCGGAGTCTGTCCGATTTTACTTCTTGTTGTTGCTTCAAGTGGAATAGCTTTAATTAAAGTGTCATCTAGTAACTTAACATCATTTTCAGATAGATTAGTGTGAACTGCTCTTTTCCCGCTGATTATTCCATGAAAAGCAATTAGAGAATAAAGAACTCTCCAGTCTTTACCGAAAGTCCCATATTCAGTCGCTTCTTCTTCTCCTTCCTTTTCTCTTGTACGACCTGCAAAAGTAGAGGTTATAGAGGACGAGGGATTAATAGCGGTCTTATTTAATGAATAGCCCCAATTAAATTGTACTGGTCCCGTAAAGTTGCTAGACACTCCTGCTCCTTCTTTTGATGTAATTGGCATAGTTGCTCCAAAAAAACGAACGTCAATTAGTTTTGATAGTAACCAATTAACATGATTACTTTGAAGCTTTTTTAAATTAACCTTGGTCTTTTTACCGTTTTCTTCATATTTTTCAAATAATTTTTCAAGCCTCTTGGTAGCGTTTACTGTTTTAGCATCTACCTTTGAAACAAAAATTTCTTGATCTTTGCATTCTGACATCAAATAGTCTCTTATATACCTCTTTAGCCTTACGTCACTTACAAGGTTGGTCTCAGTATCATAGTCCATTCGGGGTTTATTCTCATCATCCGGATCTCCGTTTGGATTACAGAGCTTAGCATCGTAGACAAAAAGTATGTCGCTGTTATTTATCCTCTTTTTATCTTCTGTTTCTGTCATGTATTTAACCTCCTTTATTTATAGTTTGGATTGAAAACTTTATTGCTCTTCACTGCTTTCCTCATTATCCTCTTCAACTTTTTCTTCATCAGATAATTTCTTTAGTTTTCCCTCCCTTATTGCTCTATGAGTTGCATAAGCATAGCCACAAAGAACATAAAAAACATTTTCCTGATCAGAAAGTCTCCAGTTTTTAACATGCTTGCCCAAGAGTCGCTTCATCTCTGCAAAAACTACCTCGTTATAAGAAAGCTTCTTATACTGAATTAACTTCTCAAAAACATCATTTGAAAGTCTTACGAGCTTTCCTGGATTCATACCTTGAAAGATAATTTTATTTAAAATAGGTTTTGAAGAATCACGTTGAGGTTTAGTACTACCAATTTCTCCAATTAAATAACCCAAAAGAAAAAGAGCTACTTGTTCTTCTGAATATGCCATCTCTTTAATAAAATCCTTCATATCTTCACTTAGGTCACTAGCCTCTAAACTTTCCATACTTTTACCTCCTTCTAAAAGATGTAATTTTCTCAAATACAATAACAGCAAGTTGGCATCCAACAGGGCATAGACAAGATCAACATCAACTTTTTTCTGGTCAGATGATTTAATGTTGTAGTTCTTTTTCTTAAATCTGTAAACCGAAGCTAACTCCACAAATTGATTAATGAGAAAGTGGTAAGAAACAGGCTTGCCTGTAAAAAGCGAGTCGTAAAATTCAAGGAGCTTTTTGTAGTCAACATTCTCTTTTCTACCTCTTTTTTTACTAAAACGGATTGGAAGAAGATAATAGATTCTTTCTAACGTGATATATCCATAATAAGATTCACCTATTACTCTTTTTCCTAAGTCTGCGACCTCAGTCGCTTTGACCTTCAGTGTATCCAGCCGTGATGGTGGCACGTCTCTTATTAATTTAAGTATACGAAGTTCGTTATTATTCCATTTATGAAATAGGAGGTTAATGACAAAGCTGTTCTTCTCATCCTCCTGATCTTTATAATCTTCTATGGACCTTTCAAACTCTCTCAATCCATTTAGGCTCACAGTAGAGTTAAATGATACATTTATGTACTCAGACCATCTTCTTAATTTCTTTCCAGACAAAGCAGCATTAAAAATGAACTTAGGGATTATGTACAAGCGTATTTCACCAAGAGGAGAGCGAGAGTGAAGGTAGTTTTCTACGAACTTCTCACCAGCAAGTAATGACCGATAGCACTCTTTACAAAAGGCATAATTTTTCAAAAATCCGTCCTTATTTTTTCCTCTTAGGTTTGAAGAGAAGCTAATCTTGTCAGTGTTATAGTAAGTAAAACGGAGTTTAGTTGTATCAAACGAAATTTGATTCTTATTACCACAGAGATGACAGTTCCCCGAAACTGAATTTTCGAAAGCTTCTGCTATCTTCTTCTTGAGTAAGTAATCTTGATATTCTTTCGAGTTCGCTAATAACTTTCCATCTACCGTAATGGTAAAAAGAGATATGTCTTTACTACTCAAATTTTCCTTTTCTTTCTTCAAGTAATTTTGAACCTCTTTTGAAACTAATTTCACCATTTCTTGAGCGGGTTTGGTTTTCTTTAACGCTTCTTTCCAAAGAGCTTCCATGCTTCGGGATGATATACCGAGTTTCTCAACGTTCAGTACAAAGCGGTATCTCCGTTGCTGTCCTTTCTGATGTCCTGTATCAAAGTAAAATTCACTTAACAAATCGCCTAATTCTTTGATAGAATTTTTTAAATTAGGTAGCGTTTGTGAAACTAAGTAGTCTAATTTATTGGTTGTGAGTCTATCCTGAGGACTGTTCGAGCCTTCAGCATTACCTACCCACAAGTACCTCTCCGCTGTATCTTCTTTAACGTGCTCAAAATCAAAATTAATTTTTTTATTAACTGTATCAAACTCCATGATTACTGTATATTGTTTCTTGCCTTTCTTTTCTGAAGGAACTTCATTGGTTAAATTTTTTAACAAATTCTCTGGTTCTTCAGCGACAACGATGCTTCCTATCTCTTTTATCCCTTCAATCATTTTTGTATCCCCTATATGTTCCCTTTCCTCCCCAATAGCTCAAAACACCCAAACCCCTGGGAGTTTTTGCTTCCGAGCCCTGTGTCATAGACGATTTTTATCAGTTCGGGGTCTCCGCTCAATTCATAAACCCCCATCCATCCCTTTATCACCGTGCCCTTATAGCTGATAATTTTTTCATTCTTATTGGACAGATTCTGTCCACTTAGTTGGATTTCTCCACGAGAATCTTTATTGTAAAATGCCTTGAGTTTCTTCTTGGCGTTCCCTGACAGGAGTTGGCTAAATTCTCTCTCGAACGGGTTGTAGTAATAGGTTTTTTTTCTTCCATTTGATGATGATAAAGTGCTATAGATCGTTACAGGTGATAGCATCTTGATCCTAATTTTGCTTTGATCAATGGGAAAGTCAGAAACTTCTACCGAAATAACAGAAACAACATTCGAGGCGATTCTTAATGTCTCCTTTCTTAGTAATTCTTCACCAATTTCCTGTATAAATTGTTTCATTACTGAGCTAATAATAATCTTGAACGGTGAGGAAAAAGCTATAACCCCATCACTGCTATTAGCATTGTATTTTCCAAGAATTCGAGAGAAGGTAAAAAGCTTGAATTTTCTCTTTTCGAGAGGAAATCCGTAGTCGTGCAATATTTGAGCAAGCTTGGGCGATATTGAATTGTAGATAAAGCCTTGAATGTAGTGATTATAATGTATGGGTACTGAAAATTCCTTTTCAGATGAAAGTTCAACAACCAGCCTCATAAATACCCCCCGAGTAGAGTAAGCTATAGAATAATTCTTTTTACTATTAAAAATCAAGTATTAAACGAAATTCATTTGAATATTAGTTAGAAAAAACCTGGTGCCTGCCATGTATATTGACTTATAAACTATTTTTGTTCTTCGTCCCCGCTATTTTTCAAATTATCTTTATTACGCTCCTCGTCATGAACTTCCTCTTTCTTGTCCTTTTCTTTCTTTTCATCGAAGTATCCTAATTTTTAGATAAAAAAAGGAGATCGACAGAGGCGTTTGGCCTTCCCAGCAATGACATTTGAGTCAAGTCAGATCGTCACGCAGGGGTTTAAACTGATCACTTCGACCTAGTCAGGACAGGCGCTTTGGCTACGCTCACGACAGGTCCTCAGGCAAAGGAACTGATCCACACTTCGACGGGCTCAGTGTGAACGGTTTATTATTGCCATCGTAGAACTGGGGTCAGGACAGGCCCTTCGATCCTTCGATGAACTCAGGACTCAGGGCTCAGGATTTTTCGGAATGATCCTTGTATGGAGTCCTGATAGGGGGGTTCGGGAGTGATGGTTAAGAAAAAACATTTAAAAATATTTTATGAGGAACGCAGGTATGCGTTCCCTACAATAAAATTAAAAAGGGGACGCGCTTTTTAACTATGGGATAACGTGAGACAATGTATATCCTACAGATTCACATCCAGCCCAATCCCAACCACAAATGCGTTTCATATATCGCTTGAGCCAGCGGGATGTATCACAGATTGGGTTGTAAAAGGAGTGGTGTTGGATATATCAAAAAACTTATTACACTATCCTCTATCTCAAAATGCTGATATTCCACTCTCAAAAATAGCATTATAGGAAATAGGTTAAGGAACTATGACCGAAACTAACACTCCACGAAACCATAACCTCGGGCTTGGCGTCCTCCTCACTGTTCTGGCCTTTCTTTCTGTCGCGATTATGAGTGCATTTGGCAAGGCAGCCACCAAGTCCGTTTCCTCTGGAGTCTTGGTATTCTTCCAGAATTCGATAAGTCTTGTTCTCCTAACTCCTTGGATTGTACGAGGTGGAATCGGTAACCTGCAGACGGAGCACTTCTGGCTCCATTTCGTTCGTGGTGTTTCGGGGTTGCTTTCTCAGTATTTCATGTTTATTGCCCTCAATTATATTTCCCTTGTAGACGCGGTTCTGCTTGTTAATGCCGCCCCATTATTCATTCCCCTCGTCGCCTGGATCTGGTTAAAACACGGGGTCAGCGGTAGATTATGGTTTAGTCTTGTGATCGGCTTTGTTGGCATTGTGTTAATAATACAACCAGGAAGGGACGTCTTTAGCTGGGCAACCTCTCTGGCGCTTGTAGCCGGTATCTTCTCTGCCATCGCGCTTGTTACCGTCGGTCGTTTAAACATCACAGAGCCCTCAACACGCATTCTCTTCTACTACTTTTTGATCTCAACTGTACTGACGGTGCCTTTATTAATTACCGAGTGGTCCACGCCTGAACCGATAGCCTGGATTTACTTGATCGGAATTGGGTTAACCATGGCAATAGCTCAGCTTCTTCTCATCCTCGCCTATGAACAAGCCTCACCGTCACGGGTTTCTCCATTCAACTATTCCGTCGTAGTCTTTTCAGGAATAATCGGATGGATCGTATGGAATGAAGTGCCGAATACTTTGTCGATACTCGGAACCATACTTGTCTCGGCTGGTGGAATTCTCTCCGTTATCCATTATCATAAAAAACACAAACCCTTTCCCCTGAACCAAGCCTCGAATGTGTTGGCAAAAAAATCCGTCGCTTAGCAGAAGGGTCACGACTTTCCCATGAGTTCATAAATTTCTTTATCGGATAGGCCGAAATAGTGTCCTATCTCATGTATTAATACCTCATTAACCTTATCCTCAATCTCCTTTTCATTTCTACAAATTCTCTCTATATCCTTCTGATATAAGACGATTTGATCCGGGAAGCCAGCTACCTGCCACACGCTCCTCTTCGGCAGAGGCACACCCCTATAGAGACCCAGCAATAGACTATCTCTTCTTAATTTGAGTGTTTGTAGATCGTCCCTAGTTGGGTAATCCTCAACAGTTATGACAACATTCTCAATTTTCTTTCTGAATTCCTCAGGGATTGAGCTGTACGCCCTTTCAACAAGTTCTTCGAATGACTTCTTATCCACAATATGCGAGTTTTAAAATTTGAATATAGTCGTTATACATATCACACTTTAATATCACTCTAATTCTTCATAACGAAAACAATTAATAACGTGATCATTAACCATTCCAGCAGCCTGCATGAAGGCATAGCAAATTGTTGAACCCACAAATCTAAAACCCATCTTTTTTAGATCCTTGCTCATTGCATCCGATTCCTCAGTCTTAGCTGGTAATTCCTTTATAGATTTCCATCCATTTCGAATTGTTCTGTAGTTTACAAACTGCCAGATATATTTATCAAACGTCCCAAATTCTTTGCGAACAGCCAGAAAGGACTTAGCATTTGAAATTGTAGAATCTATTTTTAACTTATTTCTTACTATTCCAGAATCCTGAAGTAAGCGATCAACCTTTGATTCATTGAACTTAGCGATCTTAAAGGGATCAAAGCCTGAGAAGGCTCGTCTGAAGTTCTCTCGTTTTCTTAGAATAATTGACCAGCTTAAGCCAGCCTGAAAAGCATCAAGAATTAAGAATTCAAAGAGTCGTCTATCATCATGAAGAGGTACGCCCCATTCCTTGTCGTGATACTCTGTTAATAAGGGATCGTACCAAACCCATTCACATCTAGTCAACATTTATTAGACTTGGTAAATTTGTTACTCGAAAATAGGCGAGTAATTAACTGCATGATTAATTTTTATCCAGTCATCGACCAGGGGTCAAGGATCTTCTTCAATTTATCCTCTGGAAGAACATTCTTCTCCATACAGATCTCTCTGACCGTCTTACCGGTATCGTATGCCTCTTTTGCTATCTTGGCAGCCATATCATATCCAATTAATGGGGCCAAACTTGTGACCATGGCTAGGCTCTTCTCTATCATTTCTTCACATCGCTTCTTATCAGCCTTTATCCCGGATATGCATTTGTCAGCAAAAACCCTGGAAGAACTCGCCAGCAACCTTATAGATTCAAGAAGGTTATGTCCTGTGACCGGCATCATGACATTTAACTCAAAATTCCCCAGCATACCTCCAACGGTTATGGTTAAATCATTCCCTATGACCTGGGCAGCCACCTGACAAACCGCTTCGGGAATTACGGGATTTACTTTAGCAGGCATTATCGAAGATCCGGGCTGAACGGGCGGAATAAGGATCTCAGCCAATCCACACCGAGGACCACTTCCAAGCCATCTAATATCGTTAGCAATTTTCATAAGGCTCACCGCCAGAGTTTTAAGAACCCCGCTTGTTTCAACAATAGTGTCTTTAGAACCCTGAGCCTCGAAATGATTTTCCGCTTCCCTGAACTTAATACCCGTCAATCTGCTCAGTTTGCTCGCAACTATTTTAGCAAACCTTGGATGCGTATTTATGCCAGTTCCTACCGCCGTTCCACCTATTGCCAATTCCGATAGATTTACATGTGTGCCATGTAACCTTCGTATTCCATGTTCTATCATACTCGCATATCCACCAAACTCCTGCCCCAACCTTATTGGAGTTGCATCCTGAAGGTGGGTGCGGCCAATTTTCAAGATTTTGTCAAATTCCTTTGCCTTTTTTGAAAGAGACTTGTGAAGGTGTCTTAAAGCAGGAATTAAGTCCTTCTCAATCGCCTCGAGAGCAGATACGTGCATTGCAGTGGGGTATACATCATTACTCGATTGCCCCATATTTACGTGATCGTTTGGGTGGACACTTTTTTTATCTCCCTTTTTCGCACCCAATATCTCATTTGCACGATAGGCTATTACCTCATTAACGTTCATGTTCGTGGAAGTGCCAGAGCCAGTCTGAAAAACATCTAAGACAAAGTGGTCATCGAGCTTTCCATCCGCTACCTCCCTAGCGGCCTTGACAATAGCAGACCCCTTATTCTTATCTAACAGCCTTAGCTCCATATTTGCCTCAGCCGCTACGAGCTTAATAAGACCCAATGCCCGTATAAAATGTCTAGGCTTCCTAATACCACTTATAGGAAAATTTTCTATCGCCCTGGCTGTTTGTGCGCCATAATATGCGTCGACAGGCACCTTCATTTCACCCATAGTATCAGATTCTATTCTATGTGTTTGTTTAGACATTACTTATAGCCTCCTTCGCCATACTTTGCTTGCGTTCAATACTGAAAAATTCCACTCGGGAATAAAAATCTATCCAAACGAACTTACAAGTCAAATATCAGAATGGATAATTTAAGACGCAATATTGCTGATTTAAATTCTTATTTTTGATACTGTGCATGGATATGACAAACGGAAAGAATGTAGGAAGGATACAGGACTGAAAGAAATTTCTACTTTGAAGGAAGTAAGCCTAAAGATTCCTTGATTTTTCCGAATCTTCTAGAAAGATTCTCCTTAGCATCAAGAACAATGCTGAAAACGGATGGAACTAGAAACAATGTGAAAATTGTTGAAACCGTGAGCCCACCAACCACCACGCTACCCAAGCCTCTATAGAATTCAGAGCCGGATCCAGGGGAAATTACCAGAGGAAGCATTCCGAAAACACTCGTCATCGTGCTCATAAAGATTGGTCTTATACGTGTTTTCACTGATGCCACTATCGCATCACTGGTTTCGTATCCCTCATCACGCATGTGGTTTAGCGCCTGATGAACAATGAGTATGGCATTATTTACGACTATTCCTATGAGTATTATAAATCCCAGCATCGTGAGAACATCAAGTGGTTGATAGGTAAAAATATTTAATAGTAATAGTCCGAGAAATCCACCAAACGATGCAAGCGGAACGCTGAACATGATTACAAAGGGGTAGAGAAAACTCTCAAATAGCGAACACATCAAAAGATAAGCAATTACAGCAGCAAGTACAAAATTCCACTGAAGGGCCTTACGAGTAACGGTTAAATCATCGGCGGTACCAGTTAAGATTGCACTATAAGAACCCCCGAGTTCGCCACTGCTACGAAGCGGGTCCAGAATTTCGCTATTGATAGTGTCTATCGCACTTTCGAGCGGCATTTTCTCGGGTGGTATTACCTGAATTGCAATCGTCCTCTGACGTTCATAGTGATTAATTTGCTCGGGACCAGTGGTAACTATTACATCAGCAACCGAACCTACATTGACCATCTTACCACTATCGGTATTAACCATAAGATCTTCAATCTGGTGTGTTCGATTTGAATACTTATCCTCACCCCGAAGCACAAGATCAATTTCATCGCCTTCGATTTGATAGTCACTTACCTTTGCCCCATCCACAAGAGCGTTGACCATGAAACCAAGTCCCTCGTTTGTAACCCCTACGTCAGATGCCCGGACACGTTCTGTTACAACCTGCACCTCTGGGTTGCCCAGATCGAGACTTGGAATAGGCCGTACCTGTGAGCCTGGTATTTTCTGAATCGCACTAAAAAAGATCTTCTGACCAAGACCAACGAGCTTATCCAGGTCAGGACCAGTGAGTTGAATATTGATCGAACGTCCTTCACCTATTCCCCTCTGAAAAATACTGGACTGACTGACAATAGCTATCATACCGGGAATTTTACTCAGGGCTTTTTGCATTACGGGAATGAGGCCTCGCACCTTATCTGGTTCCTTAGCGCGTGCCCCCATGAACACCTGTCGCCCCCTTGCCACATAGAAGAGGTGTTGGATAGGGGGACCGTCAAGATTCTTTGCCTCCGGAGAATTAACCTCTGCCTCCCAATATGGTCTTAAGTCGCTTTCTATTTCTTTTCCAATTTTGGTGAATTCACCGATATTGTATCCAGGAGGAGGTAGAAGGATTCCAAATAAAAGATTGCGGTTCCCCTCGGGTAAATATTCCGCTTTTGGTATCATCAGCCAGCTAAGAAAAAGTGAACCAATAGTAAAAACACAAACAACGACGATACGTGTCTTAGAGTCTTCAATAATTCTTCGAACAATAGTTGCGATTCCATCTGAAATATCCTTTCCTATACGTGCAAAGCCCCAGAGATTATTAAACGCGGCCCGTTTTGTTTCTTTTGCTATGCTTAGGATTTTAGCAGATGCAGCCGGGATAACCGTAATTGATACAATAAGACTCAGAATAACAGACACACTTATTGCTATCGCTATATCTCGAAATAATTGACCGGCTTGTTCCTTAATAAAGATGACCGGTATAAAGACCGCCGCAGTTGTGAGCGTGCTTGCGAGCACAGCTCCCCACACCTCAACAGTTCCATCATAGGAAGCCTTTATACGCGATTTCCCCATCTGCATATGACGGTAGATATTCTCTAAGACGACAATCGAATTATCGACTACCATCCCCACTGCAAAACTCATACCGGCAAGGCTTATAACATTTATCGTCCTGCCCAAAAAAGCCATGACAACAAAGGTGCCAATGACGCTAATCGGAATGGCTGTAGCTATAATGAGCGTGCTGCTTCCACTCCTGAGAAAGAGCAAAAGAACAGCAATGGCTAGAAAACCGCCAATTATGAGATTTTCTTTGACAAGATCGATCGCACTCCTGATATAGTTTGTTTCGTCATACACGTTAAAGAGCTCTAATTTCTTTTCTTTTAAGAGCCCACTGTTTAACTCATTCATCGCCTGACGAAGCCCATCCATAACCTCAATCGCATTTGCCCCGCTTTCTTTGACAGCGTTTATCGCTATTGCTGGCTCGCCGTTTTGTCTTACCGCATAGTCAGGATCCTTGTATCCGAGGTTTACTTTCGCCACATCTCGGACATAGACAGGTGCGCCATTCTTCCGAGTTATAATAACGTCCTCAATATCATCAGGAGATTTATATTCGCCAATTGTTCGTACGATATATCTTCTTTTCCCTTCATCGAAATCACCAGCGCTATAGTTATCATTCTCCTTATCAACTGCCTGCGCCATCTCCAGTAAGGTGATGTCCCTTGCAGCCAGTGCATCAGGATCCACGATAACCTGCATCTCACGCTCGCGTCCGCCGAACACATTTGACGAACCCACTCCGGGTACACGTTCAAACCTGGGCTTTATAAAATCATCCGCAAAGTCATGGAATATATTTATGTCAAGATCATTGCCTGGTAATGGTCTTAATATAAACCATGCCATTGCGCTTCCCCGTACATCGACACTGCTGATAACGGGCCTATCAGCATCATCGGGAAATTCCCTTACCTGATTCAGCTTATTCGATACATCAACAAGTGCAGCGTCTATATCGGTACCTATAAGAAATTCCAGTACAACGGTACCACTTCCATCAGAGCTCTCGCTGGTCATCTCCACCACGCCTTCGACCGTTTTTAGCTCGTCCTCCTGCCTACGAACAATCTCTGTTTCCACCTCCTGGGGACTGGATCCTTCCCATCTTGTATCAACAGTTACTCTTGGTTTTTCAACATCGGGTGTTAGCTGGACGGGGATTTTAAAAAGGGAAATAAATCCGAAAAGAATCACAAATAAAACACCTACAATAACACTTACTGGCTTTTTGATTGACGTGTCGACTAACTTCATTCTGTACCTTCTGGGATACCGTCTTTATTAACTATTTTGACTGGCTGATTTGGCCTGAGCCTTTCATTACCACGTATAACAATTAGTTGTCCCTTTTCAACCGGTCCTATTATCTGTATGAGATCCCTGATTGCGATACCCGTATTGACTTGTACTGGCGAGGCAGACCCGTCATTTACGACGTAAACAAAGTTGCTCTTATTTTGCTCTACGATTGCATCTTTAGGAACAAGCTTTACTAGAGATGGTTCCCCGATTAAAAAAGATACTCGAGCAACCATACCACTCTTTATCAACCCGTCTTTGTTATCAACCACGACCTTAACAGGGAAAGTTCTTGATTCTCTATCAGCCTGTGGAACTATAGATGTTATTTTCCCTCCGATCAATAAATCAGGTAATGCATCAAAAATTACATCTGCATAGTCGCCCAACCTAATCTGACTTATATAACGTTCAGGCACATCCACATCAATTTCAGCTGTATTTATATCTATAAGCTCAACCACGGGCCCTCCAACTACAATCCATTGCCCTACTTCCGTATGTTCAGCGGTTATATATCCATCAAACGGCGCAACTATGTTGGATCTAGCGAGGTCATAATCGTGATTATCTATTTGGGCTTCAAGCTGAGATAATCTTGCTGACATAGCATCCTTCTCAGTCTCTGTGTCCTGGAGCTGCTGTAAAGATGCGACCCCCTTCTTATAGAGTTCTTGAAAACGCTCCAGGTTTCTCTTCGCAAGGCGGTAACGGGCTTCGGCCTCAGCCTTTTGAGCCTTTGCTTCACGAAGATCAATCTCAAGTGATTCCGTACGCAACTTGGCCAGCAGATCACCCTTCTTAACAACGTCACCCTCTTCTACGGGGAAATCCTCAACGAGACCGGCTATTTCGCTCGCTATCGTGCTCCTCTTGAGTGGTTGAACTGCACCTACGATTGTTACAGGTTTTTGAAGGGTCTGTTCTTTAACTTCGGATACCACTACAGGTGCAGGCGGTGGTGCCTGAGCATGAGAATTAATTGCGATAATCATCAATGCTGTAACTAATAGCAAAGAGAGCAAACTTAATTTATTTAGGTTCATGTTCAATTTCTTTAACATACTTAATTCTTATTCATATAATTTATATTTTCATACCTTCAAGGAAAATTGTCACAAAGGATTCCACTACATCCTCCCGTTTAATACTTCTCTTTCTTTTCTCCTTAAATAGCTCCTGAACAATTATATAATTTATTACCATACCTATAAAAGCTCTCGCAGCAACTATCGGATTAATTTTTTTAAACGCTCCATCTGATATTCGATCTTTTATATATTCCGATAGCAACATATTTATGTACTCTACATAGGAATCAAAAAACATATCCGATAATTCATGACCCTCAAGTGCACTGTAATGCAATAATCTTATAAAATCAGGGGCCTTCCGATTTTAATAAATACTTCTGGATGATTTAAAGGCATAGTCTAATTAAATCGTCGT
>Ga0214472_10004165_pt1 | contig 15244 bp, 16 predicted proteins | sample RVTome_6_FD_207662 | JGI IMG/M metagenome (GOLD analysis project Ga0214472, IMG submission 207662) | Soil microbial communities from uranium-contaminated site in the Upper Colorado River Basin, Wyoming, United States - RVT140D175 | ecosystem: Environmental > Terrestrial > Soil > Contaminated >...
GATGAACCCGTCGAGGTCTTCCGGCGCCGGATGATCCGCCCAGTAGAGCACGATGGCGGGGAGCACCGCGGCCAGCAGGCCGCGCTTCGAGTAGCGGTTGTAATCCTCGGACACATCGCCCGCCGCAGTCCAGACCATATCGGCCACTTTCCAGGTCCGGTGCAGCGCCGGCCCCGCCCCCCAGGGCAGGAAACCGCGGCTGGCGGCCCGGCGCACGGCTTCGCGGTTCGCCTCCAACGCGGCAAGCCAGGCAAGGATGCCGCGTTTCACCTTGTCCGGGACCCTGAGACCGCTCATGTCTTCGCCCGCCAGCGCGGCGCGCGCTGCCGATTCGGCGTCGTCAAAGAATGTGTCGATCAGGTTCAGGACGCCCTGCGGCGCTGCCAGCGCCTGTTCACCTTCGGTAAGCCCGGCGCGCACCGCTGCCAGCTTCGCGGCCTCTTCGGTCCAGCCCTCAAAGGCGACCTCGGGCAGCAATTCAGTCAGCCAGCGGCGGCGAAGGGTTACAGAAGGCGCCTCGGTCATCGTAAATTCCAGTGAAGCTGGGGCTTGGCGGAACGGCTTACCCCGTGATATAGGCCGCGCTTTCCGGGCTGTCAGGCCCTATCCGCCCCATTTCCGGGCCTGGCGCCCGAACCGAACCCGATGGAGAAGTCCTATAGTACAGATCGTCGTCCGCGATAATAACGTTGAGCAAGCCCTGCGCGCGCTGAAGAAGAAGATGCAGCGCGAAGGCCTGTTCCGGGAAATGAAAGCCCGTCAGGCTTTCGAGAAGCCCTCCGAGAAAAAAGCCCGCCAGCGCGCCGAAGCCGTGCGCCGGGCCCGCAAGCTCGCCCGCAAACGCGCCCAGCGCGAAGGCATCGTGTAACGAAAATTACGCTTGTAGTCAGCCCGCTGCTGCGCCAGAAGGCGCCGAAAATGCGGGAGTGACCATGACGTTCAGAATTCTGGCTGCAGTCGCCGCGATCGCCCTCCTTTCCGGAGGAGCGCCTCGCGGCGAAACTGTTTTGTGGCGTGTCTCGCCGGTCCTGTCGGAGGGCGCCGTCACCCGGCTCGACCTCTCGCTCAGCTTCCCGGGCGGCGCAGACGGCGAAACCACGCTGCAGCTTCCCAGCGACTGGGGCGGCGAGCAGGAACTCTGGCGCAGCCTCTGGGATATCCGCGCTGACGGCGCCCAAATCACGCCCGGCGAGAGCCCGGACCAGCTCATCCTCACCCATGCGCCCGGCGCCGCCCTCACCCTCCACTGGAAGGCCGGCGGCGGACCGGACACCCCGCCCGGCAAGCATGGCGGCAATGACTATCGCCCCCGCATCGCGCCGGATCATTTCTTCGCCATCGGCCACACGCTCCTGCCCTGGCCAGATACTGTCCGCGATGACACACCGGCCCGCCTCGCCCTCGACCGGCCGGAAGGGCTCACCCTCGTTTCCGACGCCGAACTTCCGGCCGGCAAGCAAGCCGCTGGTTTCGGCACCCTTGCCCGCAGCGTCCTCTTCGGCGGCGACATCCGCGTGATCGACGCCGGCGGCGGCGCCCGCCTCGCCCTCGCCGGCGAGTTCGAGACACTGACTGACGCTTTTTGGAAGGACACCTTCACCCGCGTCACCCAGGCCGAGCGCAAATACTGGAAGGCGAAGGACGAGCCCTTTCTCGTCACCGTCATTTCGGAAACGCGTAAGCCCGGCGACTATTCCATCGGCGGCACCGGCCTTGATGACGCCTTCGCCCTGTTCGCCACGCAGAATATCCGCGCCGCCGACGCCGTACCCCTGATCGCGCACGAGATGATGCACACCTGGGTTCCGGGCCGCATCGGACGCATGCCGGAAGAAGACGAGGCGGTCCATTACTGGCTGTCCGAAGGCTTTACCGACTGGGCCACCTTCCGCGCTCTCGTGCGCGGCGGCCTCTGGACGCCGGCCGAATTTGCCCAGGCCTTCAACGCCTCGCTCAGTGCCTATGACCTCTCACCGGTGAAGGCAGCAACCGCCGACGAGATCCGCGACGGCTTCTGGAAGAACCAGGAGATGAGCCGCCTGCCCTACCAGAAGGGCCTGCTGATCGCCGCCTGGCTCGACGCCCGCATCCGGGAGGAGACGAAAGGCAGGCGCGATCTCGATGACGTACTCCTGAAGATGCAGCGCGCCGCAAAGCAGAAGAAGCACAAGGACACCCTCGCCTACAACCTTCTGGTCCTTCAGGTGAAGAAAGTCTCCGGCTGGGACCCCTCCGCCGAACTCGAAGCCCTCGCGATGGCTGGCGCCGACCCCGGCCTTCCGGCAGATCTCTTCGCCCTGTGCGGCAGGCTCACCGCAGAAGACCGCCTGCTCTGGGAGCGCGGCTTCGACTTCTCCGCCACTGCCGATGCAGGCTGGAAGATCCAGGGCGTCATCGAAGGCAGCAATGCCTGGGAAGCAGGCCTGCGCAACGACATGGAACTGCGCTCCTGGTCCGAAGACTCGCGCGACCGTGACGTCACTCAGGACAAGACCGCGCTCGTCACCGAGGGCGAAGGCCTGCGCGCCATCAGCTGGCTACCGGCCGGGCGTGAAACACGCCGTGTGCGGAGCTTCGAGCTCACGCCTGACCTTGGGGCCCCCGCCCTCGCATCCTGCGAGGCCAGACTCGCCGGGAATTAGAGCAACGTGCGTCAAATCTGGCGCAAGTTGCTTTAGCTGGCCTTCGGCTTCATCCCCATCGCGGACTTCACCATTCCCACAAGGTCGCCGATGCCCGCCCCGTGCACGGCGCCGGCGCGGTAGACTTTCGTGGCGCCCCAGACAATCAATGCGGTGGTCATCGCCATCAGAGCCATCTGCGCGAGGATTTCCCAAAGCGGCGGATCCTGCGGAATGCGCAGGATCAGCAGGAAGGGCGTGAACAGCGGCACCCAGCTCGCATAATCGATCACCGGAGACCCCGGATCCTGGAAGGCCACGAAGATTGCGAACATCGGCAGCATCAGGAGGATCATCATCGGGCTGAGCAGTGTCTGCGCTTCCTGGATCGTGTCGCACAGCGAGCCGAGCGCCATGAAGATCGCGCCATACAGCACATAGCCGAGGATGAAACTGATCAGTGCCGGGATGATCAGTCCGGGATTGGTCACGGCCGCGATGAACGGATCGATCATCTCCATGAGTTCAGGCGACTGGCTCGCGGCGATGGCAGACCCGGCCCCTGCGAACAGACCCCAGGACAGCATCATCGTCGAGGTCACCGCGAACACCGCCAGCAGCTTGCCCGCCAGCAGTTCCGGCAAGGTCACGGAAGTGAGCAATGTGTCGAAGATCTTGTTCGAGCGCTCCTCGATCGTGCCCATCAGGAGATACTGGATGATCGAGAACACCATCAGCCAGAGGAAATAGGCGAGCGCGCCGGCGACCATAGCGGGCGCCTTGTCGGCCATCGTGACCTCTGACCCGCCGGTCTCGGGCTCCGCCTCGCTGCGCAGCCGGAAGGCGGTCACAGGCACGATGGCCTCGTCCACCTTCTTCAGGAAGTCGGCGCTGAGGCCCGCGGCGATCAGTGCGTCCCGCCGTCCGAGGTCGCGCATCGCGGTCTCCGCCGCATAGCGCAGCGCCGAGACATTCACGTCCGTGCTCCAGTATTGCAGCGCGCTGCCATCCTCCGTCAGCAGGAACACCGCGAACAGCGGCTTGTCGCCGTCCGGGCCGGCCACCAGCTTCTCGCCGAGCAGGTAAGGGCGCAACGCCTCGATCGAGTCCGCCGGCGCGTCCACCTCGATGAACTTGCGAGGCGCGGTCGCAGCCGCCTGCATTTCGGACATGTTCGCGTCCATCCCGCCGGCGATTTCCATCGCGTCTTCGATCACCCGCTCTTCGCTGCGCCGGAATTCCGCGTCTATCGCCTCGGAAATGGCGCCCGAAGGCTCGATCACGGCGTAGTAGCGCACCGGTGAGGACGAGGCCGCGAAATAGCCAAAGCCCGCCCCGATGACGAGGAAAATCGGCACGGCCGCGAGGCTCAGCCAGAAGCCCCAGGCCTTCACATACCCAAGGAAGTCGCGCCGGAAGATCAGGTAGATATTGTGCATCAAGCCGCCTCCACCACTTCCGCCGGCGTTGGCACATCCAGCGTCGCCGCTTCCGCCTCGCCGACCAGTGCCACGAACACATCCCTCAGCCGCGCCTCTTCCGGCTGGAAGCCAAGGACCGGTGCGCCCGCCTCGAGCGCTGCACGCAGCACATCCTGCGCGCCAAGCCCCCTCGGCAGATCCACACGCCAGGAATCGCCCGGCCCCTTGTCGGCGGCCCGGTGCGCCTCAAAGCCTTTCGGAGCGAGCGCGGCAGCGAGGTCAAAGCCATGCTCCACCGCCATCCGCGCGCCCTGCCCCAGCGTCGCATAGGCGGCGTCCAGCGTTCCGTCGAACACCTTGCGCCCGCGCGCCAGCATCACGATCCGGTCGCAGAGCCGCTCGGCATGCTCCATCACATGCGTCGAGAACAGGATCGTCGCGCCGCGCTGGTGTTCGGCGCGGATCAGGTCTTCCAGCGTCTGCTGGTTCATCGGATCAAGGCCGGAGAAGGGCTCGTCGAGGATTAGGAAATCCGGCCGGTGCGCCAGCGTCGACAGGATCTGCACCTTCTGCGCCATGCCCTTCGACAGTTTGGAAATCCGCGAGGCCTTGAACTTGCCGAGCCCCGCCGTCTCCAGGAGTTCGTTCGCCCGCGCCTTCGCTTCGCCCGCGCTCATGCCCTTCAGGCGCGCAAAATAGGTGATCGTGTCACGCGCGGTCATCTTCTTGTAGAGCCCGCGCTCCTCCGGAAGGAAGCCCACCCGGCGCAGGTTGCGGATATCCGGCCTGGCGCCAAACAGCGAAACCTCGCCCTCATCCGGGGCCATCACGCCGAGCGCCATACGCAGGCTGGTCGATTTTCCCGCCCCGTTCGGGCCCAGGAAGCCGACAATCTGCCCGGCGGGCACTTCGAAAGAGAGCCGGTCAACTGCGGTGAATGCGCCAAATCTCTTCGTCGCGCCGGACATGACGAGCGGTGCGTCGCCCATGAGCGGTCTCCTCCAACAGCTGCGACTCAGACTTTAGCGTTTTTCGATAAAGTTCAAGCGTGTATGCCGCGTGAAGGCTTATAGCAGCGTTAAATGTGTTCAGAAGTGCGCGGGAAAGCGGGCCCTACAGGACCGCGCCGAACAGCCAGATCATCGCCTGCACAACCAGCGCCAGCCCGATCAGCACGACAACCGTCGCCATCCAGCGTCCGCCGAGGTTCATCAGCACGCCGGCCGCAAAGCCGACAATCGCCATCAGGCCGAGCGAGATCGCCCAGTTCAAGCCGATTGCAATCGACAGCACCGCATGGCCCACCATCAGGAGGATGATCAGCCCGCCCCAGACGCCGCCGGTCAGGAAGCCGCTCCAGGTGGCCTTCTGGCCGCTGATGTCCATATCGCCGTGGTGATATTCGTGGCTGGCCATGTCTGCCTCTCAGGTCCGGTGTCTCGCCTATGCGGCCTTCTAGCGGGCAGCGCACGCGCCATCAAGCGCGGCAAAGCGCCCCTCTGGCGTGCCGCTCAGTTCAGCGGCTGGCGCGGTTTGCGTTTCGGCGGCTTGGGCGCAAACGGTGCCGGCAGTGGCAGGGCCGGCACGCCCTCGTCCTGCAGCGCTTCGCGCTCTTCCGGGGTGGTTTCGCCCCAGATCGGGCGGTCATCCTGCTCGCCATAGTACATGGCGCGGGCTTCTTCGGCGAAGCCGTCGCCGACATAATCGAAGTTTTCCGCCACATGCGCGCGCGCCTTGGCGGCAAACTCGGCCATCAGGGTCTCAGGTTCCGGCGCGGCCGCCTTGCCCTTCGTGGTCTTCACCGATGGCGCCATGATCTGCTTCGACACATTGCGCCCTTCGCATTCCGGGCAGGTCACCAACTTGCGCTTCGCCTGCCGGTCATAGGCGTCCGACGAGGCAAACCAGGCCTCGAATTCGTGATCACAATCGCCGCAGGCCAGAGCGTAGCGGATCATGTCCCACGCCTCCCTGTCACGCCCCGGCCAGCAGCGGGTCGAGCTTGCCCGCCCGGTCGAGGGCCACCATGTCGTCGCAGCCGCCAATGTGCCGGTCGCCGACGAAAATCTGCGGAAAGGTCCGCCCGCCGCCCGAGCGCTGGACCATTTCTTCGCGCAGGGCCGCATTCATCCCGGCATCGATCTCGTTGATCTCGGCACCCTTGCCTTTCAGCAGGGAAACGGCCCGCGAACAGTAGGGGCAGAACATCCGTGTATAGATCGTGACTTTCGCCATCGGCTTTCCCGCTATCGATAGAGCGCATCCTGCGCCCGCAACGATTATTATATGGTAACGTCTGTTTCCCGGACAACGCGCGCCAGCACAAGCACGTCAACGTGCCGCGCCCCTGCTTGTTTCAGGGCGCGCGTGCACGCCGACAGCGTCGCGCCGGTCGTCAGCACGTCATCCACCAGCAGCGCCCGCTGGCCTGTGATCGCGGCGATCCGGCCCTTGCGCACCCGGAAAGCCCCGGACGCGTTGCGCCGCCGGGCCCGGCCCGCCAACCCCGCATGACTGGGCGTGCGGCGTGTGCGCACCAGCGCGTCCACGATCACCCGCCGGCCGATCTCCGCACCGCCCGCCTGCCGCATCCAGCCGCACAGCGTTTCCAGCCCGTCCCGCCGGCCGGCCCGTTTCAGGTCCAGCAGCGAGCGCGGCGGCCAGAAGAAATCACCCGCCGAGCGGAGAAACGCCTTGGCCCGCGTGCGCCCCTTGGGCATATCCCTTGGCATGCCGGCCACCCCTCCTGCCCCGCCGCAGATCTTCGACCGGGCGCGCCTTGCTGCCCGCCGGAGCCGCACCGCGCAAGGTTTCGCAGACTATGACTTCCTGCGCCAGCGCGTCATCGGCGACCTCGAAAGCCGGCTGGACGACACGCCCCGCAAGTTTGAACGCGGTCTCGAACTTGGCGCTGCGGGCGGCGAACTGTCCGCGCGTCTGATCGCCAGTGGCAAGGCCGGCGCCATGCTGACGGCCGATGCGGCGCCCGCCTTCGTCGACGCAGCCCGCGCGCGCGGCCTGGACGCCGTCCTGATCGACGAGGAGGCCCTGGCATTCCCGCCGGCGAGTTTCGACCTGATCGCCGCGCCGTTGACGCTCCATTGGGTCAACGACCTTCCGGGCGTGCTCGCGCAGATCCGGTGCACATTGAAGCCGGACGGCCTATTCATCGGCGCGCTGCTGGGCGCCGGCACCCTGGCCGAATTGCGCAGTGTACTGACGGAAGCGGAAACCGAGATCATGCAGGGCCTTGCCCCGCGCCTCTCGCCCTTGCCAGGCCTGCGCGACATGGCCAGCCTCCTGCAGCGCGCCGGTTTTGCGCTTCCGGTCGCAGACCGCGATACGGTGACGGTACGCTACAATGATCCGCTGAAGCTGCTCGCCGACCTGAAAGGCATGGGCGAGCGGGCCGCCTTCGCGCGCGGCACGGCCCAGCCCCTGCCCCGGCGCGTGCTGACCCGGGCCATGGCGCTCTACCGCGAGCGCTACAGCGAAGCCGATGGCCGGATACCGGCAACATTTGAAATTGTGCATGTCCTCGGGTGGGCCCCCGCGCCAGGCCAGCCTCAGCCGCGCAGGCCCGGCAGCGCAACGGCAAGCCTCGCAGACGCCGTCAAGCGCGCCAGCAAGGATAGCGATTGAGAACTCTTCCGGTAACGGAAAGATCAGACGACGATCGCGTCCTCGATCACCTGATAGGTCTCGTCATTGGCATCTGCCACGGAGGTCAGACCCGAAAGCAGCGCAACCACGATCAAGGCAGCGATCAGGCCATACTCGACGGCCGTCGCGCCGCGCTCGTCGGCGAGAAGGTCTTTCAAGAGGCGGCGGCAAGCGCTCATGTTCAATCCGTCAGGGCCTTTGTGCCAGCCAGTCGAACAGGGGAATGTCTGCCGGCGGTGCTGGGTAGTCTCGAAGCCTGGTCTTCTCTACCCACGCGGTGGCCTGGCCCTCACGCGGACGGATGGTACCCGACCAGTTTCGACACCCGTACAATGGCATGAGTAGGTGAAAGGCCGGGTAAGTGAAGCTCGCGAAAGTCAGAGGCTCCAGTGACGCCTCGTTAACCCTGACCGAGAGTTCCTCCTCGAGTTCGCGCACCAGAGCCGCCTCCGGCGTCTCGCCCGGCTCGAGCTTTCCGCCCGGAAATTCCCAGAGGCCAGCCAGCTGCTTGCCGTCCGGCCTCTGTGCCAGGAGGATCCGTCCCTGGCTGTCGAACAGGGCGGCTGCCACAACCAGCAGCACAGGCCCGCTCATGTCCGGTACGCACCGTTGATATCGACATAGCCGTGCGTCAGGTCGCAGGTCCACACGGTCGCCGCGCACCCGCCCACGCCAAGGTCCACGCGGATCGTGAACTCCGCCCGCGCAAACACCGCGCTCGCCGCCGCTTCGTCATAGTCCGGTGCGCGCGCACCGTCCTTGGCCACCTGCACATCGTCGAACCAGATCGCCAGCGCCCCGATATCGACCGGCTCCAGCGACTTGCCGACCGCCATCACGATCCGCCCCCAGTTGGCGTCCCCCGCCGCCATCGCCGTCTTGATCAGCGGCGAGTTGGCGATCGAGGCCGCGACGATCTTCGCCGAAATGTGGGAGACAGCGCCTTCCACCCGGACCGTCGCCACCTTGCTCGCGCCCTCCCCGTCCTTGACCACCTGCATCGCCAGGTCATGGCAGACCGCCTTCAGCGCCTGCGCAAAGGCCGGAAAGCGTTCGTCCTCCCGGCTCTCGATCACCGGCTCGCCGTTCGCGCCCGTCGCAAACACCATCAGCGTGTCGGACGTCGACGTATCCCCATCCACGGTAATGCTGTTGAAAGTCTCGTCGGCGACATCCTCAAGGATGTCCTGCAGCAGCGCCGGCGCCGCCGCCGCATCGGTGAAGACATAGGCCAGCATCGTCGCCATGTTGGGCGCAATCATGCCCGAGCCCTTGGCGATACCGGCGAAATGCGTCGCCGTGCCGTCAAGGTCCACTGTCAGGCCCGCCCCCTTCGGATAGGTATCCGTCGTCATGAAAGCGCGGGCGAGCATCTCCCAGTCCGGCGCGCCGAGCGCTGCGGCCAACTCCGGCACGAAGGCGCCGACATAGTTCGGATCCGCCAGCGGTTCGCCGATCACCCCGGTCGCCGCGAGGAAACACAGCTGCCGCCGCACGCCCAGGGTCTCGCTCAGCGCCGTCAGCGTCGCGTCATTCTTCAGCACACCCTTCGGACCCGTGAAGGCGTTGGAATTGCCGGAATTGGCCACCAGCGCCCGCGCCGTCCCGCCGCCCGCTTGCAACGCCTCGCGGCACCAGCGCACATCCGCCGAGGCCGTCAGCGAGCGTGTGAATACTCCGGCGCAGGTCGTGCCCTCATCGAACGCGAACAGGAACACGTCATCCCGCACCACACCGCGGCGCGCATAGAAGCCGCGGCTACCCGTGGCAGCCCTGAGGCCGCCCACCTCCGGCAGTTTCGGAAACGCTTCTGGGGCAAAAGGCGACGGCTTCAGGTTCACAGGTCATCATCTCCAGGCGGGGATTGGGGAATGGGCGCACCAGGTTCGGTCGATGGCACATAGATCTGGCCGCTCCCCTGCTCGATCTGGGCTTCGGTGCGCAGGCGGCGCAGGATGCGGCTCACCTCGTTCAGCGTCAGGAAGGTTGCGATCTCGGGGCGCATTTCCTCGCGCGTCTTCGGCGGCTCGGTGCGCCGGTCCTTGACCTTCAGGATGTGCCAGCCCTGCGCGGTCTGGAAAGGCGGGGAGGTCTCCCCCTCCGGCGTATTGGCGATCACCACCGGAAACGGATCAGCGAGATCATTTGGCTTCACATAGCCGAGATCGCCATTCTCCATCCGGGTCCGCGTATCCTTGGAATTGTTGAACACCAGGCTCTCGAAGGTCTCGCCCTGTTTGATGCGCAGGAACAGGGCCTCCGCCTCATTCTTGGTGCCGGTCAGGATATGCGCCACCGACACCTGGTCATTGGCCTGCTGCAGGCGCACCTGCTCGCCGTACATCCGGTCGATCGCCTCCTCGGTGACCTGCTGCGCCACCAGGCTTTCCACAAGCAGGTTGCCGAGGATGCGCTCGCGCGCCATCTCCAGCCGCCGCTGGCCGGACGGGTCGCGGTCCAGCTGGCGGCGCGCCGCCTCCTGCGCCATCAGCTTCTGGTCGATCAGCTGGTCCAGCACGATGCGGTATTCCTCATCGTCGGCGCTGAATTCCTGCCCGGCGCTGATCAGCCCGCGCGCCACGGCCTCCAGCTCCACATCGCCCTCGAACACCGGCTCGCCATTGACAAAGGCTGCGACCGTTTGGTCGATCACCGGCAACTCGGCCTCCGGCGCCTCGGTCCGGGCGCACGCCGAAGCCGCCGCCGCCAGCGCCAGGGCCGCCAAATGCGCACGAAAAATCAAAGGCATGGCCCGCATCACCGGCACCCCCAGAGACTGAGGGCGCCGCATTGACACCCTTTGGCGGCGTTCTTAAGTCTGCCCCGCGTGCTGGTCGAGTAGTTTCAGCCAGGCAACGCGCGGTGGGATAGCGGTTTAAAATCCTGTAAGCTCCGGTTCAGGATCGCCCGCGTACATCCTGACAAACTGTTTGGTGCTGCCTCTTATGCTTACTGTTGCCCGCAAGATTTTCGGAACTGCAAACGACCGGAAACTGAAACCGCTCCGAGCCCGGGTCAACCGGATCAACGCGCTCGAGCCGATCATGGAAGCGCTGTCTGACCAGTCGCTGAAGGGCAAGACCCAGGAATTCCGCAAACGCCTCGCCGATGGCGCGAGCCTCGACAGCCTGCTCGAGGAAGCCTTCGCGGTCGTCCGCGAGGCGGCCAAGCGCGCCAACAACATGCGCCATTTCGACGTCCAGCTGATGGGCGGCATGGTGCTGCACTCCGGCGCCATCGCCGAGATGCGCACCGGTGAGGGCAAAACGCTTGTCGCCACCCTCGCCGCCTATCTCAATGCCCTCGAAGGCAAGGGCGTGCACGTCATCACGGTCAACGACTATCTCGCCCGGCGCGACGCCGAATGGATGGGCCGCATCTACGCCGCCCTCGGCATGTCCACCGGCGTCATCGTCCACGGCGTCACCGACGAGGAACGTAAAGCCGCCTACGCCGCCGACATCACCTACGGCACGAACAACGAGTTCGGCTTCGACTATCTGCGCGACAACATGAAATACGCGCTTGAGCAGATGGCCCAGCGCGGCCACCACTTCGCAATCGTTGACGAGGTCGACTCGATCCTGATCGACGAGGCGCGCACACCGCTGATCATTTCCGGCCCGACCGATGACCGCTCCGATCTCTATATCAAGATCGACAGCCTGATCCCGCGCCTTGAGGCGTCGGACTTCGACCTCGACGAAAAACAGCGCTCGGTCGTCTTCTCCGAGCCCGGCATCGAGAAGATAGAAGCCTGGCTCAGCGAACTCGGACTGCTCGAAGGCTCGCTCTGGGAGCCGGGCAACATCTCGCTCGTCCACCACTCGAACCAGGCCCTGCGCGCCCACAAGCTCTACGCGCGCGACAAGGACTATATCGTCAAGGACAGCGCGGTGATGCTGATTGACGAGTTCAACGGCCGGATGATGGAAGGCCGCCGGCTTTCCGAAGGCCTGCACCAGGCCATCGAGGCCAAGGAACGCGTCGACATCAAGCCCGAGAACGTCACCCTCGCCTCGATCACCTTCCAGAACTATTTCCGCCTCTACGCCAAACTCTCCGGCATGACTGGCACGGCGCTCACCGAAGCCGACGAATTTGCCGACATCTACAAGCTCGCGGTGGTTGATCTGCCCACGAACAAGCCGGTTCTGCGCCAGGATGATGACGACGTCGTCTACCGCACGGCCAAGGCGAAGTACGCCGAGATCGTCAAGGAAGTGAAGGAAGCCCACGCGAAAGCCCAGCCGATCCTGCTCGGCACCGCGTCCATCGAGAAATCCGAACTCCTGTCGAACCTGCTGACCGCGCAGCGCATTCCCCACAAGGTGCTGAACGCGCGCTATCACGAGCAGGAAGCCTTCATCGTCGCCAATGCCGGTGTGCCGGGCGCCGTGACGGTCGCCACCAACATGGCCGGCCGCGGCACCGACATCCAGCTCGGCGGCAACCCCGACATGCGCCTTGCGCAGGAACGCGCCGACAAGGAAAAAGGCCTCGGCCGCGTCCTCTCGGACGGCGAAGTCTCCCTGCTGTCGGCGCAGATCCGGGCCGATATCGAAGTCAAGAAAAAGCAAGCCCTCGACGCCGGCGGCCTCTATGTCCTCGGCACCGAACGTCATGAAAGCCGCCGCATCGACAACCAGCTGCGCGGCCGGACCGGCCGCCAGGGCGACCCCGGAAAGTCGAAATTCTATATCTCGATCGAAGACGATCTGATGCGCATCTTCGCGGCCGACCGGATGGATTCGGTCATGCGCCGCCTCGGCATCAAGGAAGACGAGGGTATCACCCATCCCTGGATGAACAAGGCGATGGAAACCTCGCAGCGCAAGATCGAGGAACGCAACTTCGAGATCCGCAAGAACGTCCTCAAATATGACGACGTGATCAACGACCAGCGCAAGGCGATCTTCGAACAGCGCCTCGAATTCCTGCGCTCGGACGATGTCTCCGACACCATCGCCGACATGCGCGATACCGTGATCGACGCCCTTGTCACCCGCACGATGCCGGAAAAGGCGTATGCGGAGCAATGGGACATCGACGGTCTCGCCGAGGCGCTGCGCACTGAACTGGCGCTCGACCTGCCGGTCAAGGACTGGGCCGCTGAAGAGGGCGTTGCCAACGAAGAAGTCGCCCAGCGCCTGCGCGAAGCGGTCGAGAAACAGTATGGCGCGCTCACCGCCGCTGTCGGCGAACAGCAGATGCGCCGCATCGAGAAACAGCTGCTCCTCCAGGTCCTGGACCTGCGCTGGCGCGAACACCTGCAGCATATCGACCAGCTGCGCTCGGTCATCCACCTGCGCTCCTACGGCCAGCGCGACCCGCTGAACGAGTTCAAGCGCGAAGCCTTCAACCTGTTCGACACTCTGCTCGGCGAACTGCGCGCCACGGTCACCCGCTCGCTGATGCACATCCGTGTACAGACGGGACCCGCACCGGAACCCGTACGCCGGCCCACCGCTGTGCCCGCCGCGCCGCCGCCGAGGCTGCCGGCCACCCGCGAAACCAAGCTCGACCCCGACACCGGCGTCAACGAGATGGACCCGGCCGACAAGACCGTCCCGCCCGGCCCGGCCCTCGCCCAGGCCGAAGACGACTGGTCGAACACCCCCCGCAACTCGGCCTGCCCGTGCGGCTCCGGCAAGAAATACAAACACTGCCACGGCGCCATCGAAACCCAGAAGGCCTGAAGCAGCCGGAATTTCGTCGCGCAAGTTTCCCCTTATGCAACAAATCTGGGCCCTCTCCCTGCGGTCGCTGCACTTTTTCGCCGCCCCGGAAGCCGCGGAATAGCTGGCCGCAAGCCCGCCTCCCTCTCCCCTCATCCCGGGCAAAGTCCCGCAGGGACTGCAGGTCCGGGACCCTTTCCCGGTTCTTGCCGCACCCGGATCCCGGCTCAAGCGGGCTGCGCCGGCAGGCCGGGATGACAGCGCTGCAAGAAAACCCCTCACCTCCCGCCGCCGAAGGCGGTGGGAGGTGAGGGGCTTGAGACAGTAGCTGACCTCAAACCCCGCGCCCCTTCCGCCAATTGCAAACCGCATGCGCCAGCTGAAGATTCGCCGCCGCATCACTCCCGCCCGCTGCCTTCGGACGGATATGATCAAACGTCGGGCGCTGCTTCTTCCAGAGCGTCGCATGCACCACCTCGAAACGGCTGGCCGGCATCGCCAGCCCGCACAGCGCGCAGCAGCCCGCCTGCCTCGCCCAGAGCGACCGGAAAAGCTCCGTATCCGGAGGGATGAACGGCTGGCTCACAGCCCTGCGGGCACGCTCCAGCCGCGCCGCGCGCAGGCCGCGAGCACCGTATTGCGCAGGAGGCAGGCAATCGTCATCGGGCCGACCCCGCCCGGCACCGGCGTGATGAAGCCCGCAACCTCGGCGCAGCTCGCAAAGTGCGCATCGCCCACCAGCTTCGTCTTGCCCTCGCCCCTCTCGGGCGCCGGCACGCGGTTGATGCCCACATCGATGATCGCCGCGCCCGGCTTCACCCAGTCGCCGCGCAGCATCTCCGGCTTGCCCACGGCCGGCACGAGAATATCCGCCGAGCGGCAGATCGCGGGCAGGTCCGCCGTGCGGCTGTGCGCAATCGTCACCGTGCAATTCTCGGCGAGAAACAGCAGCGCCGCGGGCTTGCCGACAAGGATCGAGCGGCCAATCACCACGGCGTGCCTGCCGGAAAGATTGTCGCCCAGCGCACGCTTCGCCAGGATCACCGAGCCGACCGGCGTACACGGACGAAGACCCGGCTTGCCGAGGCTGAGCCGGCCGGCGGAGATTTCGGTGAGCCCATCAACGTCCTTCGCCGGATCGATCAGCTCGATGGCGGCATCAGCGTCCAGCGCCGACGGCAAGGGCAGCTGCAGCAGGATTCCGTCGACGGATGGGTCGGCATTCAGCGAAGCGATCAGCGCCTCGACCTCGACCTGTGTGGCCGTCGCCGGCAGCCGGTGATGGCGCGAGACCATGCCCGCCTCGCTGGTCGCCTTCACCTTGTTGCGGACATAGACCTCGCTGGCCGCATCATCGCCGACCAGCACAACCGCCAGGCCCGGCGCTTCGGGCAGCGCGCTGACCGCCCGCGCCACGGCCGCGCGCACATCGGCCGCCACCTCAACTCCGTCAATCCGGACTGCGCTCATCTGCCAGCCATCCCTCAATCACGCGTGCCAGCTCCGGCGGGCCTTCGATACCGAGGCCTTTTAGCCGAACCTTGCCGCCCGTCACCACCTTCACCGACGACTTCGCCACGCCGAGCGCTTTTGCCACAACCGCCTCGACCGCCGCATTGGCCGCGCCGTCCTCGGGCCGGGCGCGCACGCGCACCTTCAAGAACACCCGGCCGGCATCGTCCGTGCCCCGCCCCTCGATCCGGTCGGCCGAGGCGCCCGGCTGGACCCGGACGACGAGGCGGTGGAGCATCAGAAAACGTTCGGGTAGATGTAGTAACCGATCAAACGCTGCAGGAAGAAGATCAGAAGCAGCACGACCAGCGGCGAGAGATCAAGGCCCGACATCGCCGGCAACAGGTTG
>Ga0214472_10004166_pt1 | contig 15243 bp, 12 predicted proteins | sample RVTome_6_FD_207662 | JGI IMG/M metagenome (GOLD analysis project Ga0214472, IMG submission 207662) | Soil microbial communities from uranium-contaminated site in the Upper Colorado River Basin, Wyoming, United States - RVT140D175 | ecosystem: Environmental > Terrestrial > Soil > Contaminated >...
ACTCGGCGCAGGAAGCCGCCATCAGCAGCTCGTCGCGGGGACTGGTGCCGGTGGTGGGCATCGACGGGCGGCCCGTGGGCGAGGGGGTGCCGGGGCCGGTGATCACGGGCTTGAGCGAGGCCTACGAAGCGTACGTGGAGGCGGCGGTGAAGAGAGCGGTCTGAGGGTATGGTGACGCGGGCAGCCGTCGCTGGCGCGGACGGCGCGCCACCTCAACTGCGTGCTACCGGGCTGGCCGCTGCTGTGCCGGAGTACTCGACCCGTCGGCCCCGCTTTGACGTTGCCGCGTGGATTCGAGCGGTCGCTGAACTGGTTCAACGGCCGGCCGAGCTTGGAAGCGGCCGCGTCGTGCGCCAGGGAGCGCCGCTATGCGACGGGCAATCCGGCCGCCTATGAGTGCGGTATTGCGGTGGTGGTGGCCGGGCCGGCGGGGATTGGTCGCTGGCTTTCGAGCTGGGTGCGGTGGAGAATCCGCCGCGCCAGAGTGGTCAGCGGCTCCCGGTAGTGCATCGTGCAGCGGTTGTCCCACAGGATCATGTCGCCGACGGCCCAGATGTGGGTGTATTGCAGCGCCGTGCGGGTCGCGTGCTGCCACAGGAAGTCGAGCAGCACCTCGCTCTCTTCCCTGGCCCAGCCAACTACGTACTGGGATGGAAACTCACGACGGCGGCCGAGGTAGAGGGCTGGGCGTCCCGTCTCCGGAACCACGCGCACGAGCGGGTGATCCGGCCCTGGGACGTCCGCCAGTGTCTCGGGCTTGCGCAGCCCGGGGCGCAGCCTTCCCGCGGAGTTCCGGCTCGCGTCCTGGCGTGTGTAAAGACCTTGAATCTGCCGTTTGACGTCGTCCGGGAGCGTTTCGTAGGCGAGGTACTGATTGCTGAATGAGGTGTTGCCTCCGTCAGGCGGGATCTCGCGTGCAAGGAGAAGGGACCCGACCGGCGGCTCCTCCGCGTAGGAGTTGTCGCTGTGCCACATGACCTCGCCGCTGCCCAAACCGTCGTTTTCCGGCGCCGGAAGCCCGTCTGGCCCGAGGTTCGAGACGACGCTGATCTCGGGGAAGGACGCTTCGTTGGTCGGGCGCTTGCCGGCGCTCGCGAAGTAACGGCGGTTGGCGCCGACGACCGGGTGGCCGAAGACCGCGGTGGCGCGGAGATGGTCGCTCTGCGAGATGTGTGTCTGGTCTCGAAACAGAAGAATCAAGTGATCCGACCATGCCCTGCGCAGCAACGCGCCGGTTTGTTCGGGTATCGGGTGGGAGAAGTCCACGCCGCGAATCTCTGCCCCGAGCGGTGCATCCAGGTTCACGATCTGAATGTCCGATGCGGCGTTGGGCGATGTGACGTCTGTCTTCGTCTGCATATCGTCTACCCCGAGTCCGAACGGCGAACTTCTGGCGCATTCTGATGGTTGTCCGAATTCGACACGGTGGCCGGATCCAGACAACCGGGCGATGTTAGCCTGATTCAATCACGCTGGCCTAGCGCACCTTCGCCATAGCCACAATGGTCGTGAGAACAGACCGACCTCTCAGGCAACCGCGGGGCGCCGAGCGCGCCAGGGTGTTGCACGCTCGTAGGCATCGGCGACCCTGAGCACGGTCGCCTCGTCGAAGGCCTTGCCGGCTACCTGCATGGCGAAGGGGAGACCCGAATCCGTGAACCCATTGCAAATCGAGACGGCAGGTCCACCGGTGACGCTGAAAGCGACCGTGATTGAAGGTTTGGTGAACTTTCCTTTGCGCTCGAACCTCTGTGTCGTCGGCGCCGGCCCGTAGATGCCCGACGTCACCAGCGCGTCGTAGCGGCCCATCAGGTCCCGGTACTCGTCTGCCAACAGCCGGCGTTTTCGCTGTGCCTGCACGTAATCGACGCCGCGCACGAGCGCACCTGGCGTGACCCGGTACCTGAATACCTCGCCGAAGGACTCCGGCCGCGCCTTGAGATCTTCTTCGAAGACCGCGTACAGCTCCGGCATCTGAATCATCATCTTGCAGGCGGCATATTCATCGAGTGGGCGCATACGTACATCCTCGAGTTCGGCACCGAGCCCGGCGAGAGTCGCCAATGCGACCTCCATGTTGGCGCGCACGGCCGGGCTCGCCGGCAGGTCGTCTTCGTAGAAATGCCGGACCACGCCGATCCTGAGGCCCCGGATATCGCCGCTGAGCGCCGCCGCGAAGTCGGCAACGGGTACGTCCGCGCTCGACGGATCACCGGCATCGAAGCCGGCGACTGCTCCGAGCATCATCGCGGCATCCGCGACCGTCCAGGTCATCGGCCCACAGTGGTCGAGGCTGAAGGAGTTGGGAATGATGCCGCGCCGGCTGACCCGGCCGTAGGTGGCTTTGAGCCCGACCACGCCGCAGTATCCGGCCGGGCTGCGGACCGAGCCGCCGGTGTCGGTGCCGAGCGCGCACATGGCGAGCCCGCCGGCAACTGCAGCCGCCGATCCGCTCGACGAGCCGCCCGGTATACGCGACGTATCCCACGGGTTGCGCGGAGCCGGCCAGGGCAGATCGTCCGACGGCCCGCCGTGGGCGAGTTCGTCACAGGAGAGTTTGCCAAGCAAGATGGCGCCTGCTGCCTCGAGCTTCTCGATGACGGCGGCATCGGCCTTGGGCACGTTGTCGACCAGCAGCCGCGAATTGCCGGTGGTGCGAATGCCGGCGCAGTCGATGTTGTCCTTGACCGCGTAAGGGATGCCGTGCATCGCCCCACGGTACGCCCCGGCGGCGATCTCTTCTTCTGCGCGCTGCGCCGCCGCCAGCGCCGCCGCGGCGGTGCACGTGAGGTAGCAATGCAACACGGGATCTGCCGCCTCCATGCGGTCGAGAAAGGCGCGGGTGAGCTCAACGGGCGAAAGCTCGCGCGCCGCGATAAGCCGGCTCGCCTCGGAGATGGTGAGGAGATGCAGGTCGGTGCCCATTCCTCAGTCCACCTGCTCGACAGAGTACGTGCTTGCCGGCTCGTCGCCCCGGGAGATGCGATCGCGAACCAGGCGGGCTTTCGCCTCGACGTGCGGAAGCGCGTCGATCAGCGCCGCAAAATCTTCCGGGTTCAGCTCGAGGCCGGCGCGCCGCAACATCGTCGCAACCTCCTCGGCAGAGACCGTCGTATGCTCATCTGCCATGACCGGCTCCTTCTTCAAGCGTCTGGGTCGGTCGGCGAGCACCGCCGACGATCAGGACCAATCCCTACTGACCTTCAGGTAGTGCTGTGCGATCTCCTTGCCGGTGGCAAGCCAGACGTCGTCGTGGTTGCAGATGTATGCGAGCGCCGACGCGAGGCTGTCGATTCTGTGCGGTGCACCGATCAGGTAGGGATGCAGGCTGATCGGCATGACCCGACCCGAGTCGGCGCCTTCGCGATACATCACATCGAAGTGCCGGCGGATCATGGTCTCGAACTCGGCAACCGTGAACTTGTGCTCGTGAAATGCTTGAAAATCGTTGATCTCGGACGAGTAGGGAACGTTGACCAGGGTCCGGCCGTCGACATCCATGCGATAGGGCTGGTCGTCGTTCGGCCAGTCGGCGACGTAAAGGCATCCCTCGTCAGCCAGGTAATCGAGGGTGTTCCAGGTCTCCTGGCGCCCGGCGCCGAGCCAGCCGACCGGCTTCGTGCCGGTCGCCTGGCGAAGAGTCTCGAGGACATCGTGAATGACGCCCGCTTCCTCCTCGGAAGGGATCTCGTTCAGCCGCAGCGCATTGGTCTGATTATGACCGATGAACTCCCAGCCGGCCTTGACTGTCTCGTCGATGATCTGCGGGTGCTGCCCGCAGATCAGGCTGTTGGTTGCCGCGGTGGCGCGGATGTCGAAGCGCGACAGAATATCGATGATCCGCCACACGCCTACGCGGTTGCCGTAATCGCGTTCGCCCCAGATGCGCACATCGGGGATCTTCACGACCTTGCCGGGTTGTGCCCGCGGAAGCGGGCGGTCTAGCGGAAAGATTTCCACGTTGACAATCACCCACAACGCCACGCGTGCGCCCCCAGGCCACTCGAATTTCGGACGCTGGGTGATCGGGACGAAGGGAAAGGGACCGTACTCGGAAGGTTTCATCGCTCTCGGTTCCATCGGCCAGACGGCTGTCGGCGAGTCCACGCCATGCCCGGCTGTGTGTTGGTCGACCACGAATTTACACCATCACGCTTTTCGAACGCCACGTGATGTTGCGGGCAAGCGCCGACCCATATGCCAATTTGCTTGCCGCAGGGCGCCGCGTATGATTGATTTCGCGGAATGCGCTCGTTGCGTCGCTCGTTCATCGTTCCACGAGGCTGCCCTCGAGGAACGATCATGCTGACGGGCGGCGGCAGTCACGTCTCGTGACACGGGGGAGCGTACAGGGAACGATCTGGAACCCACATCGACGGATCGGTTTGTCGGGGTACTTTACCGGCCCGTGGAGTTGGGAAGCTCAAGAATGACCAAGTCCGACGAACAGGACCCCGGCGTTGGCTCATGGAGCCGCGAAATCGCCGCGTCGATCACCATCGTCGCGGTAAGCTTCTCGATTTTCGAGCTCTATACCGGATTGTTCGGGGAGCGGGTTGAATTACTGCAGCGTGGTGCCTGCCTCGGTTTCTCGCTGGCGCTGGTGTACCTGGTCACGGCCTCGCGGAAGAGCCGGTGGTGGCGCAGTGTGGACGTGGCGCTGGCGACGCTCGGCGGGTCATCCGGTCTCTATGTCTTCGCCTTTTACGAGGACATCCTTGGCCGGCAGGGCGAGGTCACAAGCTTCGAGGTGTGGTTCGGCACCACCATCATCCTGCTCGTGCTCGAGGCGACGCGACGAATGATCGGCGTCGCCCTCCCGCTGGTCAGTATTGTCTTCGTGACATATGCCTATTTCGGGCCCTACTTTCCGGGGATCCTGGGCCATCGCGGCTACAGCATGGAGCGCATCATCTCCTCGGTCTATCTCGGCGGGGAAGGGCTATACGGCATTCCGCTCGGTGTCGCGTCGACCTTCGTGTTCATGTTCGTGCTGCTGGGCGCCTTCCTGCGGCGCTCCGGCGCCGGGCAATTCCTCACCGATCTCGCCTTTGGCCTGACGGGCCAGTACCGAGGCGGCCCGGCAAAGGTATCCGTCGTCTCGAGTGCCCTGTTCGGGACCATGTCCGGAAGCGCGGTGGCGAACGCCTCGGCGGTTGGAAACTTCTCCATTCCGCTGATGCTCAAGCTTGGTTACAAGCCCCACTTCGCGGCAGCAATCGAGGCGTTGTCTTCACTTGGTGGCCAGCTCATGCCCCCGGTGATGGGCTCTGCGGCCTTCGTGATGGTGGAATTCACCGGCATTCCGTATCTCAACATCGCCGAAGCGGCCGCGATCCCGGCCATCATCTACTTCATCACGGTTTTCTTTGTCGTCGATTTCGAGGCCGCCAAGCTTGGCATCAAGGGACTGCCGAAATCCGAGCTGCCCAGTGCCTGGCAGACATTCAAGGACGGCTGGCTGCTGCTGACCCCGATCGTCGTGCTGTTTACCCTGCTGGTCAACGGCTTCTCGGTGTTCAACGCGGCCTTTTGGATGATCCCCTTCACCTACCTCGTCACCGCGCTCAAACCGAAGTTGAGGATGGGGCCGCGTAAGGTGATGGCGGCGCTCGCCGACGGCGCGTTGGCGATGCCGGCGATCGTCCTGGCGTGCAGTTGTGCGGGTGTCGTCGTGGGGATCGCGGGCCTGACGGGCCTCGCGCTCAGCCTCTCCAACGCGCTCGTCATTCTATCGGGTGGCAGCCTGTTCCTGCTCCTGGTGCTGACCATGTTCGCGTCGCTCATCCTGGGAATGGGACTGCCGACGGTCGCCTGCTATATCATGCTCGCGATTCTGGTCGCGCCGGCGCTCGAACAGATGGGGCTCCCGCTGCTTGGCGCGCACCTCTTCATCTTCTACTTCGGGATCATCGGGGCGATCACACCGCCGGTCGCGGTGGTCGCATACACCACGGCGGCTCTCGCAGGCGCGAACCCGATGAAAACCGGGATGACCGCTTTCACGCTCGGTTTCTCACTCTATCTTTTGCCCTATGTCTGGGCTTATTCGCCGGCGCTTCTGGGGGTCGGGTCGATCGGCGAGGTGGTGTTCGTCACCCTGTCAGCGACCCTTGGCTGTTACGCGTTCGTCGCCGCGATTCAGGGATGGCTGCTCGAACGCTGCACCGGAATCGAACGGATCGTTCTCGCTCTTGCCGGGTTCGGCATGGTGCACGTAGCCTGGGAGACCGACCTTGCGGGTCTGCTGATTTTCCTGGCCGTCCTGGGGCGCCAATGGTCGGTCCGTCGCGTGAGCAGGCTGGAGGCCGGGGAGACGGGCAGCTAGCCGGGAGGTGGGTCGTCGGCTTCGGAAGCCGCCGCTCCACAACCTGTAGGACGTCCTGATGATGATTCACTTGAGGAGGGCTACGATGAACATCTCTACTCGCCGCATGTTTGCGGTCGTCGCCGCAGTGGCCACGCTGGCCGTGTTCGCCGCCCCGGTGTCGGCGCAAGGCAAATATCTGACCATCGGCACCGCTGGCAGCAGCGGCTCGTGGTACGCGTTTGGTGGCGCCTTGGCCAAAGTCCTCGGCGACAACGTCCCGGACCTTCAGCCCCGGGTCGAGGCGACCAAGGGCGGTTTCGCCAACGTCGATCTTCTGGCCAAGGGCGAGGTCGATGTTGCACTGGTGCCGCCGTTCGCGGCGGACGACGCCGTCAAGGCGAAGGGCGAATACGCCGGCAAGGCGAACTATCCCTTGAAAGCGGGCGGCTGGTTCGGATGCTGCGAAAACATCCTTACGGTGATGGTGCCCAAGGACAGTCCGATCCAGACCGTGATGGATTTCAAGGGCAGGCAGGTGAACATGGGCAATCCCGGTTCGACCAATCGCTTCATCACATACAAAGTGATCGATGCTATCGGTCTCGACCCGGACAGCTTCACTCGCCTGGATATCTTCATCGGCCCGGCGGTCAACCGACTGAAGAACCGCCAGATCGACGCCATCTGGTGGAATGCGACCACGCCTCACCCGGCGCTGGTCGATGCCTCGGTGTCACTGGACCTGCGCGTCGTCCCGATCGAGGGTGAGGTCGCAGACAAGATCGTCAACACCTACGACTGGATGTCGCGCACTGTCCTCAAGGCGGGCACATACAGCGGTATGGACAAGGACGTGAACACTGTTGTCAGCGGCGTCACCGTGGTCATGGGTCAGAACATCAGCGTGGACCTCGGCTATCAGCTCACCAAGGCTGTGTTCGAGAATCTGGAGGCGCTGCGCCAGATCCATCCCGCCTTCAAGCCAATCTCCCTCGACACCGCGCTGAACGGTGTGAACATCGCGCTGCACCCGGGCGTGGCCAAGTACTACGAAGAGAAGGGCGTCAAGGGGTTGGCCGAGCATCAGAAGAAGTACGGCAAGCTCTGAGTGGCAGGCAGGCCGGGGGCGCACGCCGTTCCGACGGCCGCTCCCGGCGGTCAGCCGGGTTGCCGTACGGGCGAGGATCGCGCCGCGGGCGCGTGACGGGATCTCCGCGCCTGTCACGCAGGCCCGCGTTCTGATGGCGTCAGGGTCTCGGCGCGGAATTGACCCGCCCCGTCTTGGGCAGCCCGTTCATCGCCTGACGGCAGCATCTCGTCGGCGGGCCCGTTCGGTGCGGATACACATTGCGCCCGCCACTCCCAGTGGCGACACTTCGATGCTGGCGAGTTGGGTGGGGCACTCCGGTCCGGGAGGAACGCACACATGGCGAATTCGAGGAGCAAGGCGGCGAACGGCCTTCGCGAACTTGTTGACTGGGCGGCTGGTGTGGCGCTGGAGGATATTTCCGCCCCCGTGCTGAAGCGGGCGGCGCTCATCCTGGCCGACGATCTGGCGGCGATGGTGGCCGCGCGGGACGAGCCTGAGGTCGTGCACATGCACGAGCAACTGCTGGGCCGTACCGCGAGCGCTGAGGCGACCATCTTCAGAGGTGGGCGGCCGAAGACCGACCGCTACTCCGCGGCACTGGCGAACGGGGTCGCCGGCAACTGGTGTGAGCTCGACGAAGGCTACCGCAAGGTGCCGTCTCATCCCGGAATCTACGTGCTTCCGGGGCTCCTCGCCGAAGCCGAGGCTGAAGGGCTCACGGCGGGCGAGGTGCTGCGCGCCACTGCGTTGGCGTACGAGATCGTCGGGCGCATCGCCCAGACGTTTTACTTTCCGCAACCAAGAATTCACCCGCATGCGCGCTATTCCGCACTCGGTGCCGCGGCCGCGATTGGCCTGGCGCGGGGCCTCGATTGCGCGCAGCTTCTCAACGCGGTCAGTGCCGCGACCACCCTGAGCTTGGCCGGCCCGCAAAACCACGTCATCAAGGGTGCCCTCATCGAGAACACCTGGGCCGGGCTTGGCGTTCAGGCTGGCATGCGCGCGGCGGACTGGGCGGTGTTCGGAGTCGGGGGGCTCGCCGATTCCCCATACGATGTTTACGTCGAGGCGCTCGGCGCCGAGTTCCGCCCCGAGCACCTCTGTGCCGACCTCGGGCAGGAGTGGGCGGTCCAGTTCGGGTTCAACAAGCTCTATGCCACGTGTGGGCGCACCCATGCCGCGGTCGAGGCGACGCTTGGCCTCCTGGACGAGCTGCCGTCCGGCGATGCATGCAGGATCATCGAGCGGGTGGAGCTCGACGTGCACGATCCCCAACTCGACAACTACGACCCGCCGACAGGGTTGGCCGCGAGGTTTTCGTTTCCCCACGTCATCGCCTGCGTGCTTGTGTACCGGCACGCGGATGCGAACGCTTTCGCCGCGGGCGGCCTGGCCAGTCCCGAGGTCACCGAGCTTCGCAAGCGGATCGGGATCCGTCCGTTCGCGCCACCGCAGCCGTGGCCGGATGATCGGGCCGCCCGTGTCACCATCAGGCTCAAGGACGGTCGGGTGCTGGTCCGGGAGGTGACGATTGCCCGCGGGACGCCGGACAGGCCGCTCTCGGACCTGGAGATCGTGGCCAAGGTCGAGGCCCTGGCGGGAGCGGTCTATCCGCGCCTCGCGCAAGTGGCGACACAACTGGTCGCGCTCGACCCGGTGCGGATGAACCAGCGCTGGGGAGCGTGCGTGGAGGACTTCACTGGCGCGGAGATCGATCATGCTCCACGCCATTTTGCCGCGGGCTGAAAGAGCGGACTTCGCCATGATGCGAGCCGAGGGGCGGTGACCGGGCGAAAGCTTCACGCAAGCGCAATGACCGGGACAGGCGTGTCGAGACGGTGGCCATCCGGCGCGAGCGAGCGGCGAGGCCGTGGAGCTGCTGAGTTCTCCACCTGCGCGGATGTTCCTGCCGGGCGCGATATTCCTCAGCGTTGCAACTCGACCGTTGCTGACCGCACGGTCAAGCGGTGAACCAGATCTCCCCAGGGATGCGCCAGCAATTCTTCATCGAGATCGACTAGATCCGAGGCGACCGCAGCAAAATCGGGATAAATCCCCACCGTCAATGCAGCCGTCTTGTCCAGTATGACCTGAGGCGAGAAGGGTCGATCGCGCCCGCCTCGTGCACTCAGGCACTCGCCAACCAGCGTCGAGCCGCCGTCAAAGGTAATCGTCACCCGTGCCGGGCGATCATTGGGCCATTCCATTTCAGGCTGGTAGAGCCGTAGCCCGACCTTGCTGCGCAGCGACGCAATCGACGGATCGTCCAGCGTCCCCGTGGCGAAGGCCGTGATTCCGGCGTGGCCGTAGACCAGTGTCGCGGCGATGATCTGGGGCATGGAGAAGCGTGCCCCCAGTGTCGTTCGTGGCCGCGCATTGTCAAGTTCCAGGGCAAGCCGGTGCACAGCAACGTCGACTTTGGCGATATCGACAATTCCCTTGCCAGGCGGGAATTGCCCGAGGAGCGGCAGGAGCGCCTCAACGCTCGCATGCGCGTGCTGGCAGCAAGAGTAGATCTTGTGATAGCCGTCGGCGATGGCCCACTCGTGGCTGAGCCCGTCGGTCAGGTCCTCCGGATGGGACTCAGCGCCGAGCACTCGTGCGTACACGTCGTAGGGGCTCGTCGCCAGGCCGCCAATTCCGCAGCCCGCCCAGTCGACGGCGCGGAACCCGTTCCAGGCGCCGGCCCCGGCCCAGCAGTTCTCGATCAACGCCCCTTCGACAGCGTGGCGAAAGGGGCCCAGCGTGACCAGGGTCGATGCGGCACTGATCGCCCTCAGCAGTGTTTCCGTGTCCAGCTTGCGTGCCAGTCCAATGGCAATGGCGGTGCCGACCGCCGCGAACGTTGCATGCGGGTGGATTGACCGGGGTGCGGGAAAGCGCCAACACCGGGCGAAACGCGCCACCACCTCATACGCGACTGCAAGTACCCGGATCACCTCGGCCGCTGACAGCCGCTGCACCTCTGCTTCGGCAATCAGAGCCGGTACCGTATAGAGCCCGACATGACAGCCGACCTTGCGATAGCCCGCGTCGAGTTCGCACCAGTTGGCGGCGACTGCGTTGGCGACTGCCGCCTCGACACGACTCACGCGCACTGCGGCGCCACAAAACAGCGTCGACTCGGGCCGCCCGGGCTCGGCTGAAACGCGCTCGTGCAGGGCCCGCAGCTCGGGTTCGTCGCGTGCACCGACCATGGCGGCAACGTCATCGACGATCACCAATGCCGCGTGCCGCCGTACTGCCGGCGGAACGTCGTCGTAGCTTACGCTCGCCGCCCAGCCAATCAGTTCGCGAAGCCGCGTCGCCGCCCGCGCGCGCAATTTGGAATCGGTATCCCTATCCACGATCAGATCCGGCAACCGACACAACGCCACCGGAGCGATTCCACGAGGCGCGTGCTGCACATCTGCAAATTCTCCGAGGCCGACGGACTTCCTGGTCGCAACGCGGTAGTGCCTTGCAACTACGGAGTAACTTCTCGTGGCACGCCGGCATGTACGCCGTGCGGTCTGCTACGAGATCGAATTCGCCTACTTGAACACGACACGCTCGAAGTTCTTGTCCTGCTTATCGTAGCGGAGCATCTGCGACTCCCATTCCCGATACTCTTCCCGAAATGAGGCAAACTTCTTTGGGTATCGTTCTTTGAGGTCGACGGCTTCAATCACGTCCTTTGACAGGTTGAAGAGGAACTCGTCTTGCCCGACCTTCAGATACTTCCAGTCGCCGGCGCGCATGGCCTTTTGAATCGGTATCCCCGGGCGCGGATTGCCAGCGTGCCGCCAGTAGAGTTTGCGCCGATAATCCTTTTTCCTTCCTTGCAAGAGCGATAAGAGATCATCGCCATCAAGCGGATACCTGGGATCCGGTTTCACGCCGGCGGCCGAGAGAATCGTCGCGGTAATATCGAATCCCATGACGACCTGTTCACTCACACACTCTCGGCGCACGACACCCGGCCAGCTGACGATGAGCGGAACCTTGATACCTCCGTCGTGCAGGCGACCGCGACGGTAAGGCCCCATGTAGGACATCTCGTCGCCGCCCTGGTCGCTGGAGAAGACGACCAGTGTGTCCTCGACGATATTCGCATCCTTCAGCGCCTGCAATATGGAACCGACGCCAGCGTCAAGGCTCTTGACGACCTCGGCATAGTTCTCCGCAGTTCCGGTTTCCATCCAGGTGCGATGGCTATCGTAGTTCTTAATCTCGTCGCTGAGATCCTTGTCTCGTGGGCCTTCCCATGGCCAATGTGGCGCGTTGTACCACAGACAGAGAAAAAACGGGTTCGACCTTGGCCTGTTGATGAACTCGACCGCTCGTTCCGAGAAAAGCTCCGTGGCGTAGCCTTCACGCTCTATCGGCTCATCGCCTTCCCACAAATCAGCGGCTCCGCTCGGATCAACGTGGCGAAAATAGTCGATGCTGCCCGATCGGTTACCGAAGAATTCATTGAAGCCATTCTTGAGCGGACTGTAAGTGGGCAGATGTCCGCAGTGCCACTTCCCAACAAGCGCGGTGTCGTATCCAGCCGATTGCAGCAAGGAGGCTACAGTTGGATGTTCTGGCGCAAGGCCAATGCGATCGCCGACGATGCTTGACATTCCCAGAGGTTCCTGGATTCCGATGGCTACCCGGCCTGGGTAGCGCCCAGTCAGAAATCCAACTCTCGATGGAGTGCACATTGGGGCGCACCCGTAGGCATTCAAAAAGCGAGTACCGGTTTGTGCGAGCCCATCGAGATGAGGCGTTGTGTAATAGGGGCAGCCATAGCTGCTGAGATCCGCCCAAGCCATGTTATCTGCCCAGATCAACACGACGTTGGGCTTTCGTCGGCTCTTGGGACCGCGTGGTCTTGCCGTGGACGCTTGCTTCATTGTCTTCTGCTCTCCCCGCATCCACTGCTCAGGCTAACATTTTCCGAGGCCGATCTCGAGCCGGCTCGAGGCGCGACGGAAGGTGATTGGGTGCAGGCTTGACCGACGTCGATCGAGACTTGCGGGGAGGCGAGAGGGGGGCGTAGCGACTGCGTCTTCGAACCGCCGCCTCCGGCCGGTGGCAAGGTATCGATGAGCTGGCATGGGTTCGTCGACTGCCTGGCGCGTGCGATGACCGCCGAGGGGGGGTCAGACGGCCGGGTCTTCCGCGATTACGGCATCGGCAAAGCCGTTGTCTACACAGCTCTCGTATGGAACGTCGCGCGTGATGTACCCACCGGACAGCATGGCCAGCTTCTGGCGTACAAAGCCCACGCAGGGTAGACGCGGATTACGGCCCCAGATCCCCAGGTCCAGATAGCGCTCGATGGCGTCAACCAGCAACTCGCGGGAGAGGCCTGGAAAGAACTCGGCGACCGACTCGCCGATCTCGGTAGGCGTCTTGGTATGCAGCCACTTCTGTGAGCGGTATATCGCGCGCGTCATTGCCATCACCACGTCAGGTGTACGCGAGGTTGTCTCCCGTGTCGTGATCAGAGTCGTATAGGAGGTTGGCCCTCGGGTCGCGGCCGCGTACCAAATGTGGCCCGCACCCTCGGCCACGAGTGACTCGACCATGGGCTGGAACAGCTGGACGACGTCCACGTCGCCGGCGCGCAACGCCGCCGCGTTCTCGGGCATGGTCCGGTCGCTGATCCGGCGCACGGCGTCGGGATCGATGCCCGCTCGGCGAATATCGTCCTGCAGGCACAGCCAAGGCGTCGGCACCTCGGACACGATGCCCACGGTGCGGTCCAGGAGGTCGTGAAAGCGAAACCCTGGATTCGGCTCACGTGCAACGAGGAAGAACGGATCTCGGGTGACTACCTCGCAGAAGGCGACGAGCGGGCATCCCGGGTCTCGATCGTGGTGCTCGATCAACTTCAGCGGGCCGCTCCAAATCACGTCCACCTCGCCGGCCAGGAGAGCCGGGGCGGCGCCGCCGAGTTTGCGCGGCGCACCCAACTGCACGTCCAGGCCCTCGGCGGCATAGTTGCCGAGCGTGAATGGCAGATAGAATGGCGTATAGAAAACGGCTCGAAACGTCTCGTACAAGGTCACCGTGGTTGCTGCTCCCATTGTGCTTCTCCTCGTGCTTTGGCTTCAACTTGACAACACGGCGACGTTCCGCGCGCCTTAGGGCCCGTGGGTTTTCCGGGATTCGGTGGACACCTGATTCAAGCCGCGCAGGGTAACGGAACACAGTTGCTTTCGGACTCGGGGGATAACGTACCCGAGATACGCGTGTCGTTGCACGCGATAATAGGGCATTTCGATGTACTGGACGACGGTGAGTCGCAACTGGCATTGGCATGAACTCGCGACGCAGGACCGCTGAACCGGGATTTTAGCCGTCAGGAGGCGTATGCAGCTTCCATTTACTACCGAAGAATTTTTCGCAGTATTCCGAGAATACAACGAGGCGCTGTGGCCAGCTCAGGTGTTTCTCGTTGGCCTGGGACTTGCCGCGATTGTTCTGGTACTGATGCCGCGCCGCTGGTCCGGCGTCGGCGTATCGGCGATTCTCGCCATCCTGTGGGCGTGGCTTGCGCTCGTTTACCATCTTGCATTCTTCACGCGGATCAATCCGCTGGCCTACGTGTTCTCAGGCGTTTCACTGGCGGGCGCGCTTGGATTTCTGTGGCAGGGAGTGGCCTGCTCGCATTTCTTGCGCCACCGTATCCGCGGACCCCGTTAATCGTTCCCATTTTGTGGTGTCTCGTAGGCGCACAAGCTGCGTTTCTCCTTGGCGTCCCTCAAGATCTCGGGCTCATGGTTGCGGCGGCAGTGGGGGTAGTGCTGTTGGTACGGTCAAAGGGGCCGGCTGCATCGGCGAGCGCTGTATCATGAAGCCGCCGGCTGACCACGTCTTCAAGACGGACCTGTTATTGGCGCTCGCACTCCATGCCGGCCGGTTGTGCTGAGCGATAGGAGGCGCAAAGCGAAGTCTGCAAGCGAGTCCTGGGGTGTACGGAGATTCTACGTTCGCGATCCTTTCGGAAAGCTCATCAACATCCTGCAACATGAGGGAACGAATGCACCCAAACAAAGGCGCTGTAGCCAACGCGCGAAAGCGCGCGGACGAGCTTCGGCATAAGGCGTTTGATTGGGGATGCTTTCAGCCTACGCCGATCGGAGTTCTGAGGAAGATCATGAGTGAGTCAGCTCATCGGAAATCCGCATTGCCCTCCATGGCGAAGAATCCGGTGACGCGGGTCGCGATGGGAGTTCGAGGTGTCGCATTGTGTGCCGTGCTGGTGTTTGCGAATCTTCCTGCGATCGTCTTTGCCCAATCATCATGCCTTGGAATCCACGTAAAGATTCTGGACATCAGAAACAGCACTGGAGCCGTGGCTTGCGCGCTTTTCGAATCTCCAGTGGGGTTTCCTACGGAATTTCTGCGCTCCGCAACCAATGTCATGATAATCAAAATTCGAGCTACGCAGGCGCGTTGCGACTTCTTGGACATCCCGCCGGGAACGTATGCGTTGGCCGTCATTCATGATGAAAATATGGACGGCAAGCTTGGTGCCAACTGGCTGGGGATCCCCACGGAAGGCTACGGCTTTTCAAACGACGCAAGAGCCTTTATGAGTGCACCTTCGTTCGATGCCGCCAGCTTTGCTTACGATGGGCGAAACCTGGAGCTGACGATCAGCTTGAATTACTGAGCGATCTTCGTATGAAGACCGAAGAGTTCTTTCAACCCTGCACGCCCATTCATAGACGCAGTTGCTTGGATACGACCAGGTGCGCGTGTACGACGGCTCCTGGACGGAGTGGGGCAATCTCGTCGGTGTTCCGATCGAGCTGAGTGACGTAAAAGACGAGCCTCGTGTGAATGCCTAATCTTGCGTTCGAGA
>Ga0214472_10004169_pt1 | contig 15238 bp, 9 predicted proteins | sample RVTome_6_FD_207662 | JGI IMG/M metagenome (GOLD analysis project Ga0214472, IMG submission 207662) | Soil microbial communities from uranium-contaminated site in the Upper Colorado River Basin, Wyoming, United States - RVT140D175 | ecosystem: Environmental > Terrestrial > Soil > Contaminated >...
GAATCCATTATTGATAATAAAAAAGAAAAACTTAGACGTTATGCTCAATGGTTATTTTTTAAACCGTTTGTTTCAAGTATGAAAAAACAATGCGCTATAAGAAATATAAAATACAACGATATTATCTACGGTTTATACGATAGCGGTCATATGAATATTGATACACTGATTCGTATCATTCCGCACATTTCAGATGGAACAACAGAGATCTATATGCATCCTGCCACTGAACGATGGGACGGCATTGATCCGGCGGCGAATGACTACGAGTTTGAAGCTGAATATAAAGCCTTAATACATGCCCGTACAATTCGTACGATTGAAAAATTTGATATCCACTTGAGTGGATTCAACAACGATATAGATGTTAGAGGTTAGAAGACAGATGCAAGACGGTGCACGCTTCACTTTTCACGAACCACGAGATACGAAATAGGAATGTTTAACTTTTCACACTTCACCTTTAACGTTTCACACTTCACCTTTAACGCTTCACGTACTTAAATCATGGTCGGCGATTCCTGGACTCATAAAATAGCGCGCGTTTGCATCCTGCCGCTGGTTAATACTCCAATTACGCCTAATCATCTCACCATACTCCGTTTAGTTTCGGGTATCGCTGCTTGCAGTTCTTTTGCTATCGGCACACAACAATGGAATATCTGGGGTGGCGTATTCTGGATTATTTCTGCGTTTCTTGATCGTGCTGATGGTGAATTGGCCAGAGTCTCCGGCAAAACCAGTGAATGGGGACACAAGTTTGATTATTTTTGTGATGTCACTGTTACTGCTCTTTTCTTTGTTGGTATCGGTATTGGTTTACGTGAGAGTTCGCTTGGTTACTGGTCTATTGTTATGGGACTTAGTGCAGCAGCCGGTGTTGTTGCCGCTGAGATTCTTGCCGAAATAATTGATCAGGCACAAAAAGACACAGGCGAAAAAGCCTATGCCGGTTTTGCCGGTTTTGATTTTGATGATGTTTTATACCTGTTCGCACCGATTGTCTGGCTCGGCTGGCACTACCCGTTTCTCATCGGCGCGTCTGTTGGTGCACCTGCCTTCGCCTTATTAACCTGGTATAAATCAAGAAAACTGGAATAGAATAAGACTAGATTTATAACTGACTTGAATGGCACTTAGTTAAGCGAAAAACAGCGTCTTGCCGGACTTGTTCCGGCATCCAGTAAAATAAAGTGCGCTTTCAGCGCTCATTAATCTGACTGGATTGCGGCATTCGCCGCAATGACGGGGTAGACTGTTCGGCTATTATCATGGCGCATATCGCTTAATTAAGTGCCATTCATAACTGACTTCTCTTAACTTAGCCGTTACATAAGAATTGAGCTTGTTTCTCAAGTTCCTCAGGTAACTGTGGCTTTCCAAACAAGTAACCTTGCATTTCATCACAACCTTGTGCTTTCAGGAATTTTCTTTGTGCTTCCGTTTCAACACCTTCAGCAATTATTTTCAGTCGCAGTTGATGTGCCAGCATGATAGTAATTTGAACTATAGCAACATCATCACCGTCTTCCGGAATACCTGATACGAATGATTGATCAATCTTCAAACGATCAAATGGAAACCGTTTCAAATAGGCCAAACTGGAATAACCTGTACCGAAATCATCAATGGCCAATTGTATGCCCATGTCATGCAAAGCCTGCAACTTAACAATAGCCTCTTCGGGTTCACTCATAGCACTCGATTCTGTGATCTCAAGCTCTATCAAATTCGGATCGCATCCTGTTTCTTCAAGTATCTGAGCAACTTTCCCGGCAAAATCAATTTGCTCAAGCTGGCGCCGGGACAAATTGACAGAAACCTGGAAATCGGAAGTGCCCAGTGCTTTCCATTTGCATGCTTGAGAACAGGCCTGGCGTAAAACCCATTCTCCGATAGAGATAATCAAACCCGTTTCCTCTGCAATGGGAATAAATTCTGCGGGTGACACCAGCCCATGAATAGGATGTTGCCAACGTAATAATGCCTCTGCACCGATGAATCTCCCACTGGACTGTTTAATCTGTGGTTGGTAATGCAAAAACAATTCATTGTTATCGATTGCGTGGCGTAAATCATTTTCCATGTGCAGGCGAGCACGAACTCTGGCATCCAGTTCAGGGCTAAAGAAACGAAATGTATTCCGACCCTGCTCCTTGGCCAGATATAGTGCGCTATCTGCATACTTCACCAATGTTTCGGCTTCTTCTGCATCGCGTGGATACAGGCTGATACCTAGACTACCATTGATGTGTAGTTCATACCCATTCACCTTAAATGGTGCAGACAATGATTCGATGATCTTTGTCGTGACATGCGCAGCATCCTGGGGGCTATTCAACCCCGGTAACAGAATCAGGAATTCATCCCCACCAACACGACCGATCGTGTCTTCTTCACGCAATACTTGAGCAAGACATACTCCTGCTTGTTGCAAAAGCGTATCGCCTGCCAGATGCCCTAATGTATCGTTAATGGTTTTGAACCGATCCAAATCAAGAAATAACACAGCCAACATTTGTTTATGTCTTTGTGCCTGTGCGATGGCCTGATCCAGACGATTCATCACCAGTGTCCGATTAGGAAGACCCGTTAATGCATCGTGGTAAGCAAGATATTGTATTCGTGCAGCCTGCTCTTTACGGTTAGTAATATCCTGGGCAACCCCGGCAATACGATAAACATTACCTGACGAATCATGAATAGGAAAAGCACGGTCATGGATATAGCGTACTGTATCGTCGGGTCGGACAACACGATACTCAATATCATAATTGCCTGTAGCCTGACGACTTATAGCTGCGTCCCTGACACGTTGCCTATCCTCCTGATGGATAGCTTCAAGCCATTGTAAAGGTTCGGCATAGAGGTCTTCGCAAGTCCGACCCCAAATCATTTCATAGGCAGGACTGATATATAACATTTGTTTCTTATCTACACTGGTAAGCCAAAAGACTTCATGAATACTTTCAGCCATCTGCCGAAAACGTTCGTCACTCTCCTTCAATGCGGCCGCTGTATTACGCTGTATGGCTTCAGAAAGCTTGCGTTCAGTAATATCCATTGTTACCCCTGCCATAAACAGAGGTTGATTATCATCATCGCGAAACATCCGACCCCAGAGAGCATTCCAGTGCAATGAACCATCAGGCCAGATAATACGTTTTTCCAGTTCAATCTCTTTCCCTGTTTTCATTGTCTTCTTCAATGCCATATCGACTCGATTGCGATCTTCCGGGTGTATTAGTGAAAGAAACTTTTCATAGTCGATCTCGGCATCAGCAGACAAACCGTAAAGTGCCTTACAACGTGGCGACCAGCTTGCTTCATTGGTGACGATATCCCATTTCCAGTCGCCCAAATGTCCGGCATCCAGCGCAAGTTCAAGGTCGGCTTTGCTTCGCCGCAAAGCTTCTTCAGCACGCCTGCGCTCTGTGATATCACGTCCCAGGGCAAGGTTGTAACTGCGTTTACCATATTCAAAGTAATTGGCGTTAATCTCTACCGGGTAGATATTTCCTGCTTTAGTTTTATGAATCGTTTCCAGAGTAACTGACCCGTGTGCTTTGATGTCACCCCAATGTTCACGCCAACGTTCATTTTGATAATCTGGATCAATTTCGGGTACGCCCATCTCACATAATTCATCGCGACTGTATCCCAATGTCTGGCAGGCCTTATCATTGACGTATTCAAAGCCACCATTTTCATTCATCATATAAACAGCTTCACTGATATGATTGATGGCAAAACTTAAGAGAGCGACATCCTGTTGAGCCAGTTTACGTTCAGTAACGTCCATTGTGATACCCGCCATTAAAACAGGCTCACTATTCTCGTTGTAGATAACTTTTCCTCTGCCTATCGTCCAACGCTCCGATCCGTCAGGCATTTTGTGTCGCTTTACAGTCTCGTAATCCTTTCCAGTCTCAAGCGTCTCGTTCATTGCTCTCTCAACATCTGAACGATCATCAGGATGAACTAAACTTTGAAATATCTCAGGACTCATTTCCGCATCAGGAGCTAAGCCGTAGATAGCTTTGCAACGTGATGACCATACAAGTTCATTTTTAGCAAGATCCCACTTCCAATCGCCAAGTTGACCGGCATCCAGTGCTATTTGCAGTTCAGCTTCACTGCGGCGTAAAGCTTCACTGGCATGCTTGCGCTCAGTTATGTCACGCACCAGTGCGAGGTTGTAACCACGACCATCAAATTCGAAATAGTTGGCATTGATCTCAACCGGAAACACCTTACCTGTTTTTGTTTGATGCACCGTTTCAATGGTTCTTGCGCCCTCTTCTATGAGTGTGAGCCAATCAATACTCCAGCGCTCCATCGGATACTCCGGATCGATGTCTGGCACAGACATAGAAAGTAGTTCATCGTGACTGTAGCCAAGCTTATTGGAGGCTTCCTCATTGACATAATGAAAGTGACCTTTTTCATCGAAGAGATAAACCGAGTCATTGACACGGTTGAGGGCAAAATCCAGCAGTGTAATATCGTGTTCTGCTTTCTTTCGTTGATCGATGTCCTCTAACTGGACAACAAAATACAAAGGTGTCTTGTCATCATCACGTACGACACTGGTCGTCAATCTGACCCAAAGATAATGCCCGTCCTGATGACGGTAGCGCTTTTCATACTGCGTGTACGAAATATCGTCGGTGAGTAGACTCTGTTCACTTTTCTGACACTGGCTTACATCCTCGGGATGGGTCAGCTCCCTGCATGTCATCGCCTGTATTTCTTCTGCTGAATAACCCAGCATGTCACAGAAACTGCGATTGACCTGTAACCACTGATCGTCAAGACCAAGCATACCCACACCGACCCCGGCAAATTCAAAAGCCTGCCGAAAGCGCTCTTCACTTTTCCGCAGATCGCGAGACACCAGCAGACTGGTTAAGCTATCGGACAAACGCCTGCCAATCTCGCCAAATAACTTTTTATCGCTCTCGCTCCAGATCCGTGTATATGAACACTGGTGTAAACCGAACATCCAGGGTTTACCGGTTTTGGGATAGATAGCCATCGCAATAAAAGATCGAACGCTATATTCTCTGGCTACGTCCTCAGAAACAGGGTATTTCTCTCCCGGATCGAAGCTCATCGGCTCAGCAGAATCCAATAGTAGATGCATTGTTTGGGCAACATCCGCAACCATTGGAAAATCAAGTCCGCCGGCAAAACCACCCGGGTATTCCGGCCGGGTACGTTCCATAGGAACACGCCATGTTTCAGCATCCGGATCACAGGGATAGACCAACCAGGCCCGATCACAATTAAATATGGACAGCAGGGAATCAAGCACATCACTCATCATCTGCTCAAGGTCATTGGCTCCCTGCATGGCGCGGTTGACCTGATCCATACTTTCGAAGAAGCGAAGATTGCTAATACGTTCCTGTTCCGCCCGTTTGAGTTCGGTAATATTGTGAAAATAGCCAGACCAGATAACCCCGCCATCCGATTCGGTTTCAGGGATAGAATAACATTCCACCCATATCTCACCTTTATCAGGATGTTGTACTCGCCATTCACAACGAAAAGGCGACATGGTTCGTTTTGATTCCTCTATCACTGATAAAATATGCGCACGATCATCGGTATGGATCATGGCAAACGCCGGGGAAAAATCTTTCTGTAACTCTTCGGGAGGTATGCCGTAAACATCCATGATAGCTGGCGTAGAATAAGGCATGCTCATCTCGCCATTTGAGCCCATGCGAAATTGATGAACTGCCGTCGGTACTATATCGGCAATCTTGGTCAGTAGATTATGTAAATCAACTTGTTTTTGCGGTTTTGATTTGTTCCTTTTTCTGTTTTCTTCCTTGCTTGATGCAAGTTTATTTTTCATTTATTTATTACGGATAGACTTGATTACTCAGGAGAGAATTACTCTCATACGTTACAATATCAGGGAAGATAATTTACTTTACCTGCTTATAGGGTTAAAAGCATTTTAAAAAAAGATAGTTCAATAACCTGCAAACTCATATAAACACAATTAGAATAGTTCACTAGCTTAAAAAAGCGGCTGATTATACAGAAAATTAAAAAAAAATATTTTTTATTTATCCTGAATATAAGCATACGAAAATGGTTTAACCAGGTAGCGTAATATATTGAATTAAATACGAATGGTACTTATGTTAAGCGAAAAACAGCGTCTTGCCGGATACTGGATCAAGTCCAGCACAGGCTTTGTTGTTCCGGCATGACCGCCATGGATGGCGAAAATACTGGAAACACAGGACGCCTACACGGAAGTAGGCGGTAGAAAAAGTCGGGAACACTTTTCGAGCAGTTTCCAGCGCCAGTAAAATAACGTGCGCTTTCAGCGCTCATTAATCTAACTCTAACTGGATGCCGGCCTACGCCGGCATGACGGGTTTTAAGCCTTTTATAACATTAGCGAAAAATATTTTTTACGTCTTCGTGCCCAGATGTGTAGAAGAGACAGCCGACGTCTGTGTAGGCATTCGCCGCAATGACGGGGTAGGCTGTTCGGCTATTATCATGGCGCATATCGCTTAATTAAGTGCCATTTGAATTAGATACGTTTTAATACTAATACAGCATAATCTGATTTTGAATTCAGCTTTACCGGATTAGAAACATCATAATATTCATCGTAAGCGTTAACAATTTCAAACACTGATGTTTTATCCAATAAGCTGGAAAATTGTTTTAAAGTATATGTGCGAAGCTGGTATATAGAAACATAACTTTCCTTTTGCTTATTCGCCTTCAAACTTACTTTTAATGTTTCTGTTCGTCTTTTCTTGTCCAGCTCTAACATCGTTATCGTTGTCCTGACCGTTAAGCGTCCTCTCTTTGCTGTCCATCGTGTTGTTTTATTTGTAGCAGCGTTTTCAGGTATTAAATGTAAGCCAATAATATAGATACCGTTTTTCTTTAATGCTTTTGAAACTTTTGCTAAATGTTGTTCCGCCTGTTTTTCAGTTAATAAATGTCGAAATGTATCAACGGTACAAAAAGCTGCATCGTATTTATTGGGTTTGATCTGGAAATTCGCCATATCGCCATTAAAGATATTGGCTTTAAGTTGATTTCGTTTTAATTTTTTTCTTAGGTAGGCAAGTGCATGATCATTCTGATCAAAACCGGTGCAATTAAACCCGGCGCGAATTAGCGGCACCATTAACCTGCCTGTACCACACGCAGGCTCCAGTAGTTTTGCATGAGTTCCTTTGCAATACTGGTTAAATATTACTTTCAAAAAGGCCAACTCTTCGGTCATTTCATGTGAAAACGAAACATCATAGTAGGTCGGTAAGTTGTACCAGTTTTGCATTGGTTGATTATCGTCTCCTGCAATAAGTGATTTAAATTCGGATGATTTGGCTTAATTTAATAAAATTGGCCATTATTCAAGAAATGTCACTGTAAAATCTTATTTAGTCGATACTATCACGTACAGAATATTGAGCATTATTCTATAATCTGTAATAAAATTTAGACATTAATGGACTAGTATCAAAAATCAAAATGCCACTAAATATCAAACAACTACTGGCCGGTGCCAGAGGCGAAAACTACGATTTACATGAGAAGCATGTTAATCCGCGTTTTGTAAAAACCTTAAATACGATTGGTTTTGACAAGTGCTATACGCGCGCAGAAGGCCAATATCTGTGGGATGTTAATGGTCAGCGTTATCTTGATATGCTGGCTGGCTATGGCGTTTTTAGCGTTGGTCGTAACAACCCGGAAATACGTCAAACGCTGATCGATTTTATGGAAACGGATTACCCCAGTCTGGTGCAACTGGAAGCACCATTATTGTCCGGTTTGCTTGCAAAAGAACTTAAGCAACGTATGCCGAATGAACTGGATTACGTCTATTTCACCAGTTCGGGTACAGAAGGTGTAGAAACAGCGATTAAATTCGCACGCTGCGCGACACAACGTTCGGGAATCATCCATGCAAAGAAATCTTTTCACGGTTTAACGAATGGCTCATTAGCTCTAAACGGAGACGAGACCTTCCGCGAAGGTTTTGGTGATTTATTACCTGATTGTGTTCAGATTCCTTTTGGAGACATTGAAGCTTTGGAAAAAGCACTTTCCAAAAACAATATTGCTGCTTTTATTGTCGAACCGATTCAGGGTAAAGGTGTAAACATACCGCCAACAGGTTATCTCAAACAAGCTCAGGAGTTATGTCACAAACATAAAACCTTGTTTATCGCTGATGAAGTTCAAAGTGGTATGGGACGCACCGGTAAGTTTCTGGCATTAGAACATGACGGCGATATTGATCCTGATATTGTTATCTTATCCAAAGCATTATCCGGTGGTTTTATTCCGGTCGGTGCGGTTCTTACGCGAAAATGGATTTACAATAAAGTTTTTTCATCAATGGATCGTTCCGTCGTTCACTCTTCTACTTTTGGTCAGGGTAGTCTGGCGATGGCAGCGGGTCTTGCAACTCTCCAATATATTGATGAACATAATTTAATGGAAAACGCGACCAAAATGGGTGATCTGCTTGGCACTCAATTAACAGAATTAAAAAGTTCTTATGAGTTTATCAAAGACATTCGCTGGCGCGGACTTATGCTGGCTATTGAATTTGGCTCACCGAAATCGCTTTCTCTCAAAGCAGCATGGACTCTTGCGCATAAATTAAATAAAAGTTTATTTCCTCAAGCAGTGACTATTCCATTATTACAGGATCATGGCGTGTTGACTCAAGTAGCAGGACACAATGTTGATGTTATTAAATTGATCCCCCCTTTAATGATCGATAAAACGGATGTGGATTATTTTGTATCTTCCTTTAAAGTCGTTATGGATTCATTACATAAATTTCCCGGACCTTGTTGGGAAGTGATTTCAAGAATTGGAAAATCATCTTTTCCAAACGCGCCTGACTTTAATCACTCCAGGCCTTCAGAAGGTAGTATCTAGCCCGAATGGGGAATAGATTATAGGGAATAGGTTGGACTTCTGACTCCTATCCCCTAACCCCCATTCCCTGTCTTCTGTATTACTTACTGGTAAAAAATAATATCCGTTTCTTTGCTACAAGTTGTTAATGCTGTTTTATAATTATCAACATTCATCAAGTCGTAGCAATACCATTGCTCATTAATTAAATCCGAAGAAATAATTTCTATTCTATTTTTTATGTTTTTATTCAATGCCACAGAAAACTGATCAAGTCCGAAAGCAATGCCTTTGCCAGTCGCCTTAATAAAAGATTCTTTTCTTACCCATGCACGATAAAAAGCATCTAACTGTTTATCTCTATCTAATATCAATAATTCTTCTTTTTCTTTTTCACTAAAAAATCGTTTAGATAAAGATTGATAATCAATTTCATAATTAACCTTTTCGATATCAATACCCACTTTATTTTCAAGCGTTAGTGCTATTAACGCATAATTACCAGAATGCGAAATATTAAACTCGATAGTCTGGTTATTACATTGTTGCTTCAGGTAAGGCTTATTATGCTCACCATAAAAAATATTTATTTCCTCTGGCATGGTATTCAAACAATTTGACAAAAATTTTCTTAAAACGCCACGAGTAATAACAAACTGTTGTTTTTTTTCTTCTATTTTTAATCGTTGTGCTCTTTCACATTCATCTTCTGATAAAGAAGATAAAAACTCATTGCAATCAAATAAGTCAAGTCGTAACAAAAAAACATGAATATGTTCTTCTGACAACTCGATTTTTTTTTCTAATAACTGATGATTACTGTTCATTCAATCTGAACTTAATTTGACAGAGATTCTTTTAAACTTTGCATACCTTCGTCAATGCTGACAACGGGCTGATAAGATAAATCCTGTTTAGCTGCTGTCAGGTCAAACCAATGTGAAGTTGATAACTGTCTGGCCACAAAACGGGTCATTATCGGTTCATTCTTGATGTTTAATAAGCTATATGTTTTTTCTAATATTGAGCCAATCAGGTAAGCAACGTTTGCCGATATTGTTTTGTTGACTACAGGCAAATTAGCAACAGTTAAAATTTTATTAATCAAATCGGCCATACTGAGGGGTTCATCATTACTTATAAAGTAAACCTTTCCTGCACAAATACCACTTGATTGAAGGCAATCCGCTGCGAGTAGATGTGCCTGAGCAGCATTATCAATATAACAAGAATCAACCTTATTGTTTTTATTTCCAACTAATCTTAAACGTCCTGTTTTCGCTCGATTAATAATCCTTGGTACAAGATGAGGATCGTCAGGCCCCCAGATTAAATGCGGTCGTAATGAAACTGTTTTCAAATTATTACTATTTGCATTAATAACAAGCTGTTCTGCTTCTGCTTTTGTTTTTTGATAAGCATTAAAAAAGTCTTTCACGTAAGGCACTGATTCATTAATCCCTGCTTCATTTTTACCATCAAAAACAACGCTGGGAGTACTTGTATAAACAAGGTAATTAATATTATTTACTCGACAAGCTTCCAGTACATTTTTAGTCGCAATCACGTTGGCTTGATAATAATCATCATAATCACCCCATACTCCGGCTTTTGCTGCGACATGAAATACGACATCACAACCTTTAACAGCGGCATTAATATCACTCAGCTTAGTCAAATCACCCCGAATCATTTCAGCGCCAAGCTTATTTAAGAAAGGATAATTTCCACGTTGTATTGTTCTGACAGTATCGCCTCTTTTTAACAAGGCTTTAACAATGGCACCACCTAAAAAGCCACCGCCACCGGTAACTAATGCTTTCAAAACAAAACCTCAGTTGCCCAATCTGCCAGTTTTTCTCGACCAATCTTGGCATTGTGGCGAATATCAACCGGAAAGCCGGAATGAAAAAGAATGTGTTTAATATTTTTTGTTAGTTCAGAACCGGAAGCTAATGCCAATAATTCTTCTGTCAGTTCTTTCTTATTAAACTTTTTATGTTCAGACTCAAGCTCAATACAAATAACCGGAATGGTTTTATTGTTATTTATAGCGCCAACTAAAGCAGATCGAAAAACAAAGGGATGTGCATTGAAGATTGCTTCACAACATATTGTAAACAGGGTTTCTGTTTCAGTAACGACACGTTGACTTTTACGACCGCAAAACCAGAGCCTGTCTTGCCAATCAAGATAACCTATATCACCCATACGATGATAAAAACCATCTTTAGAACGTATCTTTGCCAAACCTGTTTCTTTATTACGATTAAAATAAGACCGTGTGACCTGTGGTCCTTTAACACAAATTTCGCCAATCTGATTTGCCGGTAATTCCAGCTCATCACTCCATTCAGAAATAACATCATCATTTAATTTTATAATTCTGATATCAAGATTTGGCACAGGTTTACCTACGCAAACTCCTTTGCCTTCAGCAGTAGCTTTAGCTGTTTCTTTTAATACTTCATCACTGCCAATCGAGCTAATCGGTAATGATTCGGTCGCACCATAAGGTGTAAAAATTTGTACGTTATTACTGAGTAACTTTTGGAATCGGTTTAATACAGATGGTGCAACCGGTGCACCGGCTGACAAGACGCGTTTTAATGAAGGTAGTTTTATGTCTTTATTCTCTGCCCATTTACCAACGCGATTTAGCAATGCAGGCGAACCGAACATATTGCTACATTTATATTGTGTAATGGCATCTATAATTCTTGTCGGATCAACAGAACCTGGTTTGGTAAAATCCATTTGCGGAATGATGGATGTCATCCCAAGTGCTGGAGAAAACAAAGCGAATAAGGGAAATGTAGCGAGATCAACTTCACCCGGCTGGATATTATAAAGCTCTTTTAAGGTCTTAACCTGAGCAGTGAAATTAGCATGCGTGTAAACCACACCTTTAGGAACACCGGTACTACCACTGGTAAAAAGAATGGCAGCAATATCTTCTGCCTTGGTTTCATTTTTTATACGTTTAGAATTTTTGCCCATTAACTTTATCTTGTTAAGATCAGTTATTAAGGGGCTTGTTAAGACATTACCACCGACCAGAACTGTTTTATGGATTGTTTTTTTTGACCAACCTAAAACAAGCCGCGCTAAATGCGCTGTGGTAATTCCGATAAATGCTTCAGGCTCTGCTTCTTGTAAACATTTACCCAGATTTTTAATTCCCATACCCGGATCAACTGCAACCAGAACTGCTTCAAGTTTAAACAAGGCGAATACTAAAGCAAAAAAATCCAGTCCCGGTTTAACCATGAGCACCGTTCTTGTGCCTTTCTTTATTCCGTATGCTTCCAAACCATTGGCAATAAGGTCACTAACTTCATCAAGTTGTTTGTATGTGTAAGCTACATCATAAGATGCTTTTTTTGATTTACTATTGCTTTGTTTAACAACCGCATAAGTATCGGCTTGTTTTTCAGCCAACAGCGGTAAATAAGATGCAATATTTGCCGTAATCATAACCTCATTCCCTCACCCTAACCCCTATGGGGAGAGGGAACACCATTATTAACCCCCTCTCCCTCTGGGAGAGGGTCGGGGTGAGGGTCAAGAAAGTTTCGTATTACGAGAATCACTTCATCACCTGCATCTTCAAGCAAATAATGTCCGGCATCAAATTCATGAAACTCGGCATTTGGAAACCGTTTTTTCCATTCATCTAAATAATGAACATCAAAAACAAAGTCATTCAATCCCCAACAAACTAACATCGGTAATTTTGAGAATTGTTGTAAATTTTGATCCACTTGATCAACCATTTCATAAGCAGGATGACTTTTATCCAAAGGAATATCTTCGACAAATCGTAAGACAGAAAATCGATGCGCCCAACTATCATACGGCGCAAGATAGGCATGCTTCACTTCTTTGCTCATTGCCTTTCTTGTAACACATTGAATAACAGCACCTCGACAAAATAAATTCAAGCCTTGAATTAACAAAGAACCCATTATTGGTGTGCGACTCAACTTCAATTGCCATGGAACCTGTTTTCCTTCCGGAATATGAAAAGCTGCTGTATTGGAAATAACCAGACGTTTTATTTTTTCAGGATAACGTGTGGCATAAGCCATTCCAATCATGCCACCCCAATCATGGACAATTAAGGTCAAATTATTATCAACACCAAGAGAGCTTAAAAGTGCATCAAGATCATCAACCCGCTGCTTTAAGGTAAACTCATATTCACCTTTGGCAGGTTTATCCGACAACCCCATACCAATATGATCAGGCACAATGCAATGATAGTTATCAATTAACGCTGAAAAAAGACGCCGATAGTAAAACGACCAACTCGGATTACCATGTAACATCACAACAGTTTCCGAATGCTCCTTACCTCCTTCAAGGTAATGCATTTGCCTATCATTAATTACTGCATAAAATGAACTATCTGGATAATCCGGAAAAGACATAAAAATTATTACGGTGGAATTTTATTTTAAATGATGTTTATTACCATTCCCAACCAAGCATCAGACAGTTTAAGCCACTGCCTATACCGAGAAAGCTGACACGATCGCCTTTTTTAAGAAACTGTCTTTGTTCTGCAATGGCTGCGGTTAAAGGTACTGATACCGTACCGATATTGCCGAGGTATTTATAAGTACTGAAATCTTTTGCTGGATCAATACCCAGTTCTTTTAATATCGTATCGCGATGACCCTGGCCGACCTGATGACAGATCACTTTATCAACCTGATCTCTGGCCCAACCCATCTTGGTAAGAAACGAACCCCATGTTTTAACACCCAGCTTGGCACCATGTTTTAGTACAGCAACTGAATCGGTCGACATGAACTCCGATAATGCCGCCGGTAATGTTTCCGAAGGCATAATGCCCGCTAATGCAGGTGGCAATTTGTTACTTGTCATAACGTCTTTAATTGCAGAAGGTAACACTTCCGGATGCATCACCTGATCAATCGCAGCAAGTAATTTGTCGGGTGAAAACATTAATTCACCAAGCGCCACCGGAGATAAAGTGACGCCCCAACGACAGAGTTTATGATGTTCAGGCGCAGACTGATTAGCACCGCCAAGCAATCGATGCGTTTTTTTATTATCAAAAGAGCCGTCCGTAAGCAGTACTGCAGCGGCTCCGGAACCACCTGTTAAAGTTGCTAATGATCTGGAAAACATATCCATGGTTCTATCATTTAACATACGATCAATCATGATTTCGACGATTTCACGAGAGGTCTCGCAAGAGACCACCATACCGGCACGAATTTGTTTCAGTTCGATTCGATTCGCAATATCAATAATGCCATTCATCACACCCAGGCAGGCATTGGAAATATCATAGATATTGGCATCATTACTAATACCCAGTTGAGCTGCTACGGCACAGGCTGTAGCCGGTTCAAAATTCTCCCGACATACGCCGGTATATATAAGTGCTTCAATATCCTTGGCTTCAACATTGGACTGCTCCAGCGCTTTTCGAGCCGCTGCTGCTGCACCATCGGAAAGCACATGGCCTTCTTCCCACCAACGACGTTCACTAATACCGGTTAATGCCTGTAATTGGCCTGGAGCAATATGCAATGCGTCATACATCGGCATGAGGCGTTGTTCTAAATCTTCGGAGGTTATGACTACAGGTGGTAATTCGTAGCCGATGGACTCCATATGGACGCGATTATATTTCATCTATCTATTCTATGTGATTCTGAGAGCAAAATCTTTCATCTGATAAATAATTCGTCCATCAATTGTCAAAAAACCATCTGCTTTTATCGTTTTCGAGTCATCATCAATTTCAGTAATCACCGCCTGAATCGTGACCTGATCATCAACTGGCAGGATTTGCCCTCGGTATACCCATTTATGCACCTGATTCAAGGCCATACTTTCAAAGGCAAACTCGCCCAGATTCAAATCATCCTGCCAGCGTTCCCAGGCAAAGACTTTCAATAACTGCATAAATGATTCTAGTCCAAGTGACCCCGGCCAAACCGGATCTTCATAAAAATGTGCCTTAAAAAACCAGGCAGCTTCTTTAACTTTAGCCGTTCCTTCGATAAAGCCAAGCTTATTTGGACCACCTTTCGGATCATACAAACTAATTTCATCCACCATACGCATCATATCCGCTGGCATGGGCGCATCAGTCGGGTAAGCAAAAGATTGACCTCGGCTTCGCTCCAGTTCTGAAGGAATATACGGTTTGGCATCACGAATACCGATCTGATCCGCTAAAGCCTGTTTTGAGAAAAAACCAAAATTGGTATCGCCTTTATAAACCAGTCCCTGATCAGAAGTCATTTCGTAATCGTAGGTCTGAATAATC
>Ga0214472_10004170_pt1 | contig 15234 bp, 12 predicted proteins | sample RVTome_6_FD_207662 | JGI IMG/M metagenome (GOLD analysis project Ga0214472, IMG submission 207662) | Soil microbial communities from uranium-contaminated site in the Upper Colorado River Basin, Wyoming, United States - RVT140D175 | ecosystem: Environmental > Terrestrial > Soil > Contaminated >...
CTTCGTCCACCGAGAGTTTCAGGTCCCGGCGGTGGGAGCCGACTCCGGACGGGACATTGTGATACAGGGTGTCGGCCAGTTCCTTGAGGCGGGGCCGGACCTCATCCACCGAAAGAGCGGACCGCAACAGCCGGACGCCGCAGTTGATATCGTAGCCGACCCCGCCGGGAGAAACCACCCCTTCATCGGCATCGAAGGCGGCGACTCCGCCGATGGGAAACCCGTAGCCCCAGTGAATATCGGGCATGGCGATGGACGGGCCGACGATCCCGGGCAGGGTGGCCACGTTGCGAACCTGCTCCAGAGCCTGTTCCTTGCGCAGAACCGCCATCATGTCGCGAGTCGCGAAGACCAGGCCTTCGGTGCGCATGGCCCCCTCCCGGGGAATACGCCAGCGAACCTCGTCTATCTGTTCCACCTTGACACTCATGGCCTGGGCAGTCTCCTTTGATGGCGTCGCAAAAACTCACCAACTGCTGCGTTGCTGCAATTGCTCTCGTCACTGCGGCGTACCTCAGTACGCCTCATTCCTCGACAATTGCGCGCCTTGCATTTGGCGCTTTTTGCTTAGCCATTCACTCTTTTTGCTTTAGGTCCTGTTCGGTGAAGAACGGCGGAGGTTTCCTCCGCTAAAGATCCACATAGACCCGGGTGTGCCAGTGATCCTCCCGACGAACGACGTTGAGACGGTGAAAGGTGACGGCCTTCACCTCGCGCACCGGCTCAAGATCGGCACTGTTCGATACGCCGTAAACCGTACCGCGAAGATGCAGCGAATCGATGTCCCCCAACTGAAAACCGGTCGGGAATACTCCACGATCATGCATGAGAAACAGCAACTCGTTGAGCCAGACCACCAAGAGTTCTTCGGCATCCCCGGCCGCCAGCTCAATGGGAAATTCCTCTTCCCTCTCGGCACTTGTCTGGTCACCGAAAACGATTTCCCGCAAACCTCGGGCCGCGGCGACAAACAACTCGCCGAGGTCGGCTCCCGTTGCCTCGATCCCCATGTCGGCCGTGTGTTCCAGTAGTTGATAATGGCTCATACACCCGGTTCCCGCGGCGGCTGATTGTTCAGTGGCCCCGGTTCCAGGCCACGCGACAAATGGCATGGTCATCGGCCCAGGTGACTTTCAATTCTCCCTGATGGGCCTTGTTGATCGCCCTTCCAAGATGCTCGGCCAGCTTTTCCTCGGTGGTTTCGATCATCAGACCATCCCCTTGCCGTTCCATGGAGATGATCTTTTCCAGGGGATTTTTGACCCTGGCTTTTTGCTCTTCGTTTTTGATGATGTTGCGGATCTCCTCCTCATGCTGCCAGAGATAGGCACCGCTCAATTCTACATAACCTTCGGCATAGCGGTCGTGAACCTTGCGACAACCCGGGCAGGTCACGCTACGATCGATCTTCTGCTCCTGCAGGGACGCGGCGTCGGCGTCGATATACCAGCGTTTATTGTGATAAACCGCGCCGCAGGCCTCACACCGGCAAGGTTCCGGCATGCCGGCTTCCTCGATGTAGGGATCGGTACTGGTTTTGACCCGGCCCCGCTTGTCGTTATTGCTGATTTTGGGATCCTTCCGCTTTTCATGAAAATTACTGATCGAATCGTTCCGCATAGGCTCCCCCTTCTGCTGGCTGGTTTGACAACACCTCCAAGAGGCTGTCGGACTTAGGAATGAATCTACGGCGAAAAGGGTAAATCGGTCCATATTTCCGAAAATTCTTGACCCATAGGCCCACTATAGGCCTGCAAATTTTCGAAAATCTGTTCTCGATTTCCCATTTTCTCGTGACGATCCCCCAAGTCCGACAGCCTCCTAAGTCGAGTATAGCACTATTCCCCAAGGCCGGGGAACGGGCTCTCAGCCCCGCGGCAGGCGGTTACGGACCGCTACACTGATATCGTACAAGTCCCATCGGTTTACTCCTTGTCGGCAACCAGGGCATCGGCCCGAAAAAGGACAGGGGTCATTCCCTGAAGGAATGGCCCCTGTCGGATCGTTAGGCCTGCACCGTGCGGCCAGCCTGAAAAAAACTGGGTCACCGGTCACTGATTCCGCCCCGAAGGACTCGGGTCAGAGAGGTCCACATAAGGTTGAGCACCACCACCGACACGCCGCAACCCAGAGCCAGGGGATGAGCCCCACCGGGGACCAGCAGCAGGAAAATGGCACAGGCCAGCACAAAGAGACGCAACAGGGCGAAGACCTGATAGCCCAGGCGGGTACCGGACCTGGTGCCGCACAATAGGCCGGCCAGGGACCGGTGCAACCAGTGAAACCCGCCGATCGCAAGCAGGCCGCCGCCGGCGACACCGAGAGAAACGGCGGAGGATCGCCACAACAGGCTGCCCAATACCAGGCCGGCCAAGAGCCACCAGTTTCGCCGGCTGATTTCGGCCAGCAGCCGGTCCTCAGGGGTTTTCGTCGCGGTCATGGTTTTCCTCTTGCTGTCGCTTGAGTTCCCGACTGGTCAGGATGAAGATATTGCGAAAACCCGCGGCAATGCCGAAAGCGAGAAAGAGCAGGGTCAACCAGGGGCTGGTTCCCAGCCAAAGATCCAGATAATAACCCATGGCCAGACCGATAAGTGTTGCGGCCACCATGGAAATGCCCATGCTGGACAGAAAACCCAGGGATCGGTAGAGCTGTCTTTTTCCTTCGTCCATTGTGGCCCTTCCGTCAAGCGGGCGGTTTCCGCCGATCAACCGACGACTTCCTTGCCCGACATTTTGAATACCCTTTTGGCGCGACGGCCGACGGCCGGTCATCCGCCGGATCGTCAGTCGAGAAACAGTCCGACGAAGCGGGCAAAGAGCTTTTCGTCCAAATCGGTTACCACCGATTCCTTCATGAATTTGAGGGCCTCAAAGGTCGACCGGCGCTGATGATATGGCCGGTGGCTGGTCAGGGCTTCGTAGACATCGGCCAGGCGGCAGATGCGGGCATAGGGATGGATATCTGCGCCTATTTTGCCGAAAGGGTACCCACGGCCGTCATCGCGCTCATGGTGCTGGAGAACGATGGTCTGCGCCTCCTCTGTCATCAGGCCGTTGCCTTCGAGCATCCGGTACCCATCCATAACGTGCTGGTTGACGATCTGCCGTTCATCGGCGGACAGGGAGCCGGGTTTGTTGAGGATCTCGATGGGGACCCTGCATTTACCCAGATCATGGAAGAAAAAACCGATAGCCAGGCGGTGCATGTCCGGCCGGCTATCGCTGCCGAAAAAGAGGCGCGACAGGGCAATGCTGAAAATCCCGACATTGGTGGAATGAACGGCGGTAGTGTGATCGTAGCAGGTCAGCTTCACCAGGTGCCGGGTGGCCTGGTCGTCGTGGAGGATCAGATCGACGGTCGGCTCGATAATCTCGCAGGCATGGTTGAGAGATTCTCCCAGGGGATTATCGAAAACCCGGGTCATGGCCTGACGGCAGGCACTGAGCGCCGTTTCAGCCTTTTTTTGGGAATGGACGGCCGGATCATGGATGATACCCAGCAGGGTTTCCTTGAGGTATTGGCGATAATATTTTCCTTCTTCCACATGCACGTAGAGAACGTCGTTGCGAGAATCCTGCAAACTGGTTTGTCCTGCCCTGCCCAGAGCCAATCCCCTTTGGGCGAAAAGGACAAAATCCCCGGCTCGGTTCCGGCGATACAGATTGTATGGCGCCGCCCGCTCCCAACTAAAGGTATCGAGCGCCACCGGCAGCCAATTATCGACGTTGTTGTCCAGCAAGGTTTCCATTGGTTCACCGGGTGTTTTTTGGCGCCTGTCAATAAAACCGGCGGATGCGGCATCCGATCGGCCTTCGCCTTGCCGCCCCCTGGTCTTCCCGTCCCCGGCAGTGACTATTTTCGTCACTGCCGGTTTTAAGCCTGCAAGGGAACATCCTTGAATTCAGTATCTGTCGGGAAGGACCGGGAGAAGGCAGAAGATATTTATATTGCAAATAATGTTGCAAATATCAGGCCTTCTTGCAGGCAATAGCCCCTCCGAAGTCAGAAGGCGGCCAGGCCCGGTTACTGGAACCTCCCCGGTTGGGGCACTGTCGACCCGGACTAAAAATCCTCCATATCGAGTTTGAAGAAATCCTGCGCCTCGGGGCTCTTGTTTTCCAGGGCATAACGGGTCGGGGCGGTTCCAGGAGCGAAAACCTCGATGACCATCCGATTGCTGTCTTCCGGTGCAAGCAGTCCGGTGTTCGGGTCGATGGGCCGGAATTCGATCCCATCGGGCACGTTAAAGTTCTCGACGGGCATCTCCTTGACCGCCATTTTCATGAAAGCCAGCCAGGCGGGTAACGCGGCGTGGGAACCGGTTTCGCTCCTGCCCAATGACCGCTCCTGATCGAAGCCGACCCAGGAAACGGCCAGCAATTGCGGGACGTAACCGACAAACCAGGCATCCTTCAAGTCATTGGTGGTCCCGGTCTTTCCCGCCACCGGCCGGCCGAGAACTTTTGCCCTGACTCCGGTACCGTCACGGACCGCGCTTTCCATGAGGTTGGTCACAAGGTAGGCGGTTTCAGGTGAGATGACCCTTTCCGGCGATTTGGCAATCAGTTTTTGGCCTTCCTGGAGACCGTCGGGAAAATCTGCCGGATCGACCGATTCAAGCACCCGGCCGTCGCGATCGACAATTTTGGTGATATAGATCGGTGTGGGCCGTACCCCGCCGTTGGCGAAGGCGCAATAAGCCCTCGCCAGCTCCAGCGGAGATACGGCGGAGGAACCGAGAGCCAGGGTCAGGTCGCGGCTCAGGGGGGATTCGATCCCCAGTTTTTCGGCATAGCCGATGGCATAGCCTGCCCCGATATCCTGAAGAATCTTCACCGTGACCACGTTATAGGAATGGGTCAGGGCCTCGCGCAGAGAGGTGGCCCCGGAAAAGGAGCCGCGGTAGTTTTTCGGTTTCCACTCCGTTTCTTCCCCTTGATCGTCCTTTTCCCGGTAAATCAGCGGCGTATCCAGAACAATGGTCGCCGGCGTGTAGCCCTTGTCCAGCGCGGCGGCATAGATGATCGGCTTGAAAGCGGAGCCTGGCAGCCTTCGGGCCTGTATGACACGATTGAACTGGCTCAGGCCGAAGTCGTAGCCACCGACCATCGCCTTGATCTGGCCGGTCCGGGGATCCATGGCGACCATGGCCCCCTGGGCCTCGGGCTGTTGCTGCAGACTGAGCCCCAGGGTTCCATCCTCCAGATGCTTTGCCACCTTGACCAACAGTACCGAACCGACAGGAAGCTGAATAGGCTTGCGGTTGACGACGGCCGGCTTGCCCCGGTCGACCACCTGAACTTTTCCGACCCAGCCGGTGTCGCCGGAGGCGATCTGCCCGCTTGCTGATCCGCAGCGGATCAGCAGGGAACCCTCCTTGCCGCCGACCAGGACTCCCTCGATCAGACTGCCGACAGCCGGTTTTTCCGGAAGGACGGTCGCCTGTTCCGTCAGAAACCGCTCGGTTTCCTCGGCGGACAGAATGTGTTTCGGGGCCCGATAACCCTGGCGCTGATCGTAGTTGCGGAGGTTTTCGCTTACCGCCTCCTGCGCCGCCTGCTGCATGGCGCCGTTGATGGTGGTATGAACCATCAGCCCGCCGGTCTGCACCATTTCCTCGCCGTAAGCGGCTTCAAGATAGCGGCGTACCTGTTCGGTAAAATAGGCGGCGCCGGAAATCTGCTGGTTGGGCCGGGGATGGATGACCAGTTTTTCGGCCAGGGCCTTATCCACTTCATCCTGGGTGAGATACCCATCGGTCAGCATCCGACCCAGAACATATTTCTGCCGGTCGATGGCCTTGGGAAGATAAAGAAAGGGAGAATAGCGACTAGGCGCCTGCGGCAGTCCGGCCAGGATGGCGCATTCGGCCAGGGAGAGCTCTTCAACATTTTTCCCGTAATAATTTTCGGCCGCCGCCTGTACCCCGTAGGCACCATGGCCGAGATAAATCTGGTTGAGATAAAGAAAGAGGATTTCCTCCTTCGACAGCTTTTTCTCCATTCGCCAGGCAAGAATCGCTTCCTTGAATTTACGGGAAAATTTCCGTTCCGGCGACAAAAGCAGACTTTTGGCCACCTGCTGGGTGATGGTCGACCCTCCCTGGACGATGCCCCCGGCGCGGAGGTTTTTCAAGGCCGCCCGGACGATGGAGGTAAAATCGACCCCCTGGTGATTGAAGAAATTGCTGTCTTCCGCCGCCACGAAGGCCTCGATGAGCTGTTGCGGCATCCGGGACACCGGCACCACAATTCGTCTTTCCCTGGTGAATTCAGCCACCACGGCACCGTCGTCCCCCAGAATCCGGGTGATAATGGGGGGCCGGTAGTCGGCCAGGGTATCGACCTTGGGCAGGGAAGCCGAGACAATGAGGTAGGCGGCAACAATACTGACCACACCGACGAGAAACAGTCCGGCGATGGAAATTAGACCGATTTTTAATGCCTTGACGGTATTCATAGGTTCACCACTCCTGAGATAACGGCTTTTTTTATAACACATTTGATGGGCCGGAAAAAGGGAAACAGTCTTGACTTTACCCCGCCTCTATGCTACCCAATGTGAACGTGAAAAACGGAGATATTTCCCTTGGTCCAGCTTGATTTGACGATCAAAAAAAACCTTCCGGTGTTGGCGACGGCGATGCGAGCGGCCGAAGCGGGGGATTCCCGCTTGGGTGCTCATCGTCTTGCTGCCTAGGATTCCGGAACAAAAAATCAGCAGTAAGGCCATGGGCTCGCCGAGTCCGTGGCCTTTCTTTTTTAATGTAAACGCATCGCTGGCCGGCATTCTTAATCTGAGAACGGAGAGAGTATTTCATGCGCAACAATATCGTTCATATCGGCGCCGGCGAACTGACTTATGAAATCCGCGCCATCGTCGACATCGCCGACAAACTCCAGCAGATGGGCATCAAGATCAACATGGAAAACATCGGTGATCCCATCGCCAAGGGCGAAAAAATCCCCGACTGGATGAAAAAGGTGGTGGCGGACCTGGCCATGCAGGATTGTTCCTACGGCTATAGTCCCACGCGAGGAGTGCTGGCAACCCGGGAGTTTCTGGCTAACCGCACCAACAGCCGGGGCAAGGCCCGGATTTCAGCCAATGACGTGATCTTTTTCAACGGCCTGGGCGATGCTATTCAAAAAGTCTACGGGTTTTTGCGCCGCGAAGCCCGGGTCATCGGCCCTTCGCCGACCTATTCGACCCATTCTTCCGCCGAGGCCGCCCATGCCGGGACCAGACCAATTTCCTATCGCCTCGATCCGGACAACAACTGGTATCCCGACCTGGACGACCTTAAGCTTTCGATCAAATACAACCCCACCATTTCGGGGATCCTGATCATCAATCCCGACAATCCGACCGGGGCCGTCTATCCGGAGCGGATTCTGCGGGAAATGATCGCCATCGCCCGGGAATACGATCTGTTCGTCATCTGTGACGAGGTATACCACAACATCGTCTATAATGGCCAGTCGACCAAACCCATTTCCGACCTGATCGAGGAAGTTCCGGCCATGGCTCTCAAGGGTATTAGTAAGGATTTGCCCTGGCCGGGAGCCCGTTGCGGCTGGATCGAGGTCTATAATGCCGATAAAGACCCTGTTTTCCAGAAGTATGTTCAGAGCATCCTCAACGCCAAAATGGTTGAAGTCTGCTCGACGACCCTGCCCCAGAAAGCCATTCCGCTGATTTTGAGTCATCCCAAATTCCCGGAATATCTCGAAGAGCGCAAAACCCGCTATGAAAAGCATTCCAATATCGCCTACGATCTGCTCAAAAAAATCCCGGGGATCAAGGTCAACCGCACTAACGGCGCCTTCTACATGAGCGTGGTCATCAACCGTGAACTTCTCACCAACCATCAGACCCTGCCGATTGACAATCCGGAGGTTCGGCAAATGGTGGAAGGCCTGGTTGGCGACCCGGCAATCGCTCTCGATAAACGGTTTGTTTATTACCTGTTGGCCGCCACCGGCATCTGCGTGGTGCCCTTGTCTTCCTTCTGTACCGAGGAACGGGGTTTCCGGGTTACCCTGCTGGAACGGAACGAAGCGGAATTTACTCGGGTGTTCAGGACCATAGGGGATGGTATTACCGCGTATCTGAATTCCTGAGACTATTATCGGGCCTTGTCGACGCCGATTTTCGGGCAGAGTTCCTGCAGGGGACAAGTCGAGCAAAGAGGCACGGGAGCCTTGCAAATCTCCCGACCGTGGTGAATGAGCAGGTGGCCGGCAAAGGTCCAGTCCTTCTTCGGCAATAGTTCACAGAGGTGCTGTTCTATTTTTTCAGGATCGGTCCTGGTGGTCCAACCCATGCGGCGGGATAGCCGTTTGACATGGGTATCCACTACCATTCCGGGAATGCCGTAGGCATTGCCCAGTACAACGTTGGCGGTTTTCCTGCCCACGCCGGGCAAGCCGATCAGTTCTTCCAGGGTGTGAGGTACCTGTCCCTGATACTTTTCTACCAGCATTCCGGCGCAACCTAGCAGGCTGGTGGCCTTATTGCGGTAAAATCCGGTTGATCGCACCAGATTTTCCAATTCCTCCAGGTCGGCTCCGGCCATCTTCTCAACCTCGGGAAACCTGGCAAACAGTTCCGGAGTAACCCGGTTGACCTGAACATCAGTGCACTGGGCGGAAAGAATGGTGGCCACCAGGAGTTGAAAGGGATTGTCGAAACGCAGGGCACAATGGGCTTCAGGATAAGTCTGGCGCAGAATTTCAAGCATTCGCCGGATTTTTTTCCGGGAACCGTTTCCAGATGAACGCCTTTCCTCCCCGGAAGGATTCTTTTCAGCCGACACTTATCAACCTTTTCCACAGGTTTTTCCACAACCCCTGTATTGCACTGCGAAATTTCAAGGGGGCCTTATCAACCAGGTGCGATTTCCACCCACCGTCCCTTCAGCTTTCCAATATGCAGATAACTACGGCTGTCCCGGATCCTCAAGGTATAGACCATCGGCAGATGAGTGGAGGCTTCGCGGGCCGGCGAAGCCCGTTGAACGATGGCCTGGTCGATCTGCAGGCCGGCTCCAAGATACCCCCGGTCGCGGCAGATAATAGGGAAACTGGTCGGATAAGTGGCACTACGAAAGGGCTGAGGAGCCCGTCGCAAAGAGGGTAACAGGAGGAAATCCCCGATACCCCAGAAAAATCCGGCGAAGTCACCCAGGATCAGTACCGGACAGCAGAGGGAATTCTTGCCGAGCAGGTCGGGCCCCAGCAGGCTGCGAATCTGCCGCCGGGGTCGTAAAAAAAGTCCTTCAAGACGCAGATTGAAAACGTGGACACGTTTTCCAGCGATATCAAGATCGGCCCGCAGGCAACAGCCGCCGCCATTGAGGGCATACTCCTGTACCCCTTTCAGAGGGTAGTAGGACAAAAATCCGTTCCCTCCTGGCCGCTCCTGGCCATAGGCGGCCATGCCGAGCTCCTTGGCCAGATAATCCAACTGCCGACGGTCTTCATCGCTGTTGACGTCCTGAAGTGCCACCAGATCCGGTGCACCCTGTCGAAGCACCTCCAGGATCCGGCCAAGGTCCGTCCGGCAGTCCCTGCCTCGACAACGGTGAATATTGTAGGTCATGACCCGGATCGCGTACACTCGTTCCCCCGGTCGGCGCTTCTCAGCCGTTTTCGGCTTTCAACTCGCGCTGCATAAGATCGCTTACCGCTAGGCGAGGATCTTTATCTTTATTGAGAATCAGGTACATCTGCTCGACGATCGGAGCATCGACGTGGAGTTTCTGGGCCAGTTGATAGGCTGACAGGGTAGTTTTTACCCCTTCGGCCACCATTTTCATACCCAGGAGAATTTCCGTCAGCTTCCGGCCGCGACCCAGTTCCAACCCTACCGATCGATTGCGCGACAGGTCACCGGTGCAGGTCAGAACCAGGTCGCCCATTCCGGCAAGACCGTAAAAGGTGCTTTCCCTGGCGCCCATGGCTGCGCCGATGCGGCTCATCTCCACCAACCCGCGGGTGATGAGGGCGGCCCGGGTATTATAACCATACCCGAGACCGTCGGTGATTCCAGCCGCCAGGGCCATGACATTTTTCAGGGAACCACCCAGTTCCACGCCGATCACGTCATCCTGGCGATAGAGGCGAAAGTAAGGACAGCTGAAAATATTCTGCACTTCCCGGGCGGTTTCGGGACTTTCGGAAGCCACGACCAGAGCCGTCGGCATTTCGGCCGCCACTTCGCGAGCAAAGGTCGGTCCGGACAGAAAAGCCGTCCGAATCTGTTTTTCAGCGGGCAATACCTCGGCGAACATTTCCGACATGGTCATCAGGGTATTGTTTTCAATCCCCTTGGCCGCCGAAACCAGCAGGGTCCCCGGGGCGATGTGCGGAATTGCCTGCAGGACGACCGAGCGCATGACCTGCGACGGCGATACCATCAACAACACATCCTTGCCGGAAACGGCCTCAATCAAATCGTCGGAAAAGGAGAGATTTTTATCCAGTGTGAAACCGGAGAGATAGACATCGTTATTCCGGGACTGACGCATCCGTTCGACCAAGTCACTCTCATGGGCCCAGAGAGTGACTTTCTTGCCGTTTTTTGCCAGCAGGTCTGCCAGGGTAGTTCCCCAACTGCCGGCTCCGATCACCCCAATTTTCATCTCCATTCCCCCCTATTTTATCCAGTCAGATTGCGTTCTTTTTCTGCTTGATCCGTTCGCGGATCTGGGCGATTTTTTTATCGATAATCCCGGGCTTCTCATATTTCCCCCGCAGTTCTTCCAATAATTTCAGGGCGGCACGCAATTCCCCTTTCCTTTCGAGAACCGACGCAAGGCTGAGCTGCGACTCGATAGCGAAAGGACTGTCGCTATATTCCGCCTTTATTTTGCGATAAATGAATTCCGCGTCCCGGAAATTTCCCTCCAGGGCAAAGGTAGCCCCGATACGGAATAGAACTTCCGGCAGTAACGGGCTTTCCGGATAGGTTTTTACCAGGTGTTCAAACTCGATGCGGGCCTGCTCCAATTTATTCTGCCGAAAATAGGTGTCGGCAATCTCATACTGGACCCGGGGCCCATCCGCAAGCCCGTTTTCCAGGAGTTTCTGAAAAGCCGGCAAGGCCCGATCGAAATCCTTCAGCCGATATTTGAAAATCTCCGCTGACCGATACTGGGCCCGATAACTTTCTTCCCGATCCGGATAGTCCCGCTCCACCAGCAGAAAGGCTAGAAGTGCCTCGTTTTCCCGATCAAGATACAGATGCAAAATTTCCCCGGCAAGGAACAGGGCTTCGGGAGACCGGCTATATTCGGGATGGTTCTCGTAAATGCCGTTGAATTTATCGTAAGCCCGACTGTATTCACCTCGTTCAAGCAAGACCTCGGCACGGGCGAATTGCCTTTCCAGGATTTCGTCGAGGTTGCGCTGATAGAAGATACCGCCGACAATGGCAATGCCCAGAATGAGAACCAGCCCGAAGATCAGTTTCCCGCGCAAATTAGTCCTCGATTTCCTCCTCTGGCGCTCCTCCTTCAAAATCCTCTTCTTCAGTCTCTGAATCTCCATTACCCTCGTCCCTTTCCGCCAGCTTCGCCACGGCTACAATCCGCTCTTCGGATTCAAGCACCATCAGCCGCACGCCCTGGGTATTGCGGCCGATAATCGACAGGTCGGCAACCCGTGTACGAAGAACCTTTCCCCGGTCGGTGATGAACATCAGATCGACGTCTTCGCTCAGCAGTTTGATGTCCACCACCTTGCCGTTGCGCTGCGAGGTTTTGATGGTGATGATTCCTTTGCCGCCCCGGCCTTGAAGCCGGTATTCGTCCAGATCGGTGCGTTTGCCGAAGCCGTTCTCGGTTACCGTTACCAGGGTGGCCGAAGTGGCGTCCGTGACTACCTCCATGCCAATCAGGCAGTCGTCTTCCTCGAGAAGCATGCCTCGCACCCCGCGGGAGGTACGACCCATCGCGCGGGCATCCTGTTCCGGAAAACGGATCGCTTTGCCGTTACGGCTGGCCAGGAGAATATCCATCGTTCCGTCGGTAAGCCGGGTCGACACCAGGCGGTCGCCTTCATCGATGGTGAGGGCGATAATGCCCCCGGCCCGGGGATTGGAATAGGCCATGAGGTCGGTCTTTTTGACGATGCCGTTGCGGGTCGCGGTGATGATGAACCGGCCTTCACTGAATTCACGCACCGGCAGGATGCTTGTGACGTTTTCGCCATTGGCCAGTTGCAGCAGGTTGACGATCGCTTTGCCCCGCGATGCCCGTCCTCCCTGGGGAATTTCATGTACCTTAAGCCAGTAGACCTTGCCCAGGTCGGTGAAGACCAGCACATAGGAGTGGGTCGAGGCGATAAATAACTGCTCGACAAAATCCTCTTCCTTGGGCCGCATGCCGGTTTTTCCCTTGCCGCCGCGGCGTTGGGCCCGGTAGAGGGAAACGGCATTGCGCTTGATGTATCCCGAATGGGAGACAGTAACCACCATATCCTCATCGACGATAAGATCTTCCAGGGACAGTTCTCCTGTCATTTCGATGATTTCCGTCCGCCGGACGTCGGCGAAGCGTTCCCTGATTTCCTGCAATTCCTGTTTGATGATTTTGAGAATCTCGACCTCACTGGCCAGAATCTCCTTAAGTCGCTGAATCAACGCCAGGATCTCCAGGTATTCAGCGATAATTTTTTCCCGCTCCAGACCGGTCAGGCGATGGAGACGCAGTTCGAGAATCGCCTGGGCCTGCCGTTCAGAAAAGGAGAACCGTCCTATCAGGCGCTCCCTGGCCTCGGCGGGATTGGCCGAACTTTTGATGATAGCGATCACCTCGTCGAGATTTTCCAGAGCAATCTTGAATCCTTCGAGAAGGTGGGCCCGCTCCTCGGCTTTTTTCAACTCGAAGATGCAGCGCCGGGTGACTATTTCCTTGCGGTGATCGACGAACCGGTCGAGAACCTCGCGCAGAGCCAACACCCGCGGTTGCCCCGAAACGATGGCCAGCATGATGATGCCGAAAGAGGACTGCATGACCGTCATTTTATACAGCTGGTTGAGGGTTACTTCGGGAATGATGTCCTTCTTCAACTCGATGACCATCCGGATACCCTCACGGTCCGATTCGTCCCGCAGGTCGGAAATTCCCTCCAGTTTCTTTTCCTTAATCAGGTCGGCGATTTTTTCGATCAGTTTGGCCTTGTTGACCTGATAGGGAATTTCGGTGACCACAATCTTTTCCCGGCCGGTACGGCGATCCTTTTCCACCAGGGCCCGGGCCCTCATCTGGACGATGCCGCGACCGGTCTGATAAGCCTGCCGGATGCCCTCGCGACCAAGAATGAATCCGCTGGTAGGAAAATCGGGGCCTGGAATGAGTTTCCAGAGCTCCTCGAAAGTCAGGTGCGGATTGTCGATCACGGCGATTAATCCGTCGATAACCTCGCCGAGATTATGAGGGGGAATCTTGGTCGCCATACCGACAGCGATACCTTCGGAGCCGTTGACCAGCAAGTTGGGAAACTTGCAGGGCAGTACCAGTGGTTCCTGCAGCGAATCATCGTAGTTTGGGCCGAATTCGACCGTCTCTTTTTCCAGGTCGGACAGCAGTTCATGGGCCAGGCGGTCCATGCGTACTTCGGTATAACGCATGGCGGCCGCCGAATCACCATCCACGGAGCCGAAGTTCCCCTGCCCGTCCACCAGCGGATAGCGCATGGAGAACTGCTGGGCCAGGCGGACAATAGTATCGTAGACAGCCGTATCGCCGTGGGGATGGTATTTACCGATGACATCACCAACGACACGAGCCGATTTTTTGTAGGGCTTGTTGTATTCGTTGCCCAGTTCGTTCATGGCGAACAACACCCGTCGATGCACCGGCTTCAGGCCATCCCGGACATCGGGCAGGGCCCGGCCGATAATAACGCTCATCGCATAGTCCATATAGGACTTGCGCATTTCATCTTCAATATTGACGCTCTGCTTGTTCTGGTCCGAAAGCATCTATTTCCTCCTGGGATTCATCTACAATCCCATAATCGTTAAAAATCAGAAATCTTGAAAACAGGCCGGTCCCTTCTGGTTAGATATCCAGATTGGCGACGTTAAGGGCATTTTTTTCGATAAATTCGCGCCGCGGTTCGACCTGGTCGCCCATCAGGACGGTGAATATTTCGTTGGCTTCCACGGCATCCTCGATCTTCACCTGGAGCAGGACCCGTTTTTCAGGATCCATCGTCGTCTCCCAAAGCTGGCCGGGGTTCATTTCGCCGAGTCCTTTATAGCGTTGAATATACTGCCCTTTGCGAGCCCGGGTCAAAAAGAGGCTAAGAAGTTCCTGACGGTCGGCGACGGTCGTTTCTTCCTGACCTTCGCTGGAGATAAAGGCTTTTTCAGCCTGACAGATATTCTCTACCAGGGCGTAAGCCTGGAGCAACAACTGGTATTCCCGGGTGGAAAGGGCTTCCAGAACATTCTGGTCGATACGGGCGCGGATATTGCCCTGGGTGAAGAGAATCCGGTGAGGATTGTCCATTACTTCGAAAGTGGCATCGGGTGCGTTAAGGCGGAGTTTTTCGGCCAGCGGCATCAGATCGATCATGTCGGCAAAACTGTTGGACATTTTTCCTTCGACAAAGATCTTTAGCAGCACCGCATGGATCCCTTTATGAACCATCTTTTCAAATAACCTGTTGAATTCGATGATATTCCGTAGAGGCTGGATGATCTGTTTGCCGCGCAGGACCTTTTCTGATTTCTCAAATTGAAGAGTTATCCCCTCGACCCCCTGGCCAAGAAGATATTCAAGCAGCGCCTCTTCGTCCTTAAGATAAATTTCCTTTTTGCCTTTTTTCGCCTTATAAAGGGGTGGCTGGGCGATATAAAGGTAGCCCCGCTCGATGATTTCAGTCATCTGGCGGAAAAAGAAAGTCAGCAACAGGGTACGGATGTGGGATCCGTCGACATCGGCGTCGGTCATGATAATGATGCGGTGGTAACGAATCTTGCTGATGTCGAAATCGTCCTTGCCGATACTGGTACCCATGGCGGTGATCAAAGTGCGAATCTCATTTGAGGTCAACATCTTGTCAAAGCGGGCTTTTTCGACATTAAGGATTTTGCCCTTGAGGGGTAAAATGGCCTGGTTACGGCGATCCCGCCCCTGTTTGGCGCTGCCGCCGGCGCTGTCGCCCTCGACCAGGTAGATTTCGCACAGGGCCGGATCCTTCTCCTGGCAGTCAGCCA
>Ga0214472_10004171_pt1 | contig 15232 bp, 17 predicted proteins | sample RVTome_6_FD_207662 | JGI IMG/M metagenome (GOLD analysis project Ga0214472, IMG submission 207662) | Soil microbial communities from uranium-contaminated site in the Upper Colorado River Basin, Wyoming, United States - RVT140D175 | ecosystem: Environmental > Terrestrial > Soil > Contaminated >...
TCTTGGCAGACTGGGAAGGGACACGCGCGGCTCGCTCGAGCCTTCACCGGATGCTGCCCCGGGTCATCGAGTTCGTGCGGGCAGCGGGACTTGGGGGCCAGGTGTGGACCACCCCGGTCACGGACCCGGGCTTGCGGCTGGGGCGGGTCGACGTTCTCCAACGCATCTTCAGTGCACACTATTCGGAGGGTGTGGAGCAGGAAGTCTTCGATGTCCTGGACATGGCCATCGGGGTATATGATGGCGACCTCGTGATCGCTTTGGCCCGAACATTCAACCCGCTCCACTATGCGGGGATGGCGCTCAGGTTCCTCGGGCGCGGTCCCCGCTGGTTGTTCGGTGTGCTCGGATTGCGGTCACGCACGCTGCCTCCGCACATCGGGGAGGACGACTTGGCGCGCCTGGAGGACGCGGCGTCGCGCATCACACACGCCGAGGAGTTGATCGACACGCGGTTCGCAGCCCTGCAAGACCGGCAAGCCCTTCGGCATGCCGAGAATGCCGCCCAGATCGCGGAGCTCGCCGAGCGACTCGACTTCGCCGAACGAATCCTGGCACAGCGGCGCCCTCAGAGTCGGATCGACGCGCCGAAGGACTCTGACATCACCACCCCCGTCTAGCCAGGTTCCTCGGTTCGCATGCCGGATCGCGGGTTGGGGATGTCTCCTCGACTAACGATTCCAGTCGTATTCCCAGGTCCAGGGCATCATTGTCTCGCCGAGAATGGCTCGGGTTAGGTCGGGGTAGATCCTCTCCGCACGCACATCGTTCGAAAGTAAAACGAGGCAGCGCCTCAGGTTCTCGAGGCAGATGACCATGTTGCCGGTCCACTCGTTGTGCCCGCCTTTGAACCAACCCTTCCCACTGGCATCCTGGAAAATGACCAATCCCAGGCCGGCCTCCAGGCCAATGGTCTCGTTGGCGGGGTTGGTATCGGGAACGAGCGTTGGGAATTGGTGGACCGAGGTTATGGCCACCTGGGGCCGCATCATTTCCGCACGTGAGGCTGGGGACAGTCCGTCGCCTCGTACAATTCCGACCCAGAGCCGCGCCTGATCATCGATTGACGTGTCCATCGAGCCGGCCGTGCTCACGCTCGACCGTTCGTCGTGTGGTTCGGGGGTGCCGTCGACCCGGAATCCGTCCGCCAGATTGGCCTGGAAGTCCTCTCGCCATTGCATGCTGGTGCGAGTCATGCCGAAGCGATCGAATACGCGGGTCTGCATCTCGAGTCCCACATCGAGCCCCAGAGCCTCCTCCAGCACCAGTTGAGCGATGTAGAAGCCCTCCCCCGAGTAGCCGTAGCGAGTACCTGGGGCATAGTGGAAGCGCAGCTTCCCATCATCCTCCAGCCATCGGAAGTTGGCGAAGCCTGTGGTATGTGTGAGCAGGATCCGCAGCGTCAACTCCTTCCACCGCTCGTCGTTCGCGAGATCGGGATAGTCATCGTACTCCGGGAGTGGGCGCGGGAGTAGGTTAGCGATCGACGCATCGAGGTCCAGTCGCCCTTCGTCCACGAGTTGCATGACCAAGTACGCGAAGGCGGTCTTGGTCAGTGACGCGCCGTACATGATGGTCTCGGTGGTTAACGGATCACCTGCGGCGTTACGTATCCCGTGGGCGGCCACATGAACCACTGCTCCGTTATCGATGACCGCGAGGGCCAGCCCCTGGACCTGGTCGCGCTGCATCAGCGCGTCGGCGGCGCTGTCGATAGTGGCGGTGTCGGGCAAAGCGTCGATGGTGGGTCGCGTTGTGCAGCCTCCAAGCGGAAGGGCGACTAGGAACACCCGGAGGAGCGAGCGCGATAAGAAGAACGGGGGCCAGGACGAAATCACTGAGTGGGTCGTGAAGTCCTCGGGTAATCGCGTTCCCGGTATTGCCGGCGGAACCAGACCCAGGCTCCGGCAACCATGCCGAGTGGCAGCAGGCTAAGGAACACAGTAGTCCCCAGAAAGGCGAGTCGGTTCTCCGCCCGAGGATCGAAGCACACCGGACAGGCGTACAGCATCTCGGGTAAGGCCAGCATCAGCACAGCCAGGAGCGGGAGGAACCGACGAGCGGGAGTCACAGGTACACCGTCACGTAGAGCACCGGCCACACGAGGACTACGAAATACCAGAAGACCCTGGTCGCCCCGAACTGGGCCGGCGTGAGAGCACCCATCTGGAGCCTCCGCCAGGCCCAGGCCAGACCCAGGATGGCCGCGAGAGCGTGAAGCGCGTGACCGCCCACGATCAGGTAGAAGTAAGCTCCGTAGGTGCTCGATGTGAGGGTCAGTCCTTCGCCCAACAAGGCCACCCACTCTCTGCCCTGTGCCAGCACGAAGAAGGCGCCGAGAAGGAGCGCCAGGAGCAGAGGCGGCGCGGCGTCGGCCGGTTTCCGCTTCCACGTTCGCCCGGCCCAGAACAGCACGGCGCCGCTCAGCAGCAGGATCGCAGTGTTGACCAGGGTGATTCGCTCGGGGAGGCGGGGCTGCCCGAAGGGGGGCCACTCCGTGGCTCCTGCCTTGGCGATGGTGTGGGCCGAAATCAGGCCCGCGAACATCATGACCTCTGTAAAGACGAAGAGCAGCATCCCCAGCACGCCGCTGGCGAGGACCGGCCGACGGGCCACGGGCTCGAGCCCCTCGTTGAGCGCCATCGGGGTCATGGAACTGGGGGTGGCTCCTCACCGGCTGGCTCGGCCGGCACGGATTCGTGCTCGGCTACGGGAGCGGCGTCATGAGATTCCGCCGAGGTCTCGGTGTGGGCCGGACCGATCCCCCTAGCCGTGGCCGCCATGGCGGCGTCGTTGGTCCAGCGAAGTCCGGCGTGCTTCATGACGTCCGGGGCGACGCCGCCCCAGAATAGCGCCATCAGCAGCAGCGAGACTGCGAGCACATACTTCGCGATCCGCTTCTCCCACTTCAGGTGCATGAAGTTCTGGATCACCATGTTGGCCTTGACCACCGCGACCCCGAAGGCGGTGATCAGGGTGACCCACTTGATGCCGACGAAGGGGCCGGCCACGCTGACCGCCAGTAGGACCAGCAGCGTGAAGTAGATCTTCCGGTAGTTGGGGTGACGGTGCTCGGTCATGATCGCGCCTCTACTTGGCGATGTACAGCAAGGGGAACAGGAAGATCCAGACAACGTCCACGAAGTGCCAGTAGATCCCGATCAGCTCTACCCGGTGCAGTTCCCGATTTCGGGCCGCGTCCCGGGCAACGAAGCCCATGATGATGGCCCCGGCGATCACGTGGAGGGCGTGGAGTCCGGCCGCGGTGTAGTAGAACGACCAGAACCCGTTGGAGGTGATGGTGAAGCCGTGGCCGATCTCGGTGGCCCACTCGAAACTCTTGACACCGATGAAGGTCGCGGCACCTCCAATGGTGTAAGTCAGGAACCGGGCTGCCTTCTTCCCGTCCCCGCGCTCCGCGGCCTGGTGCGCCAGAACGGCCGTGAAACTAGAGGTCAGCAGCACGAAGGTGTTGAAGGCACCGATCCAGGTGTTGGTCGCGGCTGCGGCCTCGGCCCATTCGGGGTGACCGACCCGGTGCATCAGGTAGGACGCGAGCAGGCCGCCGAAGATCACAACTTCGGATGCAAGCACCCACCAGACGGCCAGCCGGCCCGTGGGGATCCCGGTGGCGCTGCGGGTGGTGGCGAGGGGCTTCGACACGGTCAGGCGCCTCGGGCTGGGGGAAGGTCTTGGGGCCAGAAGTCCTCGTCCCGATCCGGGTGGCCATACTCATATGGGCCACGATACACCTTGGGCATCCGGTCAGCGGGCCAGTTGCCGTGGGGCGGGGGCGAATCGGTGGTCCACTCGAGGGTATTCGACTGCCAGGGATTCTTCCCGGCGGGCGGCCCCTTCCGGAAGGTCTTGATCAGGTTCCAGAAGAAGAAGATCTGGAACCCCATCATCACCAACATCGCGGTGGTCGCCAGGACCCGGACCGGCTGCATCGCGGCCAGCTCGGGAAAGTTCTGGAAGTTGTAGATCCTCCGGTGCTGGCCGCCCAGGCCCAGGATGAACAGTGGAATGAAGATGAAATTGAAGGGGATCACCGTGCCCCAGAAGTGAATCTTGCCGAGCCGCTCGTCCATCATCTTCCCGAACATCTTCGGGAACCAATAGGTGAAGGCGGCGAAGCCTCCGATGATGGTGATCGGGAAGAAGGTGTAGTGGAAATGGGCCAGCACAAAGTAGGTGTCGTGCAGGTAGATGTCGGCCCCGCTCGACCCCAGGTAGATCCCGGTCATGCCGCCGATGATGAACGTGGCGATGAAGGCCAGCGCCCACAGCATCGGAGTGGTGAAGCGGATCGATCCACCGTATAGCGTTGCGAACACGACGAAGAACAGCTCGGCGATCGGGATCGAGATCAGCAGCGTGGTGACCGTGAAGATGTTGGCCATCCGCGGGTCGATCCCGGCGATGAACTGGTGGTGGGCCCAGACGAAGAAGCTCAGCACCCCGATCACGATCGCGGTCCACAGCAGCAGCCGGTAGCCGAACAGCTTCTTCCGGGCGAAAGTCGCCACGATCTCGACCACCACTCCGATCGAAGGCAGCAGCACCACGTACACCTCGGGGTGCCCGAAGAACCAGAACAGGTGTTGCCACAGGATCGGGTCACCGCCCATGGCCGGATTGAAGAATCCGGTTCCGATGGTCTGGTCGAACACCAGCATGACGGCACCCGCGATCAGCGGTCCCACCGACAGCATGAACAGGATACTGGCCATCACGATCATCCAGCACACAATGGGGATGTCGTACGCCTTCATGCCCGGGGCCCGGGCGTTCATCAGGGTGGTGATGAAGTTGATACCGCCTAGCAGGAACGCCACGAACTCGAGCCCCACCGCCACCACCCAGAGGGTCGAACCCAGCGGGGTCAGATTGTACTCCGCCATCGACGACAGCGGTGGGTAGGCCGTCCAGGCCCCGCCGAACCCGCCTCCTTCCACAACCTGCGAGGCAAGGATCAGGATCGCGCTCAGCAGGAAGATCTGATAGGAGAGTCGGTTGATCCGGGGGAACACCATGTCGTCCGCGCCGATCATCAGCGGGATCAGGAAGTTCCCGAAGGCGGCGATCAGGACCGGCATCGCCACCCAGAAGATCATGATGGTGCCGTGGTTAGTGACCAGGGCGTTGTATTCACCGGGCGACACAACCCCGAATCCGGGCACCGCGACCCCTGGGAAGGCGAGCTGCATGCGGAACACGTAGGCCATGAAGCCGCCGATGATGGCCATCGCGACCCCGGTCCAGAGGTACTGCTGCGCGATGACCTTGTGGTCGGTGGACCACAGGTACTTCAGGATGCCCTGGGGGCCGTGATCCGCGTGGGCGTCGTGGGTAGTGGCCATTCGGCGTCTTCTCCTACTGCGTGGCGACGGGGGTGTTGCTCGCAACCCACTCCGCATGCTCGGTCGAGTCCTGGACATGGATCCGGCCGCCCATCACGCCATGGCCGATCCCGCAGATCTCTGCGCACTGGATGTCGAACGTCCCGGTCCGCGTCGGCTCGAACCAGCCGGTGATGGTCCGGCCCGGAATGGCGTCCTGCTTGAGCCGAAACACTGGGACCGAGAAGCTGTGGATCACGTCCCTCGACTGAAGCTGGAAGTGGTAGGTCTTCCCCTGCTCTACGTATAGGTCGTCGGTTGTGAGAATGTCGTCCGCCGTGTCGAGTTGGTTATCTGCTCCCGGTTGCTGGAACACCCAACCCCACTGCTGCCCCACCACCCGGATGGTGGCCTGGGCCTCGGGAAGATTCTGCTTGACGTCCACCCACACCCGAATCGCTGCAACGATGATGAACAGGTCACAGACCAGCACCAGACCGTGCGGGATGTTGATCCACTTCTTGACGTGTTTCTCCGAACCGTCGAGATATTGGGTCTTGACGCCGGGCCGGGCCCGGAACCGCCACAACAACCAGAAGAAGAACCCCTCGGAAAGCAGCAGCCAGGCCCCGGCCAGCGCGGTCACTAGGAGGATCACGCCGTCGATCGAGCCGGCGAAGGACGAAGCCTGCTGAATCAGTCGCTCCATGCTCGGTCAGCCCCGGTCAAAGGATGAAGACGACGACCGCGCCAATGAACAGCGCGGCACCGATCGCGGTGCCGATGAAGGTCGTCCGGGCATCGATCAACGCGATGTTCTGATCGTCCGGCGGCGGCGCAAGGGCCGCGTCCTCGGGCCCAAGGACGGTGGCGGAGGAGGAATCGGTCATCAGTCTACCTGAGCGTCTGGATATAGGCGACCACGTTGGCGATGGCCGCATCGTCGAGATGGATCGTGTTGGTACGCATCACCGCTCCCCACCCGTCGCCGCTGTGGGTGCCGCGCCAGCCATCCCTGAACTTCCGGAGTTGGTTTAGGACATACCAATCGGCGTGCCCGGCGAGAGGAGGGGCGTGCAGTACCTCGTTGCCCGCAGCGTCCGGCCCGTGACAGGCGGCGCATACGGTTCCCCAAGTCTCGGCTCCTGCCGCCGGGTCACCTCCCGTCAGCACCGGGGCCTGGCGTACGCCGGCCATCCCCGCCACGTACTCGGCCACCGAGGCAATATCACCTTCAAGGTCCAGAGACCAGGACATGGTCTTCATCCGAATCCCCACCGTGTCGAACGCCTGATAGCCCCTGTGCCCAGCCTGAAACCCGGCCAGCTGGGCCTCGATGTACCACTGGGGGAGACCGGCAATCCCCGGCGCACCCAGTGCCTGGTTGCCGCCGCCGGCCTCCCCATGGCACGGCACGCAGGTGTCGAACAGCTCCTTGCCCCTGGCGATGCCCTGCTCCGGAGCTCCGCCACAGGCCGCGAGAGTCCCCGCCAGCAGCACCACAGAAAGCCGACGTACCGTATTGCTCATCTTGTAAGGTCCCGTCTCATGAATGCCGCCTCCCGCCACACGGTGTCATTAGCACAAACGGACCGCGCCGAGTCGGCGGCGAAACCGCACGGCCTTGGACCGCGCAATATCCCCCAGAGTGTCGGATCTGACCCGCGTCCCCGGATGGTGCCTGGAGTATGGGGTGCGAAACCGCCGAACAGTAATTGGCCCAGTGGGATATGGCTAGCCGATTCTCCCCGCTTTCTCCTTGTTTTCCGGGTCCCAATGTCGGAGTTCCCGAATTGCCTGTTACTCGGGTTCAGGTTGCGCTGGAGCTGGAGTGGTTGCGAAGATGCACTTTGTATCATAAAGTTCTTGGCAACCCCAGCATACCTGAGAGGTCTCCAGTGGTAAACAACGGCGAGCGACACCCCGCATTCATGCTCAAGCCAATCGGATTGCACTCACTGCTCGGTGCGGTCGCCTTGGTCACCATCTCCGCTGCCCCTATTTCGGCTCAAGCGGACTCTTCCCTCGCTCAACGACTCGATTCCATCGCGGGGCGGTGGGTACAGAGAAAGTACGCCGTGGGCATCGTCGCGACGGTGGTTAAGGACCACGACACGCTGCTCATGCAGTCATATGGGAAGGCCGACGTCGAATGGGATGTTCCGATGCCGCTCGATGCGATGTTCGTCATCGGTTCGGTCACCAAGCAGTTCACGGCGGTCGCCGTGCTCCAACTTAGAGACGAGGGAAAGCTCAGTTTGGACGACGACATCACCAAGTGGCTCCCCGACTTCGATACCCACGGCCACAGGGTGACACTGCGCCACCTGCTCAGTCACACGGGGGGCATCGGCGATTTCACCGAGGCGCCCGAGTTCGGCAGTTTGTCGACGAACATCCGCTTCCCCCGCGATTCGGCCTATGCGCTGCTCCAGCGCCTCCCACCTCAGTTCGCACCGGGCGAGATCCAGATCTACAACAACTCCGGCTTCTGGCTCCTCGGGCTCGTCATCGAGAAGGCGAGCGGGATGAGCTACGAGGACTATGTCGAGAAAAACATCTTCGCGCCGCTCGGCATGACACGCTCGATGTACTGCAACAGCCTGGAGAACGTCCCACGCCGAGCGCATGGCTACTTCGTGTCGCGTGATAGTGTCATCCGTCCCGCGTGGACCATCGCGCACACCTGGCCCTTCTCCGCGGGTTCGCTGTGCTCGACCGCGGGCGACATGGTAACCTGGCTCCAGGCGCTCCATGGCGGCGAAGTGCTCACCCCAGAGTCCTACGCCGAGTTCATTTCACCGGCTAGGCTCAACGATGGGACCCCTCTCAGATACGGCATGGGCATCCAGGTGGGGCCTGATCCCAGCGGTCTCATATACTTCGGTCACGGCGGCAGGGCCCCCGGTTTCTGGGTCGAGGTGGGCTGGTATCCCGAGGCCAGAATGGCGGTGGTCGTCATGATCAACAACGTTGGTCCACTCGATCCGCAGGAGGTGGTGACCCTCCTCGCGGACGACGTATTAGGCTGGACGATTCCACCACGACGGTTCTTCACCGGCGACGCGGCGCCGTTCGTCGGCAGGTACGTGGGGGCGGGGCGAGGCGAGGAGATGGTGATCGAAGTGACGCAGACAGGGAACGGAATCCGCTTCTCGATCGACGGTTCCCCTCCCCGCCAAATTCCCTGGATCGAGGGTCTCACCTTCGGCCGCGGTCTACCGAGATTCATTTTCCACCGCGCCGGCGGGGACAGCGGGCCGGTAACGGAGCTGCGGTACAGCATGCCCGGGGCACACATGATCCTCCGGAGGCAGTGACGCGCCCTGGGTCAGACGACTGAGCTTCACGAGCTGACTGACCCCCTTCTTGAGGACGCCTGCTTTCCCAAGTCGTTGCTGTTGCGCCTCAAGGTTGTTCCTTCACCCGCTCGATGAATGCCTCCTTGGTTACTTGACAGGCGCACAAGTGCTGGTATTTTAGCATTGAGGTGCTAAAAACCCAGCAGTCGGAGGTCATGCTCGGATGGCACACCCCACACCAATGTCCCGACGAGAACGGCAGTTTATGGAAACGATCTACCGGTTGGGGAGGGCGAGTGTCCAGGAGGTGCGCGATGCACTTCCCGATCCGCCGAGTTACTCCGCGGTGCGCGCCCTGCTCCGAGTGCTGGTGGACAAGGGCCACCTGAAACATCGGCTGGACGGACCCCGCTATGTGTATAGCCCGACTGTGCCACGCGAAAAGGCACGGGCACGGGCCCTGCGTCAGATTATCGGCACCTTCTTCGAAGGCTCCGCCGGGGCGGCCGCGGCCACGCTTCTCGATCTGTCGCACGACGACCTGTCACCTGAAGAACTGGATCACTTGGAAGCGCTGATTCGCAAGGCCCGGGAGGAGGGACGCAAATGATTTCGTTGCCTGTCGTCGTGGTCTGGGGACTGAAGGCCACACCGCTCCTTTTGCTGGTCCTGCTGGCCACCCTTTGTCTCCATCGGGCCAGCGCGGCCCACCGCCATTTCCTCTGGACACTCGGTGTGGTCGCCGCACTCCTCATGCCGGGGGTGAGCGTGTTTGGTCCAGCAGTGCCGGTGTCCTGGCTCGCGGCATCCTTCGAAACGGTCGCGCCTGCACCCTCCCCGACACTACCTCCTTCGCCCACATCGAACACGCCGCGTGTGACGATAGCGACCGATGAACTGCTACCAGTGACCGAGAGCAGGGCATCGACGGAAGCTGAGAGTGCGCCTGTCGGTCGAAACCGAGCCCCTCAGTCCATTCTACCGTCGCTTTGGTACACCGTGTGGATTGTCGGGGCGTTCCTCACAGGACTCCTTTTGCTAGTCTCGTTGCTCGGAACCTGGGTGGTTGGTCGCCGGGCCCGACGAGTGCTCTCAGGACCATTGCTCGAAGAGATGGAACGGGCACGCCGTGCACTCGGCATCAAGCGCCCGATCCGACTGCTTCTGGCCCGGAACGAGACCATGCCCATGACGTGGGGCCACTGGCATCCAGCGCTGCTGCTCCCCGTCTCGGCCCTGAGTTGGTCGGCAGCGCGCAGCCGGGCCGTGCTGCTGCATGAACTCGCACACGTGCAGCGGTCCGATTGGATGATCCAACTCGGTGCACGCGTGGCCAACGTCCTCTACTGGTGGAACCCGCTGCTCTGGCTTGCGGCTAGGAGGTTGCGGATCGAACAAGAGCTTGCCTCGGACGACCTCGTCCTGGCACAAGGAACCCCAGCGGCGGACTACGCACACGACCTACTCGAAATCGCCAAGGAGTTCCGTGGTGCACCGGTGGGTCGTTTAGCCGTCGTGGCGATGGCTCACCGTTCTCGACTCGGCAGTCGACTCTTGGCTCTGCTCGATGCAGCGAGGTCGCGCGCTCCGATCGGGCGGGCACCGATGGCCCTCACCGTATTGGTGGCCCTCGGTGTGGTCATTCCCTCGGCGGGACTCCGCGCTGTTTCCGCGACCACCACGACCGGAATTGCCGCGGAACCCGAAGTGCCTGAAGGAGAGATGGAACGGCCTTCAACGGGTGCAGCTTCAATCGACCTGGACTTCAAACCGCGTGAGGGGGGACCGCTCCCAGTGCAGGCTCGCTCCACCCTGTGCGATTGGACTCGCAAGGGAGAATCCCGTTCTTCGATGAGTAACATCAACGATGGACGGGCGGAGGTAAGGCTGGAGATTGACGGCTGTGAACTACATGTGCGTTCGAGGGGCGAGGTGACCTTTTCCGCCGACGAGAAACAAATCGAGTCGATAAGTAGTGGAGGGTATTTCCAGGTCGAGGAACGTAGGGGCAGTGAGCGTCGACGAGTCGAGGTCAATCCTGGCCGCGGAAATGTGGAGTGGCTCTGGTACGTCAACGGCAGGGAGACTTCCTGGGACCAGGGTGCGGCCAGCTGGTTCGCCGAGGCGGTGCTGGCAACGTTCCGCCACACCTCCTTCCAGGCGAGGGAACGCGCGCGACGACTACTTCGGACCCGTGGTCCCCAGGGACTGCGGGACGAGATCCCCAACCTCTTCTCGAGTTCGGCTCTGACGGCCTACTATGTCGAGTGGATCGGAGCGGTGCAACTCACCTCGGCGGAGGCGACGAGGATCACGGAGGACGCCGGAGGACGGATCAGCTCCTCCAGTGGACTGGCGGACGTGCTCCGGGCGGTGATTCAAAACGCAGGTACCGATGACGGGGTCCGGATCGCAGCGGTCCGGGCTGCGGGGAAGATCTCCTCGAGCAGTGCAAGAGCCAGCGTCCTTGCGGACGCGACGGAGCGTGCAACCCCTAATACCGCCTTAGCGGATGCCGTGCTGCAGGAGGCTGGGGAGATCAACTCGTCCAGCGAGAAGGGGCGCGTGCTCCGGCTGGTGGCGAGCCGACTACCACCGGATCAGGCGTTGCCCGCGTCCTACGTAACCGCGGCAAGGACCATCTCTTCGAGCAGTGAGTTGAGCGGAGTGCTCATCGAGATCCTCAACCGGAATCGGCTCTCTCCTGAGGCGGTCGCCTCGGTGTTGGAAGCGGCCATGACCATCTCTTCCAGCAGCGCGCTGGGCGAGGTCCTGCGCTCAGCGGCGGCTCTGCACCGTCTCGGCGACCGGACGCGGGGTCCATTTTTCGCGGCGGCTGGAGAGATCAGTTCCTCTTCCGAGCGGGCCTCAGTGCTCTCGGCAGTAGTGGCCGGACGCCCCGATCCGGCAACGGTGTCGGCCGTACTCCGTTCCGCGCGGGGTATCGGCGGGAGTTCATCCAAGGCCGAGGTGTTGGTGTCAGTGGCGGAGGCCAGGCTGCTCAGCACGGACGCCTTGCGCGAGGAATACGTCAGCGTCGCAGGCTCGATTGGTTCGCGTTCCGAGCGGGAGCGTGCCCTGCGCGCTGCAGGGCTGGAGTCAACGAGGGGTGAGACGATCTAGGCCGCCATCGGGGCCATCGAGAACTCTCGTCAGCCAGTGCAGGACATTGAGACAGAACTGGGCGTTGTCCGGGGCTTCCGGGACGTTCATTCCGGTTCGAATCCGGTGCGGCCCACCGACCTGGGCTGTGCAGAGCGTGGCTTCGCCCAATACAACCGCCCGCCCGCGCCCGACTTCGACCACTCCGCCCTGAAGCCACCCGCCCACTGAAAAGGTCCCGGCATCGGCACCGCCCAGCACGGCGATGGCCCGGGGCCCGAAGACCAACAGGGGCTGGACACGGGTCGATGGGTAAAAGGCGTGGCCGGTGAAGCTTACCACCCAGCGGACGCTTTCGACGGCGCCCCGACCTCGCAGGATCGCGTGCGAGCCCAAGGAGCCTAGGTTCGTCAATGCGGCCCTGATCACCCCGAACGGCAAGGACCGATCCGTGGCGTACTGGCGCCATGCTGTGTCGGGAACCTCGGGCGTCCCGAAGACGGCGATGACCCCGGCTGAGTCACCTGGAACGGCCCAGGCATCGAGCATATCGACACCGAGAATCAAACCGAGATCAGCGACCGCTCCTGGAAATGGGGCATGATCGGCGATCAGCAGGAGGCTCCCGCCGGCACTGATCCATGCAACCAACGTATCAAGTTCCAACTTCGACAATGCCGGCGGATGTGGTAAGGAGCGGTCTCGCGAATTCTCCGGAGCGATGGCGTTGACGACCACCAGAACCGCACACTCCCGGAGCACCGAACCGGACCATGTGGAAGCCAGTGCCCGAACCTGATACCCGTCGCCGCGCAACAAAGCAGCAAACGGTGCGTAGGTCCCGGCGGCCGTGTGGAAATTCGCGTGCGCTTCGTCGATGCAGACAACCGGACCGGCCCCGTTTACATACGCCGGCGCCGAATTCGCGAAACCAAAGGTGGTATCCGCTTGCTGGGCGGTGCCGGGCTGGGAGACAGAGACCAATGCGCATAAGACCGAGAACGTCCGTCCGGTCATCCGGCCTCCGTGACTCTATGAATCCCGTGCACTACGCCGCTGCAATGGCAGGCGAACTCGCCGCACCACCTCGTGGCGGGATCCCGGTTCGTCGACTGTTCCTCCGCACGAGTGGGCGATCGGACGAAAGTCGGTTCATTCTCTCTTCGCTCCCCAATCCCATGTCTGGGGAAGGCTGACGGACGACTCGCATCTCAGCTGCCAGCGCCGCAGCGATCACCCAAGATCATACCCTGCTGCGGCGCCGGCGCCAGATCGGCGCGGCCCCGGTCAGGCTCAAAGGCTGGTTATCCGGCACTTTAGGGTCACTTGATGGCTGCTTGATTGAGGTCCTGTAGGATCCCGACGTCTTCAACAGCGTGGGATCCAATGAAGAACTGTAAGCTGGTCCTTGCGATGGCACTCGGGGTGGCAGCCTGCGCAACCAGTCAGGTACCCGTAGAGGTCAGCGCCGCGCGTAGTGACGAGATCCTTCTGCGCGTCAGCACTTGCGCGACAGGCGGGCAATGTATGAGCGGGGGCATGAGTGGCATCCACCGCGGTCTCTTGGTCTTCGCGGATGCAGATTCCCTGGTGATGACTGACGTCAAAAAGAGCAAGCGAGTGACGATACGGCCCGACTCAAGTGTGGTCGTGGAGATGTATCGGGGTCAGGTGCGGAGCGCGGCAGCCATCCTTGAGGGAGGGGCTTCAGGTGCGTTGAAGGGAGCGGTGGCGGGAGCCGGGGAAGGCTTACTCGTAGCGGGGCTCAGCAAGATCCTGGGGTTTGATGCTGATGTCGGCTTCAGTGTCAAGACAGGCCTGATCGGCGGGACGGCGGCGGGCGTGTTAGGCGGAGCCAACGCGGCAATTGCAGAGGGGACGGCGGTTTGGGAACGGGTAACGATGCTGGAACTGCGCCAACAGGTTTGTCGTTGCCCCAACCCCGACGCACCATTGGACAGCAGGCAGCAGCACTTGATTCCAGAGGACTAGAATCCGTGCCGGGTCAGGATTGTGCCCCCGTGGTGTGCAGCAGGGATCAACGCTCGCGAACGATAGCGTAGGAGCCCGGTCGTGGCGCCGGCCGCACCACCCACCCGGAGTTCAGAGTGGCGATCCAGCCGTCCCCCTGCAGGGGTGGTCCCTTCGAGCGGCTTGGTAACCCGCCCGGCCAGTGTTCTCCCATCGGCGGCGCGCAAGACGCCGCTGTCAGCGTTGAGACGGCCCCACCGCGCCGAGATGGTGAAATTGTTGAACAACACGGTACCGACGCCCGGAATGCCCACGCTGCCTCTCTATGCCGCGTGACGGCCCGCGCTTCTGCTGCGAGTGCCTGCTTGCCAGGCGCACTTCGGCAGACACTTCATCAAATGCATGATTGCGCTCATATTAGCGCAAGCGCTCGCGCTCGCCAGCAGCAAGCGCTGGTGATGCGGCGGCCGACACGAGACACGACCTCTGACTGGCGCAAGGACCGTCGCCGTGCGAAAGCAGTACTACTTTCGACCATCCGATCGCGGCCTCCTGGCATGGGATGTCGACGGGCTGGTCGAACTCTCCAAGCACCTCCCGCGCAAACGCGTTTGCCTGAAACAGATTCGCGAGCTCGACGAACCATGGGCGGGCGACGACGAGCGACCGACGTGGCGCGCGATGCTCGAGCACATGAAGCTGATCGACGAGGCTGATTTGTCCTTCCCGATCATCCTGTCCGCGAGCGGCGCTGTGATGGACGGGATGCATCGGGCGGCAAAGGCTGCTCGTGAGGGTCGCACCGAAATTGAGGCGGTCCAGTTCACCGAAGACCCCGAGGCCGATTACATCGGCCTGGGGCCGGACGACCTACCATATTGACCTGCCGCAGAACGCCATTCGGCGCCCGGGTTCCACCCATCACCCAGCCTCTTCCCGCCACTGTGCTGCGGTGAACTGTCGCAGCGCCTCATAGTAGGGCCGGTTCGGATCGCCGTCCGCTGGTTCGGCCCCGTGAAGGAGGTCGTGAATGTGAGACGCCAAAACCATTCCGATCGCGTGGACCGCCTCGTGACGATCCAAGCCCTCCTCAATCAGACGGTGAAGCGTTACCGCGACCGGCGTTTCGGCACCCAAAAGAATCTGGTTCTCCACAACGGAGTGGAACGTGGCATGCAGCGTAGCATGGGGGAGCTTGATACTGGCCTGGCGGTGAAAGGCGAGTACCGCGTCGAGCTGTTCCAACTCACTGAGCGTGGCCCATTCCTCCGGATCCGGTCCCATCATCGGGTCATAGTGCATCATGCTTCTTTTTCACCGGGCCACATAACGGATAGAGTTGAACTGCAAGGACATCATACCGAAAGCGGCCGCAGGCCGCGAGTCTGAAACCTAATCCTTGTCAGTTCCAACTCCTGTTGAACTCAATCCGCCTGCGGCGGATAGCACAGCTGTTTCAGTTCCCTTCGTTCGTTGCGCGTGAGGTAGTTGAAGAGGCTGACGGAGCGATGTCAA
>Ga0214472_10004173_pt1 | contig 15231 bp, 14 predicted proteins | sample RVTome_6_FD_207662 | JGI IMG/M metagenome (GOLD analysis project Ga0214472, IMG submission 207662) | Soil microbial communities from uranium-contaminated site in the Upper Colorado River Basin, Wyoming, United States - RVT140D175 | ecosystem: Environmental > Terrestrial > Soil > Contaminated >...
CCTCCCAGAAGCCGTCGTAGCGCCCGGCCGCGAGGTAGGCGAGGTCCAGCGCGGCGGAACCTGGGCGACGCACGCCAGCGGTGTGGGTGATCACTTCGCGGAACATCGCCAGGTAGCGATCCAGGCCTGCGGGGTCGTCGCGGTAGGGGAAGCCGGTGCCGATCAGCGCACTGGACAGTTCGTTGCGGGTGCTGACCCGCAGGCGCTTGCCGTCCAACTGCACGCCGCCACCGCGTACCGCGGTGTAGAGCTCCTGGCGCATCGGGTCGTAGATCACACCGATCTCGGTGCGCCCGTGCAGCTGGCAGGCGATGGAGACCGCGAACTGCGGGAAGCCGTGCAGGTAGTTGGTGGTGCCGTCCAGCGGATCGATGATCCATATCACCTCGTTGTCACCCTGCCGACCGCTCTCCTCGGCGAGGAAGGCGTGGTCCGGGTAGTTCCGGCGTACGGTCTGGATGATGTCGGCTTCGGCCTTGCGGTCGATCTCGCTGACGAACTCGTTGCGCTCCTTCACGTCCACCGTGAGGGTGTCCACCCGGTCGAAGCTGCGCACGATGAGATCACCGGCACGGCGGGCGGCACGGACCGCGATGTTGAGCAAGGGATGCGTGGCCATGGTGGCCTCCGTTCGTCAGCGATATGGAAAACAGCGTGGGCGGGCTCAGCCGCCGTGCATAGGATACCAGCGGCATCGTCCGGTCCGCGATGGCCCGGATCGGGACCAGCCGCGTCCGACCGCCGCGAGCGGGCGCTGGTAGAGTCGCCGCTGGAGGACCCATGACCCCAACCCCAACCCCGAACCCAACCATGGACCGCATCCGGATCGTCCTGGTCGAGACCAGCCTGGCCGCGAACATCGGCTCGGTGGCGCGCGCCATGCGCAACATGGGCCTGACCCGACTGGTGCTGGTGGCCCCCAGGCAGTTCCCGCACGACGACGCGAACACCATGGCCTCGGGCGCCGATGAACTGCTGGCGCAGGCGCAGGTGGTTGCGACCTTGGGCGAGGCCTTGGCGGGCAGCAACCTGATCCTGGGCACCACCGCGAGGCGCCGCGGCATGGCGCTGCCCGGCAGCGAGCCCAGGGAGGCGGTCGCTGGACTGGTCGCGGCGCTGGCCGCGGCACCGGCCGCCGAGGCGGCGCTGGTCTTCGGCCGCGAACGCTCCGGTCTGACCAACGAGGAGCTGGCGCTGTGCCAACGCCTGATCGAGATCCCGACCGCCGGCGACCACATGTCGCTGAACCTCGCGATGGCGGTGCTGGTCCTGGCCTACGAGCTGCAGCTGGCCAGCCGCGAGGCACCGGCACCACCCGGCGAGCGACCAGAGGACCTGGGCCCGCCAGCACCCGCGGACCTGATGGAAGGCTTCTACAGCCACCTGGAGACCGAGCTGCTGGCATCCGGCTTCCTGGATGCGGACAATCCGCGCCATCTGATGCGCCGCCTCCGCCGTCTCTTCGGTCGCGCGGCGCCGGATGCAAGGGAGCTGAACATCCTGCGCGGCGTACTCTCGGCGCTGGGCAGCGAACCGCATGGGGGCGGTGACGAGCATGGTTGAGTCAGATCCGATCTACATGGACTACGCGGCGACGACGCCGGTGGATCCGCAGGTAGCCGCGCGCATGTCCGAGTTCCTGACCTGCGGCGGTTGCTTCGCCAACCCCGCGTCGGCGCACTCCGAGGGCCGGCGCGCCCGCGCTGCGGTCGAGCGCGCACGCGAGCAGGTCGCGGACCTGATCGGTGCCGCGCCGCAGGAGATCGTGTTCACCTCGGGGGCCACGGAGTCCGACAACCTGGCGATCATCGGCGGCGCGCACTTCCGCGTGAACGAACTCGGCCGCGCGCGTCATGTGATCACCAGTCGCACCGAACACAAGGCGGTGCTGGACACCTGCAGCGCGTTGGAGCGCGAAGGCTTCGAGATCACGCGCCTGACGCCGGGCAGCGATGGCAGGATCACGCCGGAGCAGGTCGCGGCAGCGCTGCGCCCGGACACCGCGTTGGTATCCATCATGCTGGTCAACAACGAGATCGGTGTGGTGCAGGACATCGCGGCCATCGGCGAGCGCGTACGCGCCGCAGGTGCGTTGTTCCATGTGGACGCAGCGCAGGCTGCGGGCAAGATCCCCATCGATGTGAACGCATGGCCGGTGGACCTGATGTCCATCTCGGCGCACAAGATGTACGGCCCGAAGGGGATCGGCGCGCTCTACGTGCGCCGCGAGCCGCGCGCGCTGGTGGAGCCGCAGATGCACGGTGGCGGCCACGAGGGCGGCATGCGCTCAGGCACGCTGGCCACGCACCAGATCGTCGGATTCGGTGAGGCTGCGCTGATCGCACGCGAGCACCTCGATGAGGAGATGGAACGCGTCGGCGCACTGCGCCGTCGCTTCCTGGAGCACCTCGCGGCGCTGGACGGCATCTCGCACAACGGCTGTCGCGTGAACTGCTGCCCCGGCATCGTGAACCTCGCGTTCGAGGGTGTGGAGGGCGAAGCCCTGCTGTTCGCACTGCACGGCCTCTGCGTCTCCAGCGGCAGCGCCTGCACCTCCGCGAGCGCCGAGCCGTCCTTCGTGCTGCGCGCGATCGGGCGCGATGATCAGCTCGCGGGCTCCTCGCTGCGCTTCAGCTTCGGGCGCTACACCACCGAGGACGAAGTGGATCGCGCCGCCGCCCAGGTGGTCGAGGAGGTGACGCGCCTGCGCGACCTGGCCGGGGAGTTGGGGCGCACGCCGACGTGAACCAGATGGCCGCCGATCACAGCGCGGCCACGCTCCAGCGCTTCCGCGCTGCGGGCCATAGGGGGCGGCTGAGCGGTGAGGGGGTGGTGAGTGGCCTGGCTGGGAGCCGGCGTCAGGGCAGGGCGGTGGCGCTGGACCTACGGCTCGCGCAGGGCACCATCGTCGAGGCCCGCTTCCGCGCCTACGGCTGCCCGGCGACCATCGCCGCGGCCGATCTGGTCTGCGAGCGCAGTACGGGCGGGACCGCGGCCGAGGCCCTGGCTTTGCCGGTGGCCGAGATCGAGGCGGCATTGGCGCTCACGCCGGCACGTCGGGGCTGTATCCTCGTGGTCCAGGATGCCTTGAGAGTGGCCCTGGCCGCCCCCAAGCAGTCCTGAAGCCCGACGAGGTGCCCCAGACCATGCCCATCCGCCTCTCAGATGCCGCCGCCGAGCGGGTCAAGAGCCACCTGGCCCAACGGGGCCGGGGCCTGGGGCTGCGCCTCGGGGTCAAGCGCACCGGCTGTTCCGGTTGGTCCTACGTGCTGGACTACGCGGATGAGGCCGGCGCCGACGATGTCACCTTCCAGGATCAGGGGGTGACCGTGGTGGTGGATCGGGACAGTCTGCCCCTAATCGAGGGCACCCGCCTGGACTTCGTCCGGGACGGCCTGAACGAGGTGTTCCGCTTCGAGAACCCCAACGCCAGCGGCGAATGCGGCTGCGGCGAGAGCTTCAGCACCGACGCTGAGGACTGATTCCGTTGCCGGGGTAGGGAAGCCCCAGTAGAATCAACGGCTTGACCTCGAATGTCCGAACCGAGGCCCGCAGCGCGGGCCTCGTCTGCTTCCAACCGATCCATCTACCGAACCACGGAGACCTAGCGCAGTGGCGATCGAAAGAACCCTATCCATCATCAAGCCCGACGCAGTCGGCAAGGACGTCATCGGCAAGATCTACACCCGCTTCGAGGATGCGGGGCTGCGGATCGTCGCGGCGAAGATGAAGCATCTGACGCAGGCCGAGGCCGAGGGCTTCTACGCGGTCCACCGCGAGCGCCCCTTCTTCGCTGACCTGGTCAGCTTCATGATCACCGGCCCGGTGATGATCCAGGTGCTCGAGGGTGAGGACGCGATCGCGCGCCACCGCGATGTGATGGGCGCGACCAACCCCGAGGATGCGGCCGCCGGCACCATCCGCGCCGACTTCGCGAGCAGCATCGACGAGAACGCGGTGCACGGTTCCGATGCGAGCGAGACCGCGAAGAACGAGATCGCGTTCTTCTTCGACGCGCAGGAGATCTACGCCCGCACCCGTTGAGGTGTGGGTGTCGCCGCGATGGATGCACGGACCAACCTGCTCGGGCTGCCGCAGGCAGCGATGAGCACGCTGTTCGAGGGGCTGGGCGAGCGCCCGTTCCGCGCGCGGCAGGTCATGCAGTGGATCTACCGTCGCGGCGTCTCCGATTTCGAGCAGATGACGGACCTCGGCAAGGGTCTGCGCTCGCGCCTCGCCGAGGTCGCCTTCGTCGCCCCACCTGAGGTGGGGCTGCACCAGGGGAGCAGTGACGGGACCCGCAAGTGGCTGCTGCGCATGGACACGGTGCAGGGGATCGAGACCGTCTACATCCCCGAGCCGCGGCGCAAGACGCTGTGCATCTCCAGCCAGGTCGGCTGCGCGCTGGACTGCAGCTTCTGCTCCACCGCCCAGCAGGGTTTCAACCGCAACCTCAGCACCGCCGAGATCATCGGGCAGGTGTGGCTCGCACATGCCGAACTCGGGTTCGGGGAATCCATCGCCGAGCGCCCGATCTCGAACGTCGTGTTCATGGGCATGGGCGAGCCGATGGCCAACTACCGCAACCTGGTGCCCGCCCTGAGCATCCTCCTGGATGACTACGGTTTCTGCCTGTCCAAGCGGCGGGTGACGGTGAGCACCTCCGGCCTGGTGCCGATGATCGACCGACTGAGGGAGGACATGCCCGTGGCACTGGCGATCTCCCTGCATGCACCTGACGACGCCCTGCGTGACCAACTGGTCCCGATCAACCGGCGGCACCCGATCGCCGAGCTGCTCGATGCCTGCTGGCGCTACGCGCCGGCGTTGGGAGACCGCGACATCACCTTCGAGTACGTGATGCTGGACGGGGTCAACGATTCACCTGCGCAAGCGCGCGACCTCGCGCGCTTGCTGCGCGATCGCCCGGCCAAGATCAACCTGATCCCGTTCAATCCGTTCCCGGGCACCCGCTACCAGCGTTCCCCGCTGGAGCGGATCGAGGCCTTCCGCGAGGTCCTGGTGCAGGGTGGCGTGATGGCGACCGTACGGCGAACGCGTGGTGATGACATCGATGCAGCCTGCGGCCAGCTCGCCGGTCGCGTGAACGACCGCACCAAAGTGCGGCTGGGGGACAAGATGATCAGCGTGACGGTGCAACCATGAACGACACCCGTAGGATCTTGCTTGCTTGCTGCCTGGCCGCACTCGCGGCCTGCACCTCGACCGGCCCGGAGGAGCCCGATCGCAGCTCGCCCGAACGCGCCGTCATCTACAACGTCCAGCTCGGTATGCAGTACCTGCAGCAGGGCCGGCGTGACCTGGCGCGCCAGCGACTGGAGCGCGCGCTGGAGATCGACCCGCGTTCCGCCAGCGCACACAGCGCCATGGCTTTCTTCTGGGAGCAGACCGGTGAGCTCGAGCGTGCTGACGAGAGCCATCGCCTCGCGGTCCGCTACGGCGACGATGATCCCAACATCGCGAACAACTACGGGACCTTCCTCTGCCATCAGCAGCGTTACGCGGATTCGGTGGAGTACTTCCTGCGCGCGGCACGCTCACGCGACTACCGCACACCGGCGGCCGCGTACACCAACGCGGGGATCTGCATGCGTCGTGCCGGTGATCCGGTACGCGCCGAGGAGCTCCTGCGACGCGCGCTGACCATCGATCCGACCTTCGTGGATGCGCTCTGGCACATGGCGGACATCAGCTTCGAGCAGGGGGACGCGCTCACCGCGCGCGGTTTCCTGCAGCGCCTGGAATCGCAAGGTCAGCTCAGCGCGTCGATGCTCTACCTGGGGGTGCGCATCGAGCGCACCATGGGCGATGAAGACGCGGCCGAGGAGTACGCACGGCGCCTGGCCCGCAACTTCCCGGACTCCGAGCAGGCGCGCATGGTGGATGGGCCCGGGACCCGCCGATGAACCCATCCGATCAGCGCGACGACACCGAGGGCAGGGACCGCACGGACGCTGAGACGCTCCAGCGGCCAGGCTTGGTCCTGGCGCGTGCGCGCGAGGATGCGCACCTGACCCGGCAGCAGCTCGCGACCGCGCTGCACCTGAGCGTCGATGCGGTGCGCGCGCTGGAGGACGACGACTACACGACGCTGGGTGCACCGGTGTTCGTGCGTGGACACCTGCGGCGCGCGGCGCTGCAGCTGAAGCTGGACCCGGAGCCCTTGCTGGCCGCCTACACCACGATCGCTGACCTCACCGAGCCGAAGGTCATCGTCCCCGAGCGTGCGGGCGAGACCGTCCACTCGCCGGTCGGGCGACAGTTGGGCTTGCTGCTGGTGCTGCTGGTAGCCACCGCGTCCGCGATCGTCTGGTTCACCACCGTGTACCAGCCGCAGATGCCGCAGCAGGTCGGACGCGGGACCCCGACCACGGTCACGGCGCCGATCCCGGCTGCCGGTGACGCGCAGGGCGAGGCCAACATCGAGCCTGCCGCAGCGGTGGCGACCGATGAGGTGCCGCAGGATGCGGAGGTTCCGGGCGAGGCGGCTGCATCCGCAGCAGTGGTCCCGGACGCGACGCCCCCGGCCGCCGGCGGGACATCCGCTACCGCCGCGAGCGCCCAGGACGCTGCACCTGCGCCGGCGCAGACGACGGTGGTCGCGGCAGGACCGCGCATCCCGCTGGAGGTGGATTTCATCGCTGACGCCTGGCTGGAGGTCAGCGACGCCCAGGGTCGCGTGCTGCACTACGATCTCGGTCGCGCAGGCACCCACTTGGTGCTGGAGGGCGTGGCACCGTTGCGGGTGTTCCTCGGCGATGCCAGCGCGGTCGCACTGCGCTCCGAAGGCTTCATCATCGATACCACACCGTTCCGTCGCGACGATCACACCGCCCGCTTCGCGGTCGATGCGAACGGCATGGTCCGCGGGCGCTAGGAGGCGACGTGGCTGATCGCATCAGCGCCGTCCGCGGCATGAACGACCTGATGCCGGACGCGTCCGCGCTCTGGCAGTTCGTCGAGGCCACCGTCGCAGGAGCGCTCTCCAGCTACGGCTACCGCGAGATGCGCGTACCGCTGGTCGAGCGGACGGAGCTGTTCGCGCGCTCGATCGGTGAAGCCACGGATGTGGTCGAGAAGGAGATGTACACCTTCGAGGACCGCAGTGGTGAGAGCCTCACGCTGCGACCCGAGGGCACCGCCGGCTGCGTGCGCGCTGCGATCGCCGGCAGCCTGCTGCATCAACGCGGGCAACGCATCTGGTACGCCGGCCCGATGTTCCGCTACGAGCGGCCGCAGAAGGGGCGCTACCGTCAGTTCCACCAGATCGGCGCAGAGGCCTACGGCTTCGACGGACCCGATGTGGACGCGGAGCTGATCCTGGTCGGACGCCGCATGTGGGATGCGCTGGGCCTGGACGGTGTCAGCCTGCGGCTGAACTCCCTGGGTACGGTCGAGAGCCGCGCGCGCTACCGCGAGGTGCTGGCTGCCCACTTCGCGGATCATCACGATCAGCTGGACGAGGACAGCCAGCGACGCCTGGAGCGCAACCCCTTACGCATCCTGGACTCCAGGAACCCTGAGATGGCCGCACTGATCGCCGGCGCACCGGCGATCACCGATCACCTGGACGAAGCCTCGGCAGCGCACTTCGCTGGCCTGCGCGAACTGCTGGATGCGGCTGGCGTGAGCTACACGGTGGACCCGCGCCTGGTCCGCGGCCTGGACTACTACACCCGCACCGTGTTCGAGTGGGTGGGTACCGGCCTGGGCGCGCAGGATGCGATCTGCTCCGGGGGCCGCTACGACAGCCTGGTGGAGGAGCTCGGTGGCAAGCCCACGCCAGCGGTCGGTTGGGCGCTGGGCCTGGAGCGCCTGGTCGCGATGGTCGAACAGGCGGGCACCGCACCCGCTGACCGCGAGGCGGACGTGTACATGGTGGTCGCGGACGAGGCACTGCTGCCGCAGGCCTTCGAGATCGCGGAGTCGCTGCGCGACGCTCTGCCGGGCCGGCGCGTCATCGCCCATTGCGGGGGCGGCAGCATGAAGTCGCAGTTCAAACGGGCCGACCGCAGCGCTGCGGTGCTGGCCCTGGTCCTGGGTGCCGACGAAGCGGCCGCAGGACGGATCGGGTTGAAGGTGCTGCGCGGTGATGCCGCGCAGGAGACGCTGGCGCAGTCCGCGCTGGCAGAGAGGGTGTCGGCGCTGCTCGCCGATAGCTGAGTTCGCTGGCCTTGGAGGGGTGATGGACGATTACATGTCGGAGAAGGAGCAGGTTGAAGCCCTGCGCCAATGGTGGAATGCGAACGGTCGCTACGTGATCGCTGGTCTGGTGGTCGGTGTGGCCGGCGTCACCGGATGGCAGCAGTGGGAGCTCCATCAGACACGCCTCGCACAGGCGGCCTCGGATAGCTACGAGGCGGTGCAGCAGGCGGTGGTCGCGGGCGATGCTGAGGCGGCGGCGACGCTGGCCGAGACGCTGCGCACGGCCTACCCGCGCACGGCGTACCCGGCGCAGGCCGCACTGCTGACCGCGATGGCTTGGGTCGAGGCCAGCGATCTGGATCGCGCAGCCACGGATCTGGCCTGGGCCATGGAGCATTCCGGTGACGCCGCGCTCGCGCACGTCGCCCGTCTGCGACTGGCTCGGGTGCAGCTCGCACTCGGTGAGGTCGCGGCTGCGGACGCGACCCTCGCGGTGGAGAGTGCGGGTGCCTTCGAACCACTGTTCGATGAGGTCCGTGGTGACGTCGCCTACGCACGGGGTGATCTCGCGGCAGCGCGGGCGGCCTACGCGCGCGCCCTGGAGGGCATGGGCTCCGGCATCGGTGATCGCCAGGGCGTCGAGATGAAGATGCAGGATGTGACCGTGGTCACGGTGGGTGCTGAGCCCGCCGTTGATGCGGATGCGGACATGGGTGCGGACGGATGAGCCGCGCCCTGACCATCGCAGCGCTGGCCTTCACGCTGTTGGCCTGCTCCGCCGGCAAGGACACCACCGAGCCGCCGACCGAACTCGTGCGCATCGACCCGGTACTGCGCATCGATACGGTCTGGCGCGCCAGCGTCGGTGACGCTGGCGAAGAGCTGCGCCTGGCGATCGCGCCTGGCAGCGATGGCAGTGCCGTCTACGCGTCCAACCTGGATGGCGAGGTGCAGTCCGTCGCGCTGGACACCGGTCGTCGCAACTGGCGCACCGATGTCGAGACCCAGGTCGTCGCGGGCCCCGCGGTCGGCGATGGCCTCGTCGTGGTGTCCGATGGTGAGGGTCACGTCACCGCCCTGTCTTCGGATGCTGGAGTCGTGCGCTGGCGCGCCGACGTCGCCGGTGAAGTACTGGCTGCGCCCGCGATCGGTCGCAGTCGCGTCGTGGTGCGGACCACCGATGGTCGGGTGATCGGTCTGGATGCACTCAGCGGCGCGCAGGTCTGGCGCATCGACCGCGATTCGCCGCCCATCAGTCTGCGCGGCTCCGGTGCGCCGGTGGTAGCCGGCGACCGCGTGCTGATCGGTTCGGATACCGGCAAGGTCTTCGCCGTGCGTCTGGACGACGGGCATCTGCTCTGGGATACACCGATCACGGAGCCCAGCGGTGCCACCATCATCCAGCGCATGGTGGATATCGACGGCCGCCCCGTGGTCGCCGGTTCCGAGGTGTTCGCAGTCAGCTACCAGGGTCGCGCTGCGATGCTGGGCTTGGAGTCCGGCCAGGTGTTCTGGGCGACCGAGGCGAACAGTTACCGCACACCAGCGGTCGATGTGCAGTCGCTGTTCATCAGCAGTTCGGACGGTGTGGTCCAGCGCATGGATCGTCGCAGTGGCACGCCGCGCTGGGAGCAGACCGCGCTCAGGGCGCGCACGCTGACCAGCCCCGCGCTGCACGGTAGCAGCGTGGTTGTCGGTGACTTCGACGGCTACCTGCACTGGCTGAGCAGTGAGGACGGCTCGATCCAGGCGCGCGTGCATGCCGGCGGTGGCCAGGTGCTCGACCCGATGCTGGTCATCGGTGATCTGCTCATCTGCCAGACGCGCGACGGCAAGCTGTCCGCATTCAGGATCAACGGGGGCTGAAGCCCCGGGATGCATCATGCTGCCCGTAGTGGTGATCGTCGGCCGCCCCAACGTGGGCAAGTCCACGCTGTTCAACCAGCTGACGCGCACGCGTGATGCGCTGGTCGCAGACACCCCGGGCCTGACGCGGGACCGTCACTACGGCTACGGCGTGCTCGGGCCGGTGCCGTACCTGATCGTGGATACCGGTGGCCTGGACGTCACCGAGGACGGCGTCGAGGTCGCGATGGCGGAGCAGACCCGCCACGCGATCCGCGACGCCGATGCGCTGCTCCTGCTGGTGGACGGCCGCGACGGCCGCGCGCCGGGCGACGACATGCTCGCCGAGGAGCTGCGCCGCACCGACCTTCCCGTGTACCTGGTGGTGAACAAGACCGAGGGCCTGTCGCCACACGAGGCGGCAGCCGAGTTCCATCGCCTGGGTCTGGGTGAGCCGATCTGCGTCTCCGCAGCACACGGGCAGCGCCTGAACGCGCTGATGGAGCATGTGCTGGAGCGCTTCCCCGACGCGGTCGAGGACGACGCCGAGCGCGGACCTGGCGATGAGGTGCGGGTCGCCATCGTCGGCCGCCCGAACGTAGGCAAGTCCACGCTGGTCAACCGTCTGGTGGGCGAGGAGCGCGTGGTGGCCTTCGATCAGCCGGGTACCACCCGCGACAGCATCGACGTGCCGTTCCAGCTCGAGGGCCGTCACTACACGCTGGTGGATACCGCCGGGCTGCGCCGCCGTGCGCGGGTCCACGAGACCATCGAGAAGTTCAGCATCATCAAGGCGCTGCAGGCGATCGATCGCGCCAACGCGGTGGTCTACCTGATCGACGCATCCGAGGGCGTCACCGATCAGGATCAACATCTGCTCGGGCTGGTCACCGAGCGCGGGCGCGCGCTGGTGATCGCGTTCAACAAGTGGGACGGCCTGGATGCCGACCACAAGCATCATGTGCGTGAGGAGGCCGACCGCAAGCTCGGCTTCGCTGACTACGCGGAGCGGCGCACCATCTCGGCGCTGCACGGCAGCGGAGTAGGCGACCTGATGGGGGCCGTGGACAGTGCGTTCGCCAACGCCACCCGCGATCTGCCGACGCCGGAGCTGACCCGCATCCTGGAAGGGGCGGTGCAGGAGCACTCGCCGCCCTTGGTCCACGGGCGCCGAATCAAGCTGCGCTACGCGCACCAGGGCGGTCGCAACCCCCCGGTCATCGTGATCCACGGCAACCAGACCGAGCGCATGCCCGAGAGCTACAAGCGCTTCCTGATTAACCGCTTCCGCACGGTCCTGGGGCTGCACGGCACCCCGCTGCGGCTGCAGCTGAAGTCCGGCGAGAACCCCTTCGCGGGCCGGCGCAACACGCTCACGCCACGCCAGAAGGCCAAGCGCGAGCGGCTGATGCGCAAGACCCGCAAGCGCAAGTGATAGGCTGCCGCCGTCATGGGATCACAGGCACGCAAGTACTTCGTCAGCGAGCGGTCCTTCCGGATGCACCGCGGCGGCCTGCTGCCCGGCCTGCAGCTGGCCTACGAGACCTGGGGTGAGCTGAACGCGGCGCGCGACAACGCCATCCTGATCTTCACCGGCCTCTCGCCCTCCGCCCACGCCACCGCCTGCCCCGAGGATCCATCCTCCGGCTGGTGGCAGGAGATGATCGGTGACGGCCTGCCGATCGATACCGAACGCTTCCATGTCATCTGCGTGAACTCCCTGGGCAGCTGCCACGGGTCCACGGGGCCGGCATCGCCGCATCCCGACGATGGTGAGCCCTGGGGGCTGCGCTTCCCGGTGCTGACCCTGGAGGACGTCGCGGCCTCGACCGCGCTGCTGCTGGACCACCTCGGGATCGAGCGCCTGTTCGCGCTGATCGGTCCGTCCATGGGCGGCATGAGCGCGCAGGCTTTCGCTGTGCGCTTCCCGCAGCGCGCGGCGCGTCTGGTGCTGCTGTCCACCGCACCGCGCTCGCTACCGTTCGCGACCGCGATCCGCTCGCTGCAACGCGAGATGATCCGCTCTGATCCGGACTGGGCGGATGGCGATTACCCGCCGGGAGCCGGACCGATCAAGGGCATGCGCCTGGCCCGCAAGCTCGGCATGCTGTCCTACCGTTCCGCCGTCGAGTGGCGCGAGCGCTTCGGGCGCGAGCGCATCCCCGAGGAGCGCAAGCAGGGCGACGCCTTCGACTTCGACTTCGAGATCGAGTCCTACCTCGAAGCGCACGCGCAGAAGTTCACCGGGCAGTTCGATGCCAACTGCTACCTGTACTTGTCGCGCGCAATGGACCTGTTCGACATCGCCGAGCACGGAGGCTCGGTCGCGACCGCGCTCAGCCGGATCGGCGCGGAGCGCAGCCTGGTCGTCGGCGTGACCACCGACATCCTGTTCCCCATCGAGCAGCAACACACCCTGGCAGAGGGTCTCGCCGGCGGACGCGGCGAAGTCGAGTTCGTGGAGCTACCGTCGATCCAGGGACATGATGCGTTCCTGGTGGATATGGATGGCTTTAGACCAGTCGTGGGTAGATTTCTGTGGGCGGATTAGGCTGCAGCACGCCGCGAGCCGCGCGTAAGTTGAGGCCAGATCACCATCTGGCGTGAACCTGCGCGAGGCACCACGCACGACGGGAGCCGCGTGCATGTTGAGACAGGATCACCATCTGGCGGGAACCTGCCCGAGGCCCGAGGCTCCGGGCGTCTAGCGATCTTCCCCCTTCACCCCTTCCACGCGCAGCGCCAGTTCGCCGTCGCTGAGGCGACCGCGCACCGCATCCCCGACCTTCACGCCGCGCACCGAGCGCAGCAGTCCGGCACCACCTTCCAGCACCGCGTAGCCGCGCGCCAGGGTGGCCAGCGGGCTGACGGCTTCCAGCGCGCGCACCGTGGCGGCGTAGCGTTCGCTGCTGCGGGTGATCGAGCGATCCACGCCGCGGGTGAGGGCGCTGCCCGCGACCCGAAGGCGGCGTGCCCTGGGTTCCAGATCGCGCGCGGGCGTTGCCGAGCGCAGCAGCGCGGAGGTGCCACGCAGTCGCTGGGCCCGGTCCTTGAAGTCCGCGCGCATCGCGAGTCGCGCGCGGCGGGTCAGCTGCGCCAGGCGCTCGCGATCGTTGCGCATCCGCACGCCCGGATGCAGTTCCGCCAGCCTGCGCTGGGCGATGTCCTTGCGCTGGGTGAGCGTGGCCAGGGCGCCATGCATGGCGCCGCGCAGGTGCCGTAGCTGGTGCGACAGCCCTTGCATGAGTTCCTGGCGGTCGGGTGACGCAAGTTCGGCTGCGCCGGACGGTGTCGGTGCGCGCAGGTCCGCGACGAGGTCCGCCAGCGTGACGTCCATATCGTGCCCGACACCGCTGACCAGCGGGATCCGGCAGGCGGCGATCGCGCGCACCACGAGTTCATCGTTGAAGCACCACAGGTCCTCCATCGAGCCACCGCCGCGACAGAGGATCAGCACGTCGCACTCGGCGCGCGTATCTGCCGTTCTGATGGCCTCGGCGATGGACGCGGCCGCGACGGCACCCTGGACCGGGGTGGGGTAGAGCACCACAGGGATCGCGGGGCAACGGCGCGCCAGCACCCGCAGCACGTCGCCGATCGCGGCGCCGCTCTGCGAGGTGATCACGCCGATGCGGCGCGGGAAGCGCGGCAGCGGGAGTTTGCGCGTCGCATCGAACAGGCCCTCCGCAGAGAGGCTGCGACGCAGTTCGTCCAGGCGCTGGCGCAGCAGGCCCTCGCCAGCATCCTCGAGTTTGTCGGCGTAGAGCTGGTAACGGCCATCGCGTTCGTACAGCCCGACCCGACCGCGGATCAGGACCTGCATGCCGTCGCGGGGCCGTACCCGCAGGCGGGCTGCGGTGGTCCGCCAGACCACGCAGTCCACCCTGGCATCGGCATCCTTGAGCACGAAGTACAGGTGGCCGGAGGCGGGCGTGGCGATGCGGGACACCTCGCCCTGGATCCAGATCGCCGGCAGGCCCGCCTCCAGCAGGCCCTTGACCTCCCGGTTCAGCGCGCTGACGGAGTAGATGCGTTCGCCCTTGCTGCCCATGGGGACAGGGTAGCGGGCCCCTGCTGGGCTGGGAAGCGCCGTCCGGTGGGCTGCAGTCGGGTCATCGCTTCGCGTAGAATGGCCGGCTCAAACACGGTCCGGGGCGGACAGGCTGCCCCGCCGGCGCAGACGGAGAGGCACCATGCGGATCGTCCAGACAGCACTGACCTTCGACGATGTCCTGCTGCTGCCCGCATTCTCCGACGTCCTGCCCCGCGACGTGGACCTCAGCACGCGGATCACCGCCGAGCTGAGGATGAACATCCCCATCTGCTCCTCGGCCATGGATACCGTGACCGAAGCCCGCCTGGCCATCGCGCTGGCGCAGGAAGGTGGCATCGGCATCATCCACAAGAACCTCACCATCGAGCAGCAGGCTGCCGAGGTGCGCCGGGTGAAGAAGTTCGAGAGCGGCGTGATCAAGGATCCGATCACCGTCGGCCCGGATGCGTCGGTCGGCGATGTGCTGCGGATCACGCGCCATCACGGCATCTCCGGCGTACCGGTGGTGGATGGCCTGGCCCTGGTGGGCATCGTCACCAACCGCGACCTGCGCTTCGAGACCCAGCTGGATGCACCGGTGCAGTCGGTGATGACGCCGCGCGATCGCTTGGTCACGGTGCTCGAGGGTGCTGGCCGCGACGAGGTCGAGGCCCTGTTCCACAAGCACCGGGTCGAGAAGGTGCTGGTCGTGAACGCGGATTTCCAGCTGCGCGGCCTGATCACCGTGAAGGACACGCAGAAGGCCACCGACTACCCGAACGCCTGCAAGGACGAGCACGCTAGCCTGCGCGTCGGTGCCGCGGTCGGCACCAGCCCGGACACCGGCGACCGCGTCGCCGCGCTGATCGATGCCGGCGTGGACCTGATCGTGGTGGATACCTCGCACGGCCACTCGAAAGGCGTGCTCGACGGCGTGCGCCGCGTGCGTGACGCCTTCCCGGACATCCCGTTGATCGGCGGCAACATCGTCACCGGTGATGCGGCGCGAGCACTGGTCGAAGCCGGCGCCACCGGCGTCAAGGTCGGGGTCGGTCCCGGATCGATCTGCACCACCCGCATCGTCGCCGGCGTGGGCATGCCGCAGATCTCCGCGGTGGCCGATGTCGCCAAGGCCCTGGAGGGCACCGGCATCCCGCTGATCTCCGACGGTGGCATCCGCTACTCGG
>Ga0214472_10004175_pt1 | contig 15225 bp, 12 predicted proteins | sample RVTome_6_FD_207662 | JGI IMG/M metagenome (GOLD analysis project Ga0214472, IMG submission 207662) | Soil microbial communities from uranium-contaminated site in the Upper Colorado River Basin, Wyoming, United States - RVT140D175 | ecosystem: Environmental > Terrestrial > Soil > Contaminated >...
CAATGTCACATTGAGCCCGGTCCGGGCCTGGTGGTACGATTCCGGCGCTCCCGGGCGCTTAGCTCAGCGGGAGAGCGCTGCCTTCACACGGCAGAGGTCGCAGGTTCGATCCCTGCAGCGCCCACTCAGAAAACCCTTATAACATAAGGGTTTTCGGCCACTCCGAAGAGCGCGAAATCGAACGGTGGGTCCGCCAGGACGCGCATAGGACGCGATTTAGTCACGGTCGGCATAGTCAACGCCCCCGCCCGCGTAGCCGTCCGAGCTTGGGTGCGTCGGTAGAGTGAACCGGGCGGAATGAGGACGACTGATTGTCTGATCGCGGACGGCGCACGCTTCCGCGTGGCGTAACGCAGCGTCCCTGACGGCTGCTACCATTGTGTCAGACGTCTTTGCGTCGACGACAACAGAACCCGCTCGTGACATCCGAGCTCGGTTCCTCCGCTTGCCCATGAGGGTTAGCTGGGGACGACAGCCGGCTGGTGCGCCTGGAGCGACTCCGTCCGCGGCGTCTCTTCGATCCCGACCTTCACCCTACGGTGACCGCCCGGGGCGTCTATCACGAGCCCGACCTCCCGCAGGGGAAGGAGGGCCCGATGAGCCCGAAGACCAAGTCCACCGACACCCGGACCCGGTTCAGGTTCCTGAATTCCGAGATCGACCAGGTGGCTGAGGAGGTGGCACTCGAGGAGTTCCCGGTGCTGCTCCCGGAGTTCACGCCGGCTGAGGACCAGCACGCGCTGGATGATGGCGAGGCCCCGACGAAACTTGGTGCCCGGTTCCGAAAGGTGTGGGCGGAGCTCAACAGTATCGGCGAAGAGGAAGTCGATCACGGCCTTATCCGTGACATCGAGGCTCTGAGCGCAGATCACGATGTCAACATTCGCGGTCTTGCACGGCCTTACCGGATTCGCAACCACGCCGGTGAGCAGACTGTGGTGCGCTTCACCGCCCACACGCCACTCGTGGCCGCGGCACTCATCAACGGGAGGATGCTCTCGAGGGTGGGCCGACGGCTTCCTGAAGACACGCCGGTGCTGACCACGGCGAGCGGAACGCACCCGCGCGTTCCGGCGCTCGAGGTCGTGAACGCGGATCACGCCTATCGAATCACCGAGGCCCAGCAAAGGGTCGAGATGCTGCGCGACTACCGCAAGGAGGATCAGGACTTCATCGACTCACTCGCGCTTGAGGGCGTTATCACCGCGCCGGTCGTGGCGCCGTTCCACATCAGTGACGCGAGCGGGAACGCGGGGTACCTCGTTCAGACCGATGACGGTTGGCGCCGCCTGACCGCCAGCCGGGGGACGCTCTCGGAGATCCTGGGTGTCAACGCCGACCTCACATACAGGCACTGGGAAAACGACGATGGCACGATGACCGTCAGGTCCCATACTGCCGACTCAGTTCGCCGGTCTCTCGGGTGGCTTCGCTTCATTGGGTCCGACAAGTCGAACCTCCTCTATCCCGCGGGCCGCAACGCGAAGTCGATCGAGAGGTGGATGACCGACGTCGCGGACAAGAACCCGGACGTGCGGGCCTTCCACCGGATGCGCACCGTCGACATCGAGCTCGTCGTTTCCATCCGGCCTCGGCCTGGGAAGTCGATCTTCGACGTCTTCTACATCGACATGGCTGGCCGACACGTTCCGGGACTGTCGGCGAAGGATTGGGACAAGGCGAGCGTCGAGGGCGTCGTCGCGGTGAGGGCGATCGACACGCTGCGTGACCGAGCGTTCGTCAACGACGGGGAGCGCGCCGTCTGGCTGGGCGAGATCTCAGTGGCCACGAAGGATGCCTCGCATGACGCGGTGCCCTTCCGGAACCGCCTCGTCGCCGGGACCGCTCTCATGGCGGCGCTCACTACTGACGGTCACAAGCCCGGACGTCGCCAGGTGACGCGGAACGCACTCGTGGAGCACGGCCTGCCCAACCATCCCGACCGAGCTGCAGCGGTGGCTGCCGCCCAGGCTGCCGTGGTGTTCGAGGTCGATGGCACCGCCGAGGTCGGCCAGGTCACTTCCACCCTGATGTCGCTGTTCAAGCATGCGAGCCTCTGGAAGGCCGGGTCGCACCCGGGCGAGTACCGGTGGTTCGACCTCATCGACGAGGACCCCGCAGATCTTCACGACAATGCCGTGGAAGAGATCGGCCAGAGGTTCGACCTCCTCGACAAGCACGCCGGCGCGCTGGGGCCCCACCAGCGGGCCATGGTGGCTCTCGCTGGGGTCGCGCATATTACGAATCGCGAACTCCTGCGCGAGAACGATTCCATGACCCGAACTGGTCGTGGCGGCCGTGACAATGTCCTCAAGTCGGACCCCATCGTCGTGCTGATGAGGATGGCGCAGACCGTCGACGGACTCGCTCAGTGCCTGGCCATTATCAAGGCTGCCACCAGGGGAACTCCCGTCGTGCCCGTCGACCCCATAACCGGTGCGGACATGACGGAGACCTGGTTGCGCAAGGCCTACCTTGACACCGACGAAGCCGATGACGCGGAAGACGCCGGCGAGGATCCTCTTGAGCCCGAGGCGAGATGGTGGGCCGATATTGACAACGTTCTCGAACGCGCCGAGAACCTAGAAGGCATCGTCACTGAGATGATGGCGGACCGCCGCGTGCCCGTAGACCTTCTCGGCGAGGACGAGAGCTACGACGAGGCGATGTCGCCGCTGATGTTCGAGCGGTACGGCGTGCCGAGCGAGATTGCGGAAAAGATTGTGGATGCGGTCAGCCCGGTGACGAAGTTCGCGAACCGGGGGGCCGCGATCAATCTGGTCCGGCGAGGAGAGTGACGTGACAGCCTCCTACCTTCACCGCTTCGTTGAGGAGGACTTCCATTACTGGACCGGCCGGGTCGGACAGTGGTTCGATCCGACCGGTCCTGCAGGCAACCACTTGCTCGAGGGTCGAGACCTTCAACTCACGATGATGAACGGCATCTATGTCGGCATCACCGTCGAGGGAACCGCGCTGTATGCGGGCAAGGTCAGACGGTCCGACCAAGGTGCGTCCGACCGGTTTCGCAACCATCCGCAGCCGATTGAGGAGTGGTCCTCCGTGTGGCTGCTCCCGTTCGTTGCCGACTGCTCTGATCCGCTTGTTCGTCACTATGAGGCGGCACTTATCAGGCGTCACCGTCCGTTGTGGAACTGTCAGCACAACCGGGGGCGGCGTCGAACATGAGCCGGCCCAACGGTACCGTCACCATCTCGGGGCAGAGCATCACCCTCCGCGTGGATGACAATGTTGCCGACGCCGTCTGGACAGACATCCGAGACGTGCTGCGGCCCTTGCACGGACATGCCATCGAAGGTGGCAGGGCGATCTCGGTGGCCATCGAGAGGGTGTCCCAGCTTCTAGACGCCCTCTCCCGGTATCCGGCGACCCGGGTCGACTGGCACTGGGACTCTGTTGCCGATCAGGCGATCCTCAAGGCCGCGACGGCGGCTGACTCCCTCAGCAGAATCGTCACCACTCCAACCGCGGACCAAGCCGCTTGGCCAACTGGCCTCGACCTAGCAGCTGCTGGTTTCATCCGGGAACTCCGACCATTCCAGCGACAGAGCGTCGCCCGTCTCTTGCACATGGGCAATGGAGCGGACTTCTCAGTACCTGGATCTGGCAAGACGACGGCCGCCTACGCCGTGTTTACGGCGTTGCGCCAGCTCGGCCTCATCGATGTCATGGTGGTTCTCGCCCCACCATCCGCATTCGAGGCCTGGGAGACCGAGGCGATTGGGTGTTTCGCCGATGATCGTCAGCCAGTGTTAGGTGTCCGACCCGGCTTCGCCACTCGTGACATGGACGTGTTGATCATCAACTACGAACGCCTGGAGCTGCGTCGGACTCTCGCCGAGATCGACACGTGGGCGGGCACCCGGCGCGTCCTAGCCGTATTCGACGAGGCGCATCGGGCTAAGGCGGGCCTGGCTGGGGTGCGCGGACGGGGCGCACGGACTCTCGCGGAACGGTCGAAGTATCGGCTTGTACTCACCGGCACACCCATGCCTAACGGTACAGATGATCTCGCTGCAGTTTTCGACCTGGTCTGGCCTGGCCAAGGAGATCGGCTCGCGACCGGCGACCTTGCGGCGTTCCGCGATCGCGTCTTCGTGCGTGTAACGAAGGAGGATCTCGATCTTCCCGACCTCGCCACCCGGGTTGAAACGGTGGAACTAGATGGTGCCCATCGACGGCTCTACGACGCTCTAAGTGGCCGTGCGGTCGATGCGATCGAAGACGGGGCCGCGGATGCGGCCGAGATCGGGCGAGCGCTGATGAGACTCATCGCGGCCGCGACCAACCCTGCGGCTGTCCTCGACCCGCTCGCCGCGTTCGCGCTTCCGGCCTCGGACTCGCAGGCGTTGCTGACCACGATGCTTGCCGACCCAACCGCTCATGTCCGCCCGGCGAAGGTCATTCGTACCGCTCAGCTCGTTGCCGCCAACGCAGCCAGAGGACGAAAGACTCTCGTATGGTCCAACTTCGTCGGTAACGTAGCAGCGCTCCGCGACGTCCTCGGCGAGTACTCACCCGCTGTTATCACCGGTATCACGCCGGTGACAGATCCAGCCGCGGCGACTGACCGGACTCGAGAACTCGCACGATTCCGCACTGACCCCACCTGTCGGGTTCTCATCGCGACGCCTCAGACGCTGGGCGAGGGCGTCTCCCTGCATCGGGTGTGCTTCGATCAGATTCACGTCGACCGTGGCTTCGCCGCTGGCACCTTTATCCAGAGCCTGGACCGCACCCACCGACTCGGTATGGACCCGAGGTCAGATCCAACCTGCACGATCCTGGTCGCAGCCGACACGATCGACGAGGTTGTGCACGCTGTCCTTGACAGGAAGGCGACCGCCATGTCTGAGGCCCTTAACGATCGCACGCTTCGCCCAGTGGCCGACCCACTTGCTGCAGATTCCCTGACGCTTGAGGATCTTCTGCTGGGCACGGGCGGTCGAACGGAACTTGAGAACCTGCTCCGCCTCGTCATCCGGTAGGGGTGCCCCGAACGAAAGGTTCAGGTCCGGGTTCAGTCGGTCGACCGCGCTCAAGGACTGGCGGAGGCGCGCTCAGCGGAATGGTTTCAGAGTTCAGGCGGCGCGGCGTGCGTGTGGGAGATGTCGACGCTCTAGTAGCTGGATCCCAGCGACGCCGGAAGGCTGGTCGCGCCTCACTGCTGTGCGCACCACGGCTCCGAGAGTCCTATATGCGACTCGCTCGGCCGCGTCGCTCTGCATCGGTGGCGTCATGCGGGGTGTAGATGTCGCGGGCGATGTGGTTGCTGCTGTGGTTGAGGCACTCGCTGACGATGTAGATATCGATGCCTCCGCTAGTGCCAGGGTCGCCCAGGCTCCGCTTGGTCCTTCGGCCGCTCCATAAACCGGAAGAGATCCATGACGCCCCGGAAGCCGGGGTGCTTGCCGCGCTTTTCGTAGAGGCATCACAGCGACACGGCGGCGAGCTGCGCCTCAAGTCGCTCGGCCGCTGCCTCGTCGGCTCCCTCGTAGAGGTGGCCGTACACATCGAGCACTGTCCGCACCGAGGTGTGGCCGAGGCGGTCGGCGATCACCTTCGGGTGCTCACCCTGGGCGATGAGGAGCGCCACCTGCGAGCGGCGGAGCGTGTGGGTTCCGAGGCCGTCATCAAGTTCCGCGGCGTCGAGGGCGGGCTTCCAGATGCGACGGATCCATGCTGTCCGGCGAATTGGTCCACCCTCCGGTGCGGGGAAGATCCAGTCCTCCGGTCCGGTCGGCTGTAGCCAAGCCACGTGGTCGACGAGCTGCTCGGTGATAGACCTGGGGAGCACCACCGTGCGGATACTCTTTGCCGTCTTGGGTGGACCGACGATGATTTCGCCGCGCACGTCGGACGCCGTTCGGCGGACTCGGATGAGACTGCGGAGTGGGTCGAAGTCGCCGAGCTGGAGGCCGGCGAGCTCACCGATGCGGAGCCCGCCAAATGCACCGACGAGGACGAGTGCTCTGTACCGAGGGTCGATCGCATCGGCGAGACGCATCACCTGCTCGACCGTGAAGGCAATCGGCTCGCTCCGTTCGATCTTCGGTAGCTTGACGTCTCTGGCGGGGGAGAGGGCAATCAACCGATCCCGTACCGCCAATCGAAACACGCCCGCCGCGATCTGCCACGCCTTCTGGACAGTTGCCGGTGCCTTTCCGTCCGCTCCGAGGTCGGCAATCCACGCATCGAGGTCGAATGGTTGGACGCTTCCGACCTGCCTGTCGCCGAGGTGGGGGAGCACCAGGGAGTTGAGATAGGACTGATCGCGGGCTTGGGTCGATGCCCGGAGCGCTGCCCGCCCCGCCATCCATCGCTCAGCCACCGACTCGAACAACACTCGGCCCGCACGGGGGTCGACCCACTCACCTCGATCGAGCTTGACCAGTTCGTTGTTCAGCCAGCGTTGGGCGTCGATCCGGCGATCAAAGGTCCGTGAACGCCACTTTCGATCTGGCCCTTGATAGCGCGCTCGGTACCTTCCGTTCTCACGTCGGTCGATCGTTGTCCGAGCCATGACACCCTCCTTCGTGCCGTCGTCATCCTCACCGGCCGACACTACGCGGCGACACCGACACGGACCTTGGCATCGGGGCATCGATCCGCGCCTCAATCCATGCCTGCACGTCGCTCCATCGGTAGCGGAGATGACGGCCGACTCGGAGCGCCGGCGGTCCTTCGCTCCTGTATCGCCAGGCGTAGAGCGTCTTCACCGGCACATCGAGGTACGCGGCGAGTTCGTGGACACCGAGCAGTCGATCTTCGTGTTCCATGGCGTCATCGTCCAGGAGGACCCTGTCACGCCGATGCCATTTAACGGCCATCACGGATGGGAACCCGAGACTCACCGGCGAACGACGCATCCTGGCGCCTCGAGTGAGCGGTCTCCATCGAGCCAGCAAATCCAGGCCTTGACAGGGTCGCTGACAGGGTTGCGGACACTCTGCTGACAGGGTTGCGGGCGACGCTCAACGACGCCGACCGGACTTCGGGAGCTGGCTGACTGCTCGAATTCATGCCGATGCTGTTCGCATCTCGTGGACGAGGGCCCTTGCGGGCGACGGGTTGGAGTGAGATCCCGATGACAGGGTCGTCCAGTCCGATGGGGTCCATGGTGCCTACAACGCAATCCAGAAAGGCCCCGAATCACGGCCTGACGGCTTCAGAGCGTCGCGAGCGTGTCCCATCGCTCCGCCGTCCAGATCGCCTCGACTGCGAAACCAGAAGAAGAGCAAATCCAGCAAGGCCCGAGATCACGAACGGAAAGCCAGGTCAACCCGACTCGCCACTCCTGTCACAGCGCGAGCCTGCACCCGAAACCACGCACCGGACAGAGATCGCGATTCGCGCCAACCACCCTCCAATCACACACGCACGTGCAACAAGTTGCCCCATGTCTACATGTAGACGCGCGAGGAGAGGGTGATGGATCTCGACCGGGGCAAGCTGGCGAGGATCGACCGGAAGCTGCTCGCTGGGCTCGGCCAGGACGAGTCGTTCCAGATGGTCCGGGTTCCAGTGACTGCGGCCAAGTGGGCGACGTGGAAGCGATATTGCGACGCAGTCGGACTCTCGATGGGTCGTGCCCTCGCTGCCTTGATCGATCACGAGCTGGTGAGTGTGTTCGATGAGTTCAACGACGACGATCAGCCGGTCTTCGCACGAGACACCCAGGAACAGCTTGCCGCGCGCGAAGAAGAAATCATCGTTCGCGAACGCGAACTCGGCGCAACCGGCGATCGGATCAAGGAGCAGGCAGAACGCCTACGTCACTGGGAGGATGAACTGAGGCGTTGCGAACTGCAGGTCGAGGCGCTTTCGAAACTCGCCGCCCGACCCACAAGGGCCGAACCGAAAATCGGTCGCAATGACCGATGCCCGTGTGGTTCAGGGTTCAAGTACAAGCAATGCCACGGCAGATGAGCTTTGGACACGGGCTCAGCGCGTCTGGGCGGTTGCCTCTCACTCTTCCTCGTCGTCCGGAGGAAGTTCCCGGTAGCCACCGGACTGAGCGCAGTCATCGCACACGGTCCGGAACCATCCGTTTCTCTTGCGCAGGCGGCCAGGGTTCCCGCACCGCTCGCAGGTCCTCTCCGACTCAGCCTCGGCGTCGGCCAGGACCGCACGGCACGCATCCCAGTTGCTGCTCGAAAAGTAGAAGCGCAGAGTGCCGAACTTCTCCTTGATCTGGTGGACTCGGTAATCGGGATCGATTTGTTGGAGGCGTTCCTCCAGTCGGGCCAGGATCGGATACCAGCCCGGTCCGCAGCCGATCCAACGGCCCCAGCCGTCAGGGATGCGCGCGAGGAGGGCCCGGAGGGCAGGCTCGTACTCCCCGGCGTCGTCTGGGACGTGAAGCGCATTCAGCATCCGCTCCGCATCGATAGGGACCTGCCGGATGGCTTCTGTGGTCGCAGCGATCTCGTCCTCGGTGGAGTCGGCATCGACCGCGGCCGTTGCGAGGTCGTCGATAGCGGCGCGCAGCGCCTCCTCGCCTTGTTCGTCTGGTTGCGGAAAGTCGGTCATGCTCTACCTCGTGCTCGTCGGGAAGTCTCACAGTCCTTCTACTCCATGGCTGAGTCATTTTTCGCCAAGGCTCCAAGACCGGTGGGCCGGTCGGGGTGCTCGGTTCTGGCGCCTCGCGCTGCGAGACTGGCATGAGAGACGACTGGATCAGATCCCTCGATGGCACAGAACCTCCCGGACTACACCGGACCAGTGACAGAAGCGGTGGCCGAGTATTGGAATGTTCGGGCATCGCAAGCGGAACGTTCTCGAGCCCAGGGTGTCCTGAACACGGGTCTCCGCTCGGAGGTCACCGGCGGCAGGCACCTCGACGCGCTCCAGACACTGCTCGTGCAGGTATTCGCCGATGCCGGCATCCCACCGCACCTAATGGAAGTGAAGCGACGCCCGATCCCTGGATATTTCCGTCGTGACAAGAGCTGGGATGTCGTCCTGATGGTGGACACCCGCGTCGTAGGGATCATCGAGTTGAAGTCGATCGTCGGCACCAGTCCGGGTCAGAACTTCAACAACCGCACCGACGAAGCCCTCGGGCAGGCCATGGATGTCTGGAAGGCAGTGGAACGAGGGATCATCGACACACCGCTGCGTCCCTGGCTCGGTTACTTCATGTTGCTCGAAGACAACGAGGCGTTCGCCACCCCCGTAACGCCGCGTCGTTCCGTGTGGGAGCCGGATCCCGTATTCGAAGACGCCAGCTACTCGGGGCGCTTCCAGATCTTCTTCGAACGGATGGTCCGTGAGCGCCTGCTCGACGCCGCCTGCCTGGTGTTGGCGACGAGAGAGGAGGGTGCTGTCCGTTTCGCTGGCGACACTCTGTCGTTCCAGTCGTTCGCCGCCGCCATCCATGGGCGCGTCCTGCAGTTCAAGGCCACCAACCCCGACCTTCCGTGGGACGAGTGACCTTCGAAAGAGGCTCACTCCCAGTAGGCGAGCGGCATGCCGATCCTGGAAGAAGGTCGGAATGCCACACGCCATCTGAGCTCGTGGAGCCATGGTCGAGGGTGTGCCCGGTGGAAAACGTCGTACCGGAGACGTACGATGCAAGGCATTGATTACACCCATGTAATTCTGCCGACCGAAGGCCTATGCCGATGACTTCGCAACTCACCCTGTTGGCCGACGACAGCTTTCCGGATGAGGTTCGGCTGGGCCAGACCAATCACGGCGAGGTGTTCACCCGGCGTTGGGTCGTCGAGCTCATTCTCGACCTCGTCGGCTACCGAGCCGACGCTGATCTGGGATCGATGGTGGTCGTCGAGCCATCCTGCGGAACGGGTGCCTTTCTCCTCCCGATCATCGATCGACTCATCGAATCTTGTGAGCGACACGACCGAGACATCGAGACCGCGGCCGACGCGATCCGCGCTTTCGACCTTCTCGCGGACAGCGCCGAACTGGCGCGGAAAGGCGTTGCGCAGCGCCTCCTAGAGCATGGGGTGGATGGCGACGCGGCCGAGCGCCTCGCCGCCCGCTGGATCACCACAGCCGACTTTCTCCTGGCAGACAATCAACCCCGGTCGGCCAACTTCGTTGTCGGAAACCCGCCATACATCCGTCTCGAGGACGTTCCGCGCCAACTCACCGAGGCGTACCGACGGACGTGGCCGACCATGCAGGGGCGGAGCGACATCTACATCGGATTCTTCGAGGCTGGACTGAGGCTGTTGGCTCCCGAAGGCATCCTGGGATACATCTGTGCGGATCGGTGGATGCACAACCAGTACGGGGGTGCGCTCCGGGATCTCATCACCGAGCAGTACGCGGTCGACACCATCGTGAACATGCACGACGTCGACGCCTTCGAAGATGAAGTGTCCGCCTACCCCGCGGTGGTCGTTCTGCGCAGCGGCGATCAGACAGACGTCAAGGTGGTCGAGACTCAGTCGGCGTTCGATCCGACGGACGCCGAGACCGTCCGCAAGTGGGTGGGTGGCGAATTACGGTCGATGAATGGGGCAGCCGTGCAAGCCACCCAGCTGTCGAGTTGGTTTACGGGCTCGTCATCGTGGCCTGGCGGGAATCCGGCACGTCGGGCCCTTGTCGCTGATCTCGAGAGTCGCTTCCCCCCACTCGAAAGTGTCGCCACCGGAACTCGGGTTGGTATCGGCGTGGCCACGGGTTGTGACGACGTCTACATCACTTCCGATCCCGAACTCGTAGAGAGCGATCGTCTTCTGCCACTTCTCATGGCTCGAGACACCACGTCGGGCACGGCACAGTGGTCCGGTCACTACCTCGTCAACCCTTGGAACGGACAGGGCCTGGTCGACCTTGCCGACTATCCGCGTCTCCGCGCCTACTTCGACGAACACGGTGACAGGCTCAGAGGAAGACATGTCGCCAAGCGGAGGCCGCAGACCTGGTACCGCACCATCGACAAGGTGGATCCGCAACTGAGAACTAGAGGCAAGCTGTTGCTGCCGGACATCAAGGCCGTATCGAACCCGGTGCTCGATACCGGCGATCACTACCCGCACCACAACCTCTACTTCGTCGTGTCCGATGCCTGGGATCTCGAAGTCTTGGGGGGTCTGCTCCTATCCGACGTCGCAAACGCCATCATCGGCGCGTACTGCGTGAAGATGCGTGGGGGGTACTACCGATTCCAGGCTCAGTACGTGCGCAGGATGCGAGTCCCGGAGCTCAGTGAGATGGACCCGGCGCGTCAGCTTGGCCTGGCTGAGGCCTTTCGCTGTCGAGACCGAGATTCCGCCACGTTGTTGGCCGCAGAGCTGTACGACGTCGACCGATCATTGCTCGTCGAGGCGTTGCACTCGTAGGTGCGTTCGACGGACCGTCCCACGTCAACGGCGGCCACGGTGCAGATGTACAGAGCCAAAATTCTTGTCTGAGCCCAAGATCCACCACTTCGTCCCTCGGTTCTACCTGCGTCGTTTCGCCAACGCCAAAGACCAGGTAGCTGTCCGGGCGCGGGACGGAGGGGCATTCACGACCTCTACACGGAACGTCATGGCACGTATGGGTCTTTATCGCGTTCCGCGGAAGAAGCTGACCGCAGAGTTCACGCTTGGCGGCCTTGAAGATCAGAGTAAGGCCGTTGTCGACCAGATCTGCTCACAGGGCGATCTTCCTTGGCCGGGGTCAGACGGCCGCCGATGCCTTGCGCTCTTCATGGCACTCCAACTCAATCGAAGCCCGGATACCGCGCTTCGTCTGGAGTTTGCACGGGACGTGGTGGAGGAATTCGGATCGACTTCTGTCTCGGAGGACGAGATGCGTCGCTACCTGCGCGACCACGTTCTCGGATTTCCACCGCGACAACCGGAGGTAAGTGCCGCCTGCGACTTCGTCAACTTCGCTGCGTCGAGAACCGACTTCCCCGATCGAGATGCCCTAGCGGAGCTCCGAATCCAACTGATGTTCGACCTGTCGGTGAAGCACGTCGCGCCTCATCTCGAGGCAAGACTTTGGTCGCTCGAGGTCTCACGACGAGAGGATCTGATCACCTCGGATAGGCCCGTTACCCTTTGGCAACCCGAGTCCGGCGAGGACAGGTATCGGGGTGTCGGATTGATGGACGCTTTGGAAGTTTGGTTTCCGCTCGATCCGACTCGGATGCTCGTGCTACGCAAGAGCGGACCTGAACGCATTCGGCACATCGGACCAGAACGCGTGACCCTGGTGAACCAGCACATCGCGCGTCACTGCACCAATCGCATCGTTTTCCATCCCACGACCGAGAGGGCCGGCCTGATTCCCCTCGCGCACCGTCGACCCACGATGCGCTTTTGGGAGGGTCCAGTGTTCGATGGACAGTCAGGCGCTCCATTGCCGGGTGAGGTTATCCACTTTTGGAGTCCCCTTCGTGACATCCCCGACGGTGTCATCGATCCATACGCACACTGACGGATCGATGACATCGCTGCCGGGTCATCTGCGAGACGAGACGCGGTCGATCCAACTTGAGACTGCGCGGTGAGGTGGGGAGTCGGCTGGCCACGCGTATGGAGGATCACCATCCGTGTTGGAGCGGCCTTTCAAGAAGAGCCGGTTCGCGGGGAGGCGATGCGACGATCTACGAGATGGCCTCGTAGACGGCTGTGGCGGTGACGCCCAGCAAGACTGTGATTGCGGCGGCGACGAGCAGGCGCCGCAATCTATTCAGAGCTCGAAGGATGGACCACTCGCCCAGGTGGCTGGCGCGGGCCCCAACCTGTTCCGTGACGAGTAGGAACACAGCCATCAGACCTAGGCCCACGGCACCATATGCGAGCCAAGAAGGCAGATCTGTAGCCCTTGCTATCCAGCGCCCGACGAATACCGCCAGGGTCGCCGTGGCTGCTGCACCGACAAGGGCAACAGATCCGAAGAGTTGTCGGCTTCGGCGAGTGGCGTTGAGAGATCGCTCAGTATCCAGGACCGTCTCGAGAGATGAGATCCTCTCCTCTAAATCCTGAATGTCCTCCGTCGCCCGATCCGATCGGTTGCGCTCCGTCTCGAGGTCTGTCTTGGAAGATGCCAGCTCTTCCCGGAGCCTCTGCGCTTCGGCTGCTGTTGTCTCAAGTGCCCGCTGCCCTGCCTCCACGTTGGCGCGCAGCGCCGCTACCTCACCGGTGGCCTGAGCCTCTACCTCTTCCATCTGCGCCACGCGTTCAGCGAGTCGCCCTTCGAGCGCTCGCAGTTCGTCGACGAGTGCCTGTTCAACCAGCTCATCCTCGGCGGCTTCGTTGCCAGCGTTTGATATGCGTCCCCGCAGCGCCTGATTCTCGAGAATGGCACCGAGAGTCTCTGGGGCGAGATCGTCGATATCTTCGAACCGTGACAACTTGCGCAGAATGCGAAGCGTTACAGCCTCAGCCTCGGGTGAGAAGTCAACATGCAGGAAAGGCAGGCGGAACGCCCCGAGCAGCGCTTCCTCGAAAGCTTCGTCGCGGGGGACCCAAAACTGGAGTAATTGGGTCAAGGTTGCGGGGTGCAAGCACAACGGTTGCGCTCCTCCCCGGGTTCTCCATTGATGCTTGTCAAACGACAGGAATCCAAAGTCGACAGTAATAATCCAATACCGAGCATCCAGTGGAGATTCGGCGACTGCCGGACGCTTCCGATGGACGAAGTGCCAGACAACCATGTCGTGGAGGTTGGCGTCGTAGGGCTTCGCACCGCCGCGACGCGTTCGGTCTTGAAACTCTTCCTGAGCGAGCAAGTCGTCAAGGACCGCCTGGTCAGTGCGTAGCCCATCCGTCGGTTCGTTGTATAGCTCGACGCCCTTCGACCGCAGGATTGTGAGCAGGTCGGTTTCGTACGCTCCGAAGAACTCATCGGCGCTCAGTCGTGTCGGACTTGATGCCGCCTGCGCGAGGTATCGGCGCGTGAGGCCGGTTAGCTGAGGAGCGCTGGCCTGCGCCAAGTTCGCCGGAAGGACAAGTCCTTCGAGATTGATCGCGTGGTTTCTTAATACACGCTTGGTCTCCTCGACAGTGATAGGCAACACATACAACTTCACGTCAATCCGTTCCTCGACCTGACCTATCAGATGCTGAAGGGCGATCGCAGCGTCATTTGATGGGTTCTCGTGGAGACCAAGTACTGAGAAGAGAAAGTTTGTATCGACGAAAATATGAAATGAGCTCGTGCCACTCCGCTGGCGAGCGAGGGCGTCCAGAGTGCTGGACGGCAGCCGGGCTGCTTCCAAGAAAAAGTACGCATTGAGCCTTCGGAGTACGTACGTGCGAATGATTTGATCGTGAGGATCGAGGAACTCCGCTAGAGCTCGGCCTAGTTGCTCTTGGTGTCCGGGTGCCAATTCAGCAATGACTCGGTCAAGATCTCGACTGGCGTCGAGCAGTTCACCTGGTGTTCCAGCAAGAAGTTCATACACTCGCGCGCCTAGTTCCCTGATGAGGGGGATAAGGATCATGTCATTGAAGGCTCGCCAACAGGCATCAACTTCGACCGGGATGTCGTGTCGGCTGAGAGCGTCATCGAACCGGTCCTTGGCCGCGTCGTCGGCCTGCTCCACTCGCAAAAGCTCCTTCTCGAGCAGAGCAGACGCGGCCTCACCCAACTTCAGCGTCCCGTCCGCCAGGGCGAAGACGAGGTCGGCCGCTTGCAGATCCGCAACTGCGTTCGAGATCGTGCCCGGATCGGGGTTCAGACCCGCCAGATCAGCAACCCTCCGAGGCAACTCGCTCGGCATGGCGGGACCCGCGACCCACAGTGCTGCCAGTACAAGCCGCTGAAGGCCGAAGTTCCACCACCCGGCTTGATGGAGCTCCATGTGCTCGATGAGGGCAATGTATTCGGGCGGGAGAGGCCTTGTCCCATAATCGGCTCGGCGGTTCTGTGGGTTGTCCGTCACGCTCAACACCTGTCTCGAGGCTCGCAAGTGTAGTGGACGAACTACAACGGTGTAACTCGAATCGAGGATGGCTGATTTTCCCTCTCGCAAGCGTTTTAGATGTGATCGCGAACGTGAAGGACTGAGCCAGGACGCGCATAGGACGCGTTTTGCTGAGAAACGGCGCGAATCGATGAACGTCGATGAGTGCTAAAAGCCCCGGTCAGAGGCTATTTCCGGGCATTCCCGCAGGTGGCCGAGACCCCCTGATGTGCATTCACACGGCAGAGGTCGCAGGTTCCCTGCAGCGCCCACCATAGAAATCCCTTACGGGGATTGACGATTCCCGTTCTCGGCTCTCATCGAAACGA